>Ga0209013_10003037_pt1 | contig 15054 bp, 14 predicted proteins | sample Cruoilmetagenom2_FD_187291 | JGI IMG/M metagenome (GOLD analysis project Ga0209013, IMG submission 187291) | Oil polluted marine microbial communities from Coal Oil Point, Santa Barbara, California, USA - Sample 2 (SPAdes) (version 2) | ecosystem: Environmental > Aquatic > Marine > Oil seeps ... | reverse complement strand
TATCGTTTAGTGCCTGAAGGACGGCTAAAGCCGGGTACACTCCCTCGCCTGTCCCGCCCGCGCAAATCAACAACCGCACCTAAAGACCTCCGTTCCTGTTTTCTGCGTTCCATTTCTGCCATCCTGGCAACACCCAGGATGATTCCGATCGCCGACAAGGTAACCACCAGATTGGATCCTCCCTGGCTCATAAATGGGAGCGGGTTACCAGCTACCGGCAGCAACCCGATGATGACGGCGATATTCACATAAGCTTCAAATACAATCCAAAATACCAGCCCGGCCACCAGGAGTGATCCCAGTCCGTCGAGGGCCTTCTTGGCAATTATCATGCCCCGCCAGAGCAGCAAAGCATATAAGACAACCAATATTGCTGAACCAACGAATCCCAGCTCTTCGCCAACAACAGCGAAAATACTATCTGTATGGGGAACAGGGAGCAGAACCAGCTTGGCCACACCTCTACCAAGTCCTACACCAAACCAGCCACCATCCATAAAGGCTGAGAACGATTTGGTAATCTGCTCTGAACCAATGGTATTGATATCCCTGATACCCACCCAGAAGTCTGCGATACGTTGGTAAACCTCTGGTTTTTTCAAAGCTACTAATCCTGCACCCATACTCATGGATATCACCAGCAATATCAAGATCTGCATTAAAGATCCGCCAGCCATAAAAAATAGCAGCAAACCAAGGGCAAAGACCGTCACCGCGGCGCTGACATCAGTCTGGATGGCAATTAAGCCTCCGACCAACCCCAGGATCACTGCCAGGGGGATCAAACCAAAGTGGAATTTTTTGATCAGGTCACCTTTAGCTTCGAGCCATACCGCCAGATATATGACAATGGTCAGTTTGGCCAACTCAGATGGCTGAACTGACTTTCCACCGAAAATTGAGCGATCGCCAATGAATAAGACCAGCACCAACAGAGCGATTGTGCCTGCAATTGCTAGGATGGCCAAACGGTTTTTCGCCCAGCGGTGGTAATCCATAAAATAAAGGAAGATAGCGACTCCCAGACCTAGGATCAACCATAGTAACTGGCGCAGGAAAAAGGAATTGACATCGTTTGAAACTCTCCAGGAGACATCCCAGGATGCGGAATAGAGCATCAGCAGCCCAAATATAAGCAGTGCGGCCACAATGCTCAAAAACGGAATATCAATTACCAGGTCCAGTCCAGCTGGATCAGGTTTCAGTTCAGTTCGTTTACCCATAATCTGAACTTCTCTCCTCTTTCTTCAAAATCAATAAATTCATCAAAACTTGTCCCACCTGGTGAGAGCAATACCACATCTCCTTTTTCACAAATCTCTGCTGCAGCCTTAACAGCTTCTTCCAGTCCAGAATATTTTCGGTAAGGAAGCATCTCCTGTCCTTCTCCCAGTTCAGCAGCCAGGGAAGATTCGATCAAATCAGCAGCTTCGCCGAAAAGGATCAGATACCTGACCCGCCCCAATACAAACCTCGAGAAATCCTGCCACGGTAAGTCTTTGTCTCGGCCGCCTGCCAGCAAGATCATCGGTTCCTGAAATGAGTTCAATGCTGCAATCGAGCCCTTTGGGGTAGTAGCTTTGGAATCATTCACCCAGAGCGCCCCACCCCAGTTTCGAACTAGCTCCAACCTGTGGGGCACACCTTCCAGGGCTTTGACACCCTCAAGCATGGCCTTTACCGGAAACTCAGCAGCGGCAGCGATGGCACAGGCTGCCAACACATTCATTTGATTATGAGCTCCTCTTAAGTTAATGCTGTTGACGGGGATCAACTGGCTGGAACATACCCCGTCCCAATAACAAATCCAATCTTCATCCAAATACGTCCCAACTTGTTTATTATCAGGTTTCTGGCGGCCAAAACTGATCAGCTGGCCCCGCACCTCGCTGTGCAGCGCCCATGATCCAGGGTCTTCCCGGTTCAGTACAGCAATATCGGACTCTGATTGATCTGCCAGGATCCGGGCTTTTGCGCGAGTATAAGCCTCCATTGTGCCGTGGCGGTCCAGGTGATTGGGAGTAATGTTGAGAATACAGGCAATTTTCGGGGAAGTACTAATTTGTTCCAGCTGGAAGCTGGATAATTCCATAACAGCGATATGATCCTGTTCCATTTGATCCACATCACTGATTAAGGGATTGCCAATATTTCCGCCGACCCAACTTCGAGAATCACCTAATGCAGCAGCTGCTATTTTGCCAACCAATATTGTTGTAGTAGTTTTTCCAGCCGACCCTGTGATACCGATCGCCGGGCAGGGAACCATCTCCAGAAAGATCTGGGAGTCATTCGTGAGCGGGATACTCCGGATAAGCGCTTCCTGCACCAGTGGAATCGTTAAAGGAACACCGCCGGATAATGATAGATAATCCGCCCCGTCAAGAAGCTCAATCGGGTGTCCACCAAGAACCCAATTGATCTCATCTTCCTGAAAATCGCTAATTACGTCTTGAAGCACTTTTTCATCCTTCCTATCTGTAACTGATACTATTGCCCCATGAGTTCTGAGGTACTTTGCCAGAGCCAATCCCTGTCGGGCAGCTCCCAAGATCACCAGGTGTTTACCTCGATAATCTTTTTTCATCAGACCAATGACAGCGCCACTCCTACTAAACCTGCTACTAACCCAATTAACCAGAAACGCTGAACGATCTGGGTCTCACTCCAACCCAATAATTCAAAATGATGATGAAGCGGCGTCATCTTAAAGATCCGCCGTCCTTTGGTAAGTTTGAAAAAAACCACCTGGATCACTACACTTAATAATTCACTGAGCGGGATTATGCCAATGATCGGCAAAACCGCCCACTGCCCTGTCATCAATGCCACCACAGCCAGGGTTGCGCCCAGGGCAAGGGATCCGGTGTCTCCCATAAAAAGCTCGGCCGGGTATACGTTGAACCACAGGAATCCGAAAATAGCTCCGACCAGGATAAAACAAAATCTGGCCAGGAAGATCTGTCCCTGGAACAAGGCAATCACCCCATAAGCCACAAAAGCTGTTGCGGAGATCAGCCCCGCCAGCCCGTCCAAACCATCGGTGAAGTTAACCGCGTTTGAAAAACCTGCAATGGCTATCACTGCGACCGGGAAATACCAGAATCCTAGCCGGATCTCAAAATCAAACCCAGGGAGATACAGTTCCGGAACTTTCAACATCAGTCGCAGCACCAAAACGGTGGCGATAGATATCACTAACTGCATAATAAGTTTAGCAAGGGCGGAGAGCCCATCTCCATCCCGAATTTCCCTCAAACTAAACCAATCATCAATAGAGCCGATCAAGGCAAAAGCTGTAAATACGATCAATGGGACCAGAGTTGAGTTCCCGAAAACCGATACCCCAAATACTTTCACCGCATTGAACAGGATGGTCAGTAAGGCCACCGGGAACAGGATCAAAACCCCGCCCATTGTGGGAGTACCCAATTTCGAGAGATGATTTTTCGGTCCATCTACCCGTATATGTTCACCAATTTTCAGCATCCTCAAAACTCTGAGCAGGGGCTGGCCCCAAATCACAGCTAATAAGAAAGAAAAGGCTGATAGAGCCAGGGCCATCGAGGTATTATTCATGATCCGACCTCCAGGGCGGCTACTATTTTATCCATCTGCATACCTCGCGATCCTTTGACTAAGACGACATCATTTTCCTGTAAAAACTCGTTCAAAAAGGAGATCACATCGGTACTCTCTGCAAAGGAATGAATTTTCTTCTGATCCAGCCTGTTTTCAACTGCTGCCCTGGCGATGATTTCTGCTCTCTCGCCAACTGTTACCAGTACATCTGCCACCTCGGCAGCCCGGATCCCAACTTTCATGTGACCCTGATGTTCATAACGGCCCAATTCCAGCATATCTCCCAGAACAGCAACCTTGCGGCCTTCCATATCTTCCAGCAGGTTAAGGTCCGCAAGCATCGATTTTGGTGACGCATTGTAGGTGTCATCCAGAATCAAGGCTCCATTGGAAGATCGGACTGCGATCAGCCGCAGCTGGGTATGTTCTGAACGCAAACCACGTCCGATCTCATCCCAGGAGAGCCCTTCTACCAACCCTACAGCAGCTGCCCTTAAGACTGTGTGGACAGAGTGCCTGCCAATCAGAGGAACTTTAAGATAGATACTTTCTCCCTGATAATTTAATCTGAACTTGATACCTTCCAGACCTAATCCCTCTACCTCATCAGCCCAAAGATCAGCATCTGGACTCAATCCATAATAAAAGATCCTGGCTTGAGTTTGGTCTGCCATAGCGCGGACCCGTTCATCATCATAATTGAGGATTGCTACACCTTCAGGTCCCGGCGGTAAAGCCTGAACCAATTCTGATTTCCCGCGGGCAATTTCATCCTGAGAACCCGCTCGCTCTGCATGCACAGTACCAATTGTCGTCAATACACCCACCGCTGGTTGGGCCAAGTTGCACAGGAATTCAATCTCTCCAGGTACATAGAAACCCATCTCCAGCACTGCCCGCTGATGCCCTTCACTTAATCGCAAGAGGGTCATTGGTAAACCGATCTCGTTATTCAAATTACCCAGATTCTTCAATGTTCGGTAGCGCTGTTTTAATACGGTCGTGGTAAGTTCCTTCGTGGTGGATTTACCAACGCTGCCTGTAATACCGATCACCCGCAGGTCCAGCCGTTTTCGCCATTCTCCAGCCACTTGCTGAAGTGCTGCCAATGTATCTTCGACCCGAAGGCAAAAAGGCACTTCAACTTCCTGATCCAAATCAGAGTCCGACCCCGGCCGGCAATCAATGACCCTGATCTGAGGATCAATCGCCCGATCGATCAACGCAAAAGAAGCTCCATTTTCAAAAGCATTGCTGACATAATCATGGCCATCAGCGGTTTCTCCTTGCAGAGCTACAAACATGGATCCAGGTATCAGGGTGCGGGAATCTATACCCACATCAGCAATGATCATATCTGCCCAGTGGGGCGATTTTCCTGTCAGGACCTCAAGTACCACACCCAAAGTAATCATCGATCTATTCCTCTAAAGCCACTCTTACTGCATCCGGCGGGATGCCAAGGTGAATGACCAATTTCTCGACAACTTTTCTGAATACCGGCGCTGCAATCTCCGAACCCCAAATGGATGCGGATGGTTTGGAGATCCAAACATAAACCAGGAACTGGGGATCATCAGTAGGTCCCCATCCAACAAATGATGTGTTCGTCGCTGTGCTTTTATATCCCTGTCCTGGGACGTAAATTTCTGCCGTGCCAGTTTTTCCTGCCAGGCTGTATCCTGGAACCAACGCCAGGGAGGTTTCGTTCTGAAGGGACTCCTGAAGCATATCGGTCAATGTCTGGGCAGTTTCGGCGGTGATCGGATGCCCCACTACAGTTTTTGGTGGTGTATACCGGTAGCCATCATCCAAAATTGAGTGGACGATACGAGGGGCCACCATTTCGCCATGATTGGCAATAGCGGAGATTGCTTTCACCATTTGCATGGGAGTGATCTCAATGCCCTGTCCAAAAGCATTGGTTCCCAGTTCGGAACGTGTATAATCCGGGCTCCAATAACTTTTTACCAACCCGGGAGCTTCTCCCGAGAGCTCTATGCCGGTCATCTGACCAAAACCAAAATCCTGGAAGTAGTTATAAAACTGCTCAGACTCCAGCTCGGTGGCCACCCAGGCCAGACAGACATTCAGGGAATTCTGCAGACAGGATGTCATATTCTGGGGTCCCCAGGCTTTTTCATTCCAGTTCTTGATGGTTACACCGCCGATCTCGATCTCACCCTCGTCAATGAATTCAGTGTTTGGTTCCACGACTCCTGCATCCAATGCGGCGGCCATGGTCAACACTTTCACAACTGAACCCGGTTCATAAGACTTGATTGCATAATTGAACACATTCTCGTGGTTATTGATAATATCCAGGTAATCCTCAGACCAATACTGATTGATATCCGCCCGGGGGGAGGAAGCCATGGCCAGGATTTCCCCATTCTGTGGGTTCATTATGATTACAGTACCTGCCAGGGCGCCTGTTTTCTTGATGGTTTTATCAAGGATATTCTCAACATCAGCCTGAAGCACACTGTCAATGGTCAGGATAATATTTGCGCCATGATCTGGATCCGGGGCCTGGTCTGCTTTATGAGGATCCCACAAAGCCCACAGGGTCCGGTCATTGCCGAACAGCGTAGAATCATATTTTTCTTCTATGCCCAACTGGCCCTGTTTGGTATCTCTCATTACAAATCCAATAATATTTGATGCCAGTTTCCCTTCCGGATAGGACCGGATCAGGTGAGGTGTACAGCTCACCCGGATTAAATGGGAACAATCTATCACCTCAACTCTTTCCTCAAGCGAGACATCGATCTCTTCTGATTGTTCTCCATCAATCAGCTCCCGCGGAATCCCCGCGTAATAGTTCTCAACAAGAGCCAGGAAATTGAGCAGACCTTCCTGGGAAGCGAAACGCTCAACGGTGATATTTTTAGTTAATGGCCGGGGTTCCTGCTGCAAGAACTCCAGCAAATATTGATTATTTATCCCAAATACTTCAATTGCCAGATCAGCCAGCATTTTTACTTCTTTGATCTCGTCTGGCTGATAAAAATCACTGAAATTGACATCCACCGCATACACTGTTTGATTTCCTGCCAGCAGATGGCCATTGCGATCCAGGATCAATCCTCGCCGAGAAGCTGCTGTCTCCCACTGTCCCAGTAAACTCGGGCTTGGCAGATCTCCACTATTGACAGTCAACTGAATGCGCACCATCTGCACAATGATGGCCAGCCCAAATAGGCTGAACAACACCGCGATAGTACTAAAACGCCAGTTGTAAGTGGTTTTTTCGTTCATAAACCCTCAAAGGGTCGCAAAATATTATTCATCTGCTCCCCTATCCATTCGAACAAACTTTGATGATATTCCAACAAATTCACATTGATCACCGCTGGACGGGTATCCTGCTCGATCTCAACATGAGTCTCAGGTCCCAGTTTGTATCCCGGCACCGGTACATAAAATACCTCTCCCGGATAAGGGGGCCGGAAGCCCATCTCTTTGGCTTTTTCTTCCATCACATCAAACCGTGAAAGCTGAGCTATCTGGTTGCGGTAGTTCACGCCCTGATATACAAGCTGGTCAATTTCATCTTTAGCTTGCTGAAGCTGCCTTCCCACGGAAACTACTCTGGCCGAAACTACCAAATAAAGGACCAACATTACCGCAGCTATCACTATCGCCATAAAAACGTTGCCAATGATCTGGAGTTTTTGGCGCCGGGGCGAATTTGAGAAGGCCTGGTTCAAGGATTCTGTCATAATTATTGCCTGGCTGATTTCCTCTCTGCACTTACAAAGCTTCCTTTAACTAATTGCAAGCCCTGTGCCACTCAATCTAAAAAATTTTTTCTGCTGCTCGCAGTTTGGCGCTTCTGGCCCGGGGATTTCCATCAATTTCGCTATCCTCGGGACGAATGGGACGCCGGGATATCTCTCTGATCTTTGCCTTATGCCCACACACACAAATCGGGATCTCTGGTGGGCAAATACAATCCTTGCTTTCCTTGCGGAAATATCTTTTTACAATCCTGTCTTCCAATGAATGGAAAGCAATGACTGCCAACCGCCCTCCTGGCTTTAATACTTCCAGCGCCGCGGGTAAAAATGCCTCAAGGGCATTCAGCTCATTATTTACGACAATTCTCAGCGCCTGGAAGGTTCTTGTCGCAGGATGTATCTTTGACTTTGTATAAGGTACTACGCCTTTAATTAACTCTGCTAATTCCTTTGTCGTAGCAAGAGGGCGGTTAGCAATGATCGCATCGGCAATTCTCCTGGAAAATTTTTCCTCTCCATTAGTAAAGATGATTTCGGCTAATTCTTCTCTGGTATATTCATTTACCAGATCAGCAGCTGAAAATGATTGGTCAGGATCAAATCGCATATCCAGAGGAGCGTCGAAGCGGAAAGAAAATCCCCTTTCCGGTGTATCCAGCTGCATGGTCGATAAGCCTAGATCGATCAATATACCGTCGACTGCATGCCAATTTCTGTTGTTAAGGTGCGAAACCAGCTCAACATAAGAACCATGAATCAATGTGACCCGATCTGAAAACTCAGCTAGATTACTTTCTGCCAGGGCCAGTGCTGTCGGATCCCGATCAATACCTATCAGCTGTCCGTCTGGAGAACTTCTTTCCAGGATTCCTCGGCTGTGCCCTCCTGCCCCTATGGTGCCGTCTACATATAAACCGCCAGGAACCGGATTTAGGACATCTAATACTTCCTGGAAAAGGACAGGTATATGCTGCATTGGTTTTCCTAAATATCCAAGGCAGCGAATCTTTCTGCGTTGGATTCGGCATCCTGGAGAAGCAGGTTCTGAGAATCCCAGGCTTCAGGAGACCAGATTTCCAGCGCTTCCCCAACTCCCACGACAATCGCTTCTGCGGACAGGCTGGCAACATCCCTTAGATATTTGGGGATCAGGATGCGCCCATTGCTGTCTATATCCACCTGCTGGGCAGTGGAGAAGATCAGACGCCGAAGCTGGCGCGCCGTGGGATTTGTCGAACTCATTTCCGTGACTCTTTCGTATATGGATACAAAAGCTGCTTCTGGCAGTACCCTCAGATTTTGATCAAAACCCTGGGTTAAATAGATCGTACCCTCCAGCATATCCCTGAAACGGGCCGGTACAATCATTCTGCCTTTGTCATCCAAAGAGTGCCTATATTGTCCTAAGAACATATGTTCGGCTCCCTAATTAAACACTAATCGCCGGTCTCCCGGCGAACCACTATTTACCACTTTCACCCACTATTTACCCACAGTATATATGAAAGTGCTGTTTTTTGCAAGGAAAAAACCACTTTAATGGTGTGTATTTACAAAAAAGTAAGCCCTTTTTGGCCTTAATCCCCCACCTGACCTGTTTTTTAGATCAGCAGAGGTAAAAATAATCCGATCCCCAGAGTGTGGAATTAGGGCCTTTCAGGGTGGATACGCTATAATTCTCCCTATGACCGAGACCTTCCCACTGACCACCTGGCGCCTGATCCTCTCAGACCCGCTACCCGGAGCAATGAATATGGCTATAGATTCAGCCATCCTGGCTGCAGTGGAAAATGGAAAATCTCTCCCCACCTTGCGGCTGTACCGCTGGGATCCGCCCTGTTTATCAGTGGGATACAGCCAGGCCTACTCTGATGTTGATACAGATCAGCTTACAGCCAAGAGATGGGATGTTGTTCGGCGGCCAACAGGTGGTCGAGCTATCCTTCATACTGATGAGCTGACATATGCAGTGATCGGACCCAAGAGCGACCCCCGTCTGGCAGGCAGTCTGATGGACAGCTACCAGCATATCTCACAAGCTTTATTCGAAGCTCTATCCCAATTGGGATTACCTGTGGAAGTGCATACTGGAAAGAATCCGGAAGCGCATCACCAGCCTGTTTGTTTTGAGAACCCCTCTAATTTTGAGATCACAGCGGACGGAAAGAAGATCATCGGCAGTGCCCAGGCCCGAAAAAAAACAAGCCTGCTGCAGCACGGCAGTCTGCCACTGATCGGCGATCTGACCCGGGTTACAAAAGCTCTGCAATACCCGACGGACACGGAGCGCCGGCAAGCCGGTGAAGTATTGCTTCAAAAGGCTGTCACGGTATATGGCGTCCTGGGGGTTGAGATCAACTGGGATACCGCTGCCAGGATAGTGGCTGACAGTTTTTCCCGGGTTCTGAAACTGAACCTGGTAGAAGGGGAATTATCTCCTGAAGAAATGGATCAAGCCCTGGAGCTGGAATCAGACCAATACAGCCATCCAGACTGGACCGAACACTCTCCCCCCAAAAGGGCGAAGCAGTAAATGACTTTTGGATTGTTGACACTGCACTTGAGCATCCCCGCTTGTGATTCCTTGAAGGAGAAGAGAAGCCAACTGAAACCACTCATCACCCGACAGCAGAGGGAATTCAACGTTTCAGTTGCAGAGCTCGATTACCAGGACCGCTGGCAGGAAGCCATGATAGGATGTACTTATCTCAGCAATAGCGGAGCCCATACACAGCGAAGTTTACAGAAAGTGGTGACCTGGATAGAAAATCATTACTCCCACCTACCCATCATCCAGGACCAGATCGAACTGATCTAAGGAGGAATTATGGATCTATTATTAAAAGGGAAGAAAGCCTTTCTAGCTGGTTCCAGCCGGGGATTGGGATTTGCCACGGCCAGGATTCTGGCAGAAGAAGGCTGCCGGGTTGTTATCAATGGCCGGGATGAACAACACCTCAAAGATTCTGCTATGCTCCTGAAAAGTGAAACAGGGGCCGAGGTCGGCTATTTGGCAGGAGATGTGGCCAGTGCTGAGGGAGCCCTGGATCTAATCAAAAAAGCAGCAGAGATAATGGGCGGATTGGATCTGCTGGTCACCAATACCGGCGGTCCTCCTTCCGGAAAATTTGAAGCCCTTTCTGAAGAGGTTTGGCAGAACGCCACAAACCTGGTATTTTTAAGCCATGTTCGCCTGATCCGGGCTGCCCTGCCCTATCTGAGGGAATCCAGCTCGGCCAGTGTACTGACTATTACGTCTTACTCCGTCAAGCAGCCTATCCCTAACCTGATCCTCTCTAACAGCATCCGGGCCGCCACAGTGGGTTTGACAAAATCCCTGGCTCTGGAATTGGGTCCTGACGGGATCCGGTTCAACTCGATCCTGCCTGGTTGGACCAAAACTGAACGCGTCCAGGAGATATTGGAATTCAGAGCGGAGCAAAGCGGCTCCACAATGGAAAAGGAAATGGACATAATCATGGCCGAATGCCCCCTGGGACGAATGGCTTCCCCGGATGAGATCGGCCGGGCGGCAGCGTTCCTGTTATCGCCCGCCGCCGCTTATATAACAGGGGTAATGCTGCAGGTGGACGGTGGCATGGTTAAGGGAACGATGTAAAAGGGAAGAATCAGGGGCTAATCCCGATGCTAACACACCCGTCCCCGGGTGTGTTTCTATTAAATAAACTGTCGTCCCGAGGACGGGACGACGAGCCCTAAATTAAAGCAATCAGTATTCGGTAACCGATAACTGAAAACTTCCTGATCACTATTCTTTTCTTACACCAAACGCAAGATCGTCTTCGCTTCGGACCACAGCTCTTCCAGACTGTAAAACCCTCGGTTAGCCGGAGAGAAGATATGCACGATCACAGATCCGTAATCTGCCAGCATCCAACCGGAATTGGGTTCACCTTCCAGGCGGGCATTTAAACCGAACTTCTTCTTGACCTCATCCTCAACCTCAGACATCAGCCCTTTAACCATCCGGGAGCTGGTCCCAGAGCAAATCACAAAATAGTCTGCCAAGATTGATTGTTCATGAATATCCAACAGATGGATGTCTTCCCCCTTCTTGTCATCTAATACTTGGACAATAAAGTCCGCTACTTTCCTAGTTTCCAGAATTCACCTCGCAAATAATCCACACTAAGGACCTGCCCCATCCTGTTCAGTTAATTTAGCAGAGAAGAGCCGGGTATATTCCGCCCCTTCCGATTTTAGATCACTACGATACAAGTGTACAGCTTCGATCCTGGCCACTCCGATGAATCCAACCTGGAAATCATGCAGGACGTTTCCAACTGTTCTGACATCTCGGGCCGATGCCTTTCGGGAGATCCTCCCCAGGGTCAGATGGGGTGTGAAATCATATTTATCGTAGTTATAACCCAAACGGGCCACACCATCTTCTATCCCGCGCCTGAGATCAAATAAATCCGCTGGTGCTTCAACACCGATCCAGATCACCCGGGGATGGCGCTCTTTGGGAAAGGCCCCAATGCCGCCAATCCCGATCTCCATTACCTGCCTCTTGGAAGCCTCTGATTGGAGGATCTTTTCCACCATGGCAATGTTTTCTGCGGATATATCACCCAGAAACTTTAACGTCAGATGCATTTTTGTAAAATCGACCCAACGGACCGGCGTCGCAGGCATTTTTTCCTGCAGCTGGGATGAAATCTGGCCCAAAGCATCCAGCACACTGGGCGGCAGATCTACTGCAATGAAAGTCCGTATGACATCATCAGCCATTTTCTCTCACTTTTATTATTCTGAAGAGAATAATTCCCTTTATATGATTTATTCACCAGTAAATGGGCGATCATCCTGGGGAAATACTATTCCTAATGAAATTGTACTATAAAGTAATTTCCGAAACTTATATGCAGGGAACCTTAAATCAATCCCCGGATCCATTTGCAAAACGGATCTTTTGGTAATCTTCTGGGGTATCTACGTCCATCTGACTTTTAGGATCATTCCAGGGAATGGAACTGGGCTGGTATTTATCAAATAACGCCCTACCGCCAACATCTCCCTCCAATTCTTCCAGATCAGTGAACACACGCCGGTCGAAGAGCACAGGATTAGCCTGTTTTCCATCAATAATTGGAAGGATGATCGAAGCTGGATTCCTGGCATGTCTTTTTCGGAGAGCCGTAATCAGCTCAACAGGTATGAGAGGTTGGTCTACAAGGTTAAAAATTGCCGCACCAATATCTCCCGGGAGCGACTGGATAGCGGCCCTAACTGAAGAGCTCTGACCCACTTGCCAGCTTGTATTACAGACGACTTCGACCTGGGATTCATTCAACGCCCGGGAAACACTATCATGGTCTGCTCCGGTAACTACCACTACCGGGCTACAACCAGCAGCCTTAACATTTTCAGCGACAAATTTCACCAGGGGTTCCCCAAACCAATCCAGGAGTTGTTTTGGCTCTCCAAACCGGGAAGAGCTTCCGGCAGCCAATACAATCCCAGCAATCCTTTCATGGACCTCTAACAACATCTGGTCTTCCAGAACAGAGAAAGCAACAGTTGAGTAATTTTCCAGCAGGGTATCTATATGGGAATAAAATGTTTTCCAATTTGGAAAACTGTCGATCTGGTTGATAAGCAGGATCTTCCTGGCATCCGCCGGTATATTCTTCAAACCTCCCCGGGGAGAAATCAGGGCTTTGACCAGGTGTTCACTTTCCAATCTGGCACCCAGGGGGAGGTCAACAAGAGCTGAATAGATCTGCGGCCGGTGGACCCATTCTTCAGTAAGCGGTTTTCCCAGGCCGGACAGACCGATCACGGTGATCACGGTGTCTATATAATCTGGTATGGACGGCTCATGTTCTGCAGGGGCTTTGATAGGCAGCTTTCTGGCACCATCAGCCTCGATGATCATCGGGCAGTTCCACACCTGAGCCAGCTCTCTCAACCTTTCCAGAATTTCCGGAGCCGGACTTCCAACTCGATCGGCTTCTACCTGCGGTCCGGTAAAAAGCAGGATTTTTCCAGACAGTTCATCAGCTGCATCTGGCAGATCACCAGGTACGTTCAAAACCCAGTGTTGATCGGCAGCATCCAATTGATCCAGAGCAAGGTGAGTGGTAGTCGTGCAAATGACCCGGGTTCCAAAATCCCGGGCCAGTTGGAACATCAGGGTGGTTTTACCGCCCGATCCTACCAGGGCGATTTTTGAATTATGATCTAATCGGAATCTATGATTTAGATCCATAATCCAGACCTTAGATCCGGGCAGGCTAAAATTGCTTCCAGCACTCCTCCCCCGATAGCCCGGGATTTATCCGAAACGAGAGAACAAATTGTGGGGTCATCCCGAGGATCGACATCGCCGATCTTCATCCCTTTTGTAACCTGGGAGCCTGGCTTGATCATTCCCCGCAACACACCGTCAAAGGGAGCCATGACAGCCTGGCTGCCAACCAGAGCTATAACTGTTCCGTTCTTAACCTGGCCTCCAATTTTTGCTCCGCTGACCAGTTTTCCATCTTCCGGAGACCGCAAAACACGTTCTGAAGCAAAGCCGTGAACTTCGCCCGGAATACCGGTATCTTCCTGTGGTGGACCAACCCATATGACCCGGCCCAGGTTATGACCTCGATTGGTTTCAATCACTGCGTGGCAGTTCTCCCCAGCAATAAAGCCAGGTCCCAATCCTATCACCAATGTGGCTAATTCTTTGCCTTCTGATGGTGGTTTTTTACGCATCCGGGCATCCACCACAACATCCGGCCTAACTACTTTCAGGGAAGCCAAGTCTGGATCCACCAAAACAGGGATATTTCCGACCCGGACAGCTTCTTTAACATCATCAGGTTTCCGGATCAAAACGGCAGTAATGCCTTCAACTTCCTTTCTTCCATCAGTGACTGCTTCTGCAAAGGAAACCGTTCTGCGAACGACTAGGGGTTTTGGCAGTTCAGTGATCATTACTTCAAAACCAGAATGGTGTAAACGAACTGCTACACCACTGGCCAGATCACCACCACCGCGAATCAAAACCAACACAAATATCCTCCTTCAATAATTAATCCTTCTCCTTTATTTTAGCATGACCTAGCCAGCATGGCATTTAGATTGAATCATTTTTAATAAAAAGGAATGACAATAGGAAAGCATAAGATATTTATTGGCGAATAAACAGGTAGGGAAGTACAATCCTAGGAAAGAAGTAAAAGTCGATCAGTTGAGAGGATATGATGAATAAATATAAAAACCTGCTTTGGATTTTACTCCTATTGTTGATCACAAGTTGTAAAGGTTTAGAACAGACTAGCGGCCAGTCTTCTTCACTTGAAAAAGTCCCTGTTAAGATCCTGATCAGCGAGGTATTTAGCGGTGTAGAAGGCAATAACCAGGCCGACTTTGTCGAGCTTTATAATAGCGGCACTACAATCGCTGACCTGAATGGATATACACTCTGGTACCAGTTGAAAGATTCCAGTGAGGAGACCATTCTCTTTCAATGGACAGAGGAAACCCTGGTCCCTCCCTTGGGATATTATGCTTTGATCCAGGCTGGACAGCTCTTTCCGATCCAGCCTGATGGAAATTTCAATCAACCGCTGGTCCCCAGCCGGGGCGGACTATCACTCCGGAAAGACAGCCAGGTGGTCGATTCACTCAGTTGGGGCAGCGGCCCAACAGATATGATCGAAAGCCATCCTGCTCTTGAAATGCAACCTGGATTATCTCTACAGCGATCCCC
>Ga0209013_10003036_pt1 | contig 15057 bp, 14 predicted proteins | sample Cruoilmetagenom2_FD_187291 | JGI IMG/M metagenome (GOLD analysis project Ga0209013, IMG submission 187291) | Oil polluted marine microbial communities from Coal Oil Point, Santa Barbara, California, USA - Sample 2 (SPAdes) (version 2) | ecosystem: Environmental > Aquatic > Marine > Oil seeps ... | reverse complement strand
TGGAGTCGCTCGTGCTTCAGGCCGCACCTACGTGGCCGCTCGTTGCCATCCGGGAGCAGCTCGCCAGGTCCTTGGATGTGATCGTGCACATCGAACGCGGCAAGACCGATCGCGCTCGGCGAATCACGACGATCTCCGAAGTGGTCCCGACAATGCACGGAGTTGGCGATAGCGCGCCGAGCCCCCTGCTACGCACGCTCGCCGAACGACGTGATGAACACACCTTGGAAATGGTCGCCGAACTCGAGCGCACCAGACGATGACACTCAACCCGTCGGAAATCGGTGCCATCTCGAGCGCAACCACCATCACTCTCATCGCAATCGTGCTTCGTCCGCGCCGTCGGCGTCCCGAAGGAATCGGCCGCCCTCTCTCTGCAGTTACAGATCAACTTCAACGGGCCGTTGACAAGGTTCGCTCGACGCGACGGCGAAGGCGCTCCGTCCCGCCGGAGGACGTCGCAGATTGGTGCGATCAACTGGCTCGCCGAATGCGATCCGGTTCGACGCTTCGCAATGCTCTGACGTCAGTGACACCATCGAGTTCCGCCCTATCACACGCGACTGAGACATTGCGACTCGGCCTCGAACGCGGCCAACCAATCCCAGACGCACTCGACACGACTCAGCCCATTTCGGCCGGTCGCGAGTCGCTGCGACGAGGCCCACATGTCGATCTCGCCTTTGCAGTGATCGCGATCGCTGCTCGGCTCGGCGGTTCTAACGCGACTGCGCTCGACCGAGCGGCGGCCTCACTTCGTGTACTGGCGGCCGACCGTCAGGAACGTCGGGCCCAGGCAGCTCAGGCACGCCTCTCTGCACACGTTCTGACTGTGGTTCCGCTGGCGATGCTCTCGTTGCTCCTCCTGCTCGACTCAGATGTTCGAGCAACACTTCGCGCTCCAGTTGGCGCGGCCTGCATCGCTGCTGGCCTCTTACTGAACGGCGTTGGGTGGAAATGGATGCGCCACATAATCGGGGCCAAGCAGTGATCGATCTCAGCGCTGTGTCACTGGTTCCGGCCGCGGCGTCAAGTCTGGCGATAGCCGGCATCGGGGCCGCAGCGAGACACCGATGGATCTCGAACTCGCGCCAATTCGATTCTCGGGGCTTCGAGTCTCAGGATGAGGAGGTCCATACCACGGTCCCGACCGACACCCATGATCTGCCGGTTCCACGTGGCGAAGCACTACGGCACCTCCTAGCACGACGGGGCGCCCGTTTGAGCGGGATCTTGCTGCTCCTCATCGCCGGAGTGGCAATATTCGGCCCGGTCCCGACCGTGATAGTGGTTCTCTCAGGCGTGGCTGCCCACCGAGGAAGACCCCTGCTCAGTGCACGAGGGCGCCGCCGTGCAATCGAACGCGAGCTTCCCGCGACCATCGAGCTGCTTGTCCTGAGCATCCACGCTGGGCTCACTCCCAATCAGGCGATTCGCGAGCTGGCGGCCTCCGCTTCTCGCCCAGTTCGGCCCGCATTCGTCGAGATCGTTCACCGGATGGATCGTGGTGAGCCCTTCGCCAGCGCGATCATCACGCTGCCCGAAACGCTCGGACCACGCTCAGTCGGTCTTGCCGAAGTGATTGCTTCGGCTGACCGCTATGGCCTTCCCCTCGGACAAGTCCTCGACCAGCTATCCAGCGAGGCCCGCAGCACTCGCCGTCGACTCGACGAGGCCGCCGCCCGCAAACTCCCCATCCGGCTCTCATTTCCCCTGGTGGTCTGCACGCTGCCCTCATTCGTCTTGCTGGCGATCGCTCCCACGGTGATCGCCGCCCTCTCGTCGCTTGGCGCCTCTGTCCCGTGACCACACTGTTCTCTCAACTCGGAGGCCAACATGCCAACGCCAGTACTCACCCTGTTCGTCCATCTCCAGATCATTGCGATGTCGGTCGACTCGCCCGCACGGTCTCGTATACGCGGAGACCGAGGGCAGGCAACTACGGAATACGCCCTAGTTCTCCTCGCCGCTGCACTTGTCGGCCTGCTCGTGGTCGCCTGGGCAACAGCGGGCGGCGGCGCAGCCCGTATCAGCCGCCTGTTCAACCGCGTCGTCGACTCGGTCATCGACAAGGTCTGATGAAGCAGTCGAAGCGGCTGGAGTCACTCCACCAGGACCGGATCACCCGGTTCAGGACGGCGGCGGCTCCAGCCGCTTCGCCGCGTGCGTCAGAAGACGGCCAGGCGAGTGTGGAGTTCGCCTTGTCGCTTCCGATTGTGGTGGTGATGGCGCTGGTGCTACTCGTCGTCGGCGTTGCTGTCCGCAACGAGATCGCCGTGGAACTTGCCGCGCGCGAAGGCGCCCGCGCGGCGGCAGTTTCGACAAATGAAGCGGGCGCCGCCACGGCGGCCGCGCGGCGATCGGTTGCGCTACCCATCGAGGTCTCGACTGCCAGTGATGGATCCACGGTCACCGTCACAGTTACCTATGTCGATCCTGTTGACGTCGCGATCGTCGGGCGCTTCATTGGGCCGATCACTCACTCCGCGTCGGCCACCATGGCAATCGAGCCCCCTTGACACGTATCGTGAAGACTGTGGACATGCGAACGATCGAAGCGACCATCGGTGGTGCTCCAACGATCTCCATCGAAGGCATCATCGATCTTGCCTCAGTCGGTGAGCTGCATGATGTGCTGAACCGCGCGGTCCGCAGAAATGCAGGAGCGGCGGTAATCGTCGACCTCGACGCTGTGGTTGGCATCGACGATTGTGCGTTCGGTGTGCTGCTCGGTGCTGCAGCAACAGCCCGGGAGAATGCCGGAGACATCGAACTCGTCTGCAATAGCGAAGCCCTCCGACACCGGCTCGAACGGACACGACTTGACCAGGCAATCACCGTCAGGTCGACGATTTCCTGATCTTGAGACAATGAGCGCCTGAACAAGGCACGCTGTGGCGATGGCCGCTCCCGACAATCCGCCAACCGACGACCCCATCTTCCATCTGGCCATGCCCGATGCCTGGGCCGCCGCGTTTCGATCCGGCGAATACCTCGATTCCACGCGTGACATGTCGCTCGATGAAGTTGGATTCATCCATTGCTCCACTCGCGATCAACTCGAGTCGACTGCCAATCGTTTCTACGCCGACGTCGATCAGCTCGTCCTCCTGACCATCGAACCGGTCCTCATACCATCGCGGATCATCTTCGAGCCCCCGGCACCCAACAGCCCGCTGCTGTTTCCACACATCTACGGACCTCTTCCGGTCTCCGCCGTCAGCCTCGCCTCCCCCTGGACCCGAACCGCCAAAGGTTGGTCCCTCACCGCCCTCTGAGACGCACGCGAAGTCTCAGAGATCATCGAACTCGGATTCTTCAGGGGGTCGCGTTCGGCCCCCGCTCCGTCGATCTGCAGCCTTTTCGTGGGCGCGTTGCTCTTCTTCGAGGGCTGCTTCTTCTTCGATCAGACGCTCGAGACTGGTCAATCGGATCGGATCGAGTTCGCCGGCAGCGATCGCCCGCTGCACCGCACACCCAGGTTCCTGGTCGTGCTTGCAGTCGCGAAACCGGCAGTCGTCCATCAGGTCGAACACATCGGCAAAGGCGCGCTCGATGCCGTTGCCTGACAGCCAGAGGCTGAGAGCGCGCACACCGGGAGTATCGATCAACCAGCCCTCGCCGGGCAGGGGGACCAGCTCGGAGGCAACAGTTGTGTGCCGACCGCGCTGATCGCCCTCCCGAACGGCATAGGTGGCCTGACGCTCGTCACCGACCAGTGCATTGACAAGGGTCGACTTTCCGACGCCACTCGCACCCAAGAAGGTGAGCGTGCGATTCCCTTCCGCATATCTGCGAATCGCATCGATCCCCTCGCCACTCACACCGCTGGCGAGTAGGACGGGGACACCGAGCGCAACCTCGACCAGTGCCTGACGGGCTGGTTCGGGATCGTCGACCAGATCGGTCTTCGTGAGCACCACAACCGGATCTGCACCAGAATCGAATGCCAACACCAGTTCACGTTCCAAGCGTCGTGGGCTGGGAGGAGACCCGAGAGCGTGAACAAGAAACACCACATCGATGTTCGCGGCGAGCGTGTGCGACACCGCCCGCATCCCATCGAACGATGCCCGCCGGGTGAAGGCCGAGCGACGTTCCAGGACATGCTCCAGCCGCTCCCCATCGGCCGACGGAATCACCCAATCGCCAACGGCAACATCGGCGCCGATGTTGCGCACGCGTAGGGGAGCCACCGAACCCAATGCCTCATCGAGAGACCGGATGACTGTGCTCCAGCCACGGTCCAATCGGGAGACTCTCCCCGGCACACCCGGCGATCCCAATTTCCTCCATGAGTGGTCGAAGTCGGGTGCCCATCCCAGCGCCGATTCGGGTCCTTCGACCATAGAAGCCATCAAAAGAGAACCGTATCGTCCGACATAGCACTCAAATGTCGGACCTCGCGGTTCAGCGGAGCGGTTCTTTGGATTCCGCGGCACACTTCGTCTTGACAACCGCCAGTCGTATCCCCTAGCGAAAGGCCCTGATGCCTAGACCATTGGTCGTCGTAGAGTCGCCGGCAAAGGCGAAGACACTGTCGAAATTCCTCGGCGATGACTACGACGTGCGCGCCTCGGTGGGTCATGTGGCCGACCTTCCATCCAAGGGTCTGAACATCGATGTCGACAACGGATTCAAGCCGACGTACGAGCTGACCGACCGAGGCAAGACTGTCATCAAGGAACTCAAGGCCGCGTTGAAAGACGCCTCCGAGCTCTATCTCGCAACTGATGAAGACCGTGAGGGCGAGGCAATCTCGTGGCACCTGCTCGAGTACCTGAAGCCGAAGGTGCCCGTGAAGCGGATGGTGTTTCACGAAATCACCAAGTCGGCAATCGACCACGCTGTCAACAACCCACGGGATCTCGACTACGGCCTGGTCGATGCCGCCGAAACACGCCGCATTCTCGACCGCCTGTACGGCTACGAGGTCTCGCCGGTGCTCTGGAGACGTGTCAATCGCGGCCTCTCGGCCGGGCGCGTGCAGAGCCCGTCAGTACGCCTGATCGTCGAACGCGAACGCGAACGGATCGCATTCATCACGGCCGACTACTGGGACATCGAGCTTGGTACCGCAACCCAACCGAAGTTCGAGGCCAAGCTGATCGCCGTCGATGGAACGAGGGTCGCGACGGGGAAAGACTTCAACGATCGGGGCGTGCACTCCGACAAGGTCGTCGCGCTGAACGAAGGGCGCGCCCGCGGCCTGGCCGAGGGTCTGTCCGACGCCACGTTCACAGTGCGCTCGGTCGAGGAAAAGCCGTACCGTTCGTCGCCCAAGGCGCCGTTCATGACCTCCACACTCCAGCAGGAGGGCGGTCGCAAACTACGGCTGTCGTCGTCACAGGTCATGCGCGTCGCTCAGGGGCTCTACGAACGCGGCTACATCACCTACATGCGTACAGACAACGTCGTGTTGTCCGACGAAGCGATGCAAGCAACTCGCGCCACGGTGGCCAGCGAGTACGGCCAGAACTATCTGAATGCGGGGCCGAAGCAGTACTCGTCGAAAGTCAAGAACGCACAGGAAGCCCACGAGGCGATCCGACCGACAACTCCATACCGTTCACCGCAGCAGCTCAGCAGTGAGATGAACAGCCAGGAACTCGCTCTCTACCGTCTCGTCTGGCAACGTACGCTCGCCTCTCAGATGGCCAATGCCACCGGTGTGACCGTGAGTGTCCGGCTCGGCGCCAACTCGGCCGATCGCACGACCGGTGAAATTACCGATTGCGAATTCGCCGCGTCTGGGACAACGATCACGTTTCCCGGCTATCGCGCTGTGTATGTCGCTTCGCAAGAAGAGACCGGCGACGAGGTCGCTGAAGAAGAAGCGCTCCTCCCAGCGCTCGCCGGCGGCGATGTCGTCCCTGTCGCAACGATCGAACCAAACGGCCACACCACCTCGCCGCCCGCCCGCTACACCGAGGCGTCACTGGTCAAGCGGCTCGAAGAACTAGGGATCGGCCGCCCGTCAACCTGGGCGTCGATCATCCAGACTGTGCAGGACCGTGGCTATGTATGGAAGAAGGGGCAGGCCCTCGTTCCCACCTGGACCGCATTCGCCGTCGTCCGCCTCCTCGAGGAACACTTCGATGCGCTGGTCGACTACGACTTCACGGCCTCGATCGACACCGATCTCGACGAGATCGCGCGTGGTGATCGGGGCAAGGAAGCGTGGCTCACCCGCTTCTACTTCGGCGCCACCGGTGACGGGGACACGCAGCCCATCGCTGCCGAAGCCGGGGTCGGTGACGACGCACTGCTCGGTTTGAAACGCCTCGTAGAGGAGAACCTCGACGAGATCGATGCGGCCGAGATCAACACGTTCCCGCTCGGCAATGACCCGGACGGAAACCTCATCGTCGCCAAGCCGGGCAAGTACGGCCCGTATGTGAAGCGTGGTGAAGACACAGCGAGTGTGCCTGACAACCTGACGCCCGACGAACTGACCGTCGAGAAGGCGCTCGAACTGCTCGCCCTTCCGAAGACCGACGATCCGATCGGTGAGTTCGAGGGGTACCCGGTCTACGCGAAGAATGGTCGCTATGGACCGTACGTGCAATGGGGTGACCACGACAATCCGCCCCCTGGCCTCGAAAAGCCGAAGATGTCGAGCCTTTTCAAGACCATGATCCTCGAACGGATGACACTGGAAGAAGCGATCGAGCTTCTCCAACTGCCTCGCCATCTCGGCGACGACCCGGTAGATGGCGTCGCCATCTACGCGAACAATGGCCGGTACGGACCGTACGTGCAGAAGGAAAAGGATTACCGCAACATCGATTCCGAAGACCAGCTGTTCGAGATCACGCTCGCCGAGGCGCTGCAGATCTTCAGTCAGCCAAAGGTGTACAAGCGCGGTGGGCGAAGCATGGCGGCCAAGGGCCCACTCCGCGAGTTCGGAACGGACCCGGTGAGCGAGCGGGCGGTCGTGGCCAAAGACGGCCGATTCGGTGTGTATGTCACCGACGGCGAAACCAACGCATCACTCGGCAAGGGGGACCGCCTGGAAGAGATGGCCCCCTCGCGTGCCTACGAACTGCTCGCGATCCGCCGTGACGCGATCATCGCGAAGGGTGGCAAGAAGACCAAGCGCAAGCCAGCCAAGAAGAAGGCGGCGAAGAAGACGACAGCGAAGAAGAAGGCTCCGGCCAAGAAGAGCACCACAAAGAAGAAGGCACCGGCCAAGAAGGCCGCGGCGAAGAAGCCAGTCATCACCGACCTGGCCGCAACCGACGACTAACACGTTCGTTCGCGTGAACAGTTTGCGCAGATACTGCGCAAACTGTTCACGCGTTGGGCGATGTCAGGTGAAGATGATCTGGCCTCCCGCGGCCATGTCGTAGAAATCGCCGACGGTGATGATCCCGTCGAGTTGCTCGATGAGGTCGTCACGCCCCAGGCCGAAAAGATCAACCGATGCCAGGCAGGCGTACATCCCAGCGCCCGTGTCAGAGATCATCTCGACGAACTCAGCGATGCCGGGGAAGTCCTGCTTCTCCATCTGCTTCTCCATGTACTTGGTCATCAGCGCTGATGCACCCGGAAGACCGCCCGCCCATGTCGCCACGTGCAACCCGGGGTTCCCGACGGTTGCCATCTTGATGTGGTCGTAACGATCCTTGTGCACGGCGTCCATGCCGAAGAACGTGAAGAAAAGGTTGGCCTCGATGCCTTCGTTCCGGGCGCCGTTGGCCATGATCAGCGCCGGATAGATCCCCTCGAAGGAGCCCTTGGAAACGATGATCGAAACCTTTTCGATCTTCGGGTCCACCACCTTCGGGATCAGTGGAGTCGCTTCTGTGTCCGCGTCAGTTTCTGTAGTCATATCAATGTCCTTTGGTTGTTCCTGTGATTGAAATGAGACGAATGGGGTCTGACCCCTTTCGTCTCATTTAGATGCAGCCGCGTGGCTTGGGGATGCCGGCGCACAGCGCGGCGAGTTTTGCGGGGCCCTTCGGGAAGAGCTGGAAGAGCTCCTTGGTCGTAACACCGGATGACTTGCCGAGCTTGCGGACCGTCGGTCCGGTGCCCTTCTCGAAGTACTCCTGGCGCATGTAGTTGAGGACCAACCAGTGCTGGTCGGTGAGCGGAGTGGGTACTCCCACCTCCTCGGCGAGTTCGGGGGCCATGTCTTCGGTCCACTCGGTTGCATCAACGAAGAATCCTTCGTCGTTGACCTCGACCGTCTTGCCGGCGAGTGTTTTGGTGAGCATTGTCAGTTTCCTTTCGTCGATCTCAGTGCGTTAGCCAGAGACAGGTTGCTTCTTGCCCGCTTTGGGCATGTTCGGGCCGATTCCGGGCATGTCCCGACCCGGCAGCAGGCCGTGCCAGTAGAACGCCTGGAACATCAACTTGCCGAGGTGGTTGGCTCGCGACTCCTTGAGCAGTGGAAGCCCGATGAGCCCGGGATAGTGACCCGTGACGGGTTCGTTCTCGTAGTTGAAGTCGATCAGCAGCGCCTTCGAGAACCCCGTCTCGATGAAGCAGTTGGCGTGACCGTCAAACTCGACGTCCGGCTCGCGGCCTTCGAGGAACGCCTCCATGTTCTCGACGAGCACCTCGCCCTCGAAATGGGTCACCGAACCGGCCTTCGAGGCCGGCAGGTCGGCAGCGTCACCGAGCACGAAGATGTTCGGCCGAACCTTCGACTGCAGCGTTGCGTTGTCGGTGGGAATGAACCCCAGCTCGTCGCCGAGGTCCGGCGAATCGTTGACATAGTCAGCACCGCCGTGGAGTGGTATCACCACCGCGATGTCGAAGTCGATCTCCGTGCCGTCATACCCAATGAGCTTGCGAGCCTCGCCATCGACCTCGCCAGTGCTGAACTCGGTAACGAGGTTGATGTTCTTCTGTTCCAACAGCGACGACAGGGTCGCCGATGCTGTGGGCTTGGTGAATGCACCGTCGAGTGGTGTCACATAGGTGATCGTCACGTCATCGCGCACCCCCTTGTCGGTGAAGTACCAGTCAGCGAGGAAGGCGAACTCAAGGGGCGCCACGGGGCACTTGATCGGCATGTCGATGACGTTTATCACGAGGTGACCGGATTCGAAGTTGTCCAGCTTTTCGGCAAGCGCCGTCGATCCTTCCATGTCGTAGAACGTGAATACCGTCTCCATCCAGCCGGGTCCGGTCAGACCCTCGGTCTCCTCAGGCTGAAGCACCGCGCCAGTTGCAATGAGAAGAACGTCGTAGTCGAGCGACGAGCCGTCGGCCAGCGAGACCGTGTTCGCGTCGACGTCGACGGAGCTGATCGCGGTCTGGTGATAGTTGATGCCCTTATGCAGTTGACGATCACGCTTGCGGACGATGTCGTCAGATTCTGTCAGCCCGAACGGGATGAACAGCAAGCCTGGCTGGTAAACGTGCTGGTTGTTCTGATCGACGATGTCGATCTGCAACTCGTCACGCTTGTACTTCTTACGCAGCCGGTTGGCAGCAAGAGTGCCGCCAGTCCCCGCTCCCAATATCACCAATTTCTTCAGGTCGGACACGAACCCTCCTTCTGTGGAACCACAACCATTGTGATCGCTTCCGTGTCCACGGTAATCCCCCACGATGAGCGGCGCTACGGGCTTTGGTCATATTCCCCCCGGGGTATACATTCGAGATACCGAAAACGAGGTGGGAGGACGCGCTCGGGGCGGGTCGTTACGATCCCCACCTGTGACGGGTGAACCAATGACGACTGGGCGATGGTGAGCAAGATTCTTTTCAACCAGCGACCCGCCTACATCGCGTTCGAAGGCGCCGAGGGTTGTGGCAAGTCCACGCAGGCAGCCCTTCTGGCGACAGACATCGGTGCCGTGCTTACGCGGGAAACCGGTGGCACGAAGATCGGCGCACGGATCCGCGAGATACTCCACGACACGAACGTGCACAATCTGGAGTCTCGTGCCGAAGCGCTACTCACCGCTGCCGACCGTGCGCAACACATGGCCGAGGTCGTGAAACCGGCGCTCGATGCCGGTCGATCGGTAGTCAGCGATCGTTCCGTGTACTCGTCGCTGGCATACCAGGGCTACGGGCGGCAGTTGAATGTCGATGAGATTCGTCACCTGAACCAGTGGGGTACAGACGGTGTCTGGCCAACCACTGTCGTCTTCCTCGACACTCCAGATGAGGTTGTCTCCGAACGTATGAGTCGCCGCGCTCTCGATCGCTTCGAAGCTGCCGGAGACGCCTTCCATCAGCGAGTGCTTGATGGGTTCCGCACAATGGCCGCCGCTGACCCCGACCACTGGATCACGGTTCATGCCGGGGGCTCGATTGATCAGGTCGCAAGTGAGATCCGTCAGGCTCTCTCCGATCAGGGCGTCCTGGATCGGGGCATCTTGTGATCCAGACAGCCGAAGGCCAGGTCAACCGGTGAGCGCAATCGACACCCAACCAGGATCGATTTGGGACGACGTCGTCGGACAACTCACAGCGGTGGCACAACTGAGGACAGCTGCCGAGCGCGGGCCAGTACACGCATATCTCTTCGTCGGCCCGGCCGGTTCGACGAAGTTGCAGGCCGCTCGCGCCTTTGCCGCCCAGATCATCTCCGAGGGCGAGGACGCGGCGCATCGCGACGCCCGCCTGATCCTGCGCGGCAAGCACCCGGACGTTCGAGAAGTTCGCCGCGCCGGCCCCGCCATCTCAGCGGATCAAGCCAAGGAAATCGTGCACCTCGCATCACTAGCGCCTGTGGAGGGATCGAAGAAGGCCATGATCCTCGAGGAGTTTCACCTACTCCAACCCGCAGCTGCTGTGCGGCTGCTCAAGACAATCGAGGAGCCACCCGATTCCACCACCATCATCATCCTCGCCGATTTCGTTCCTCACGATCTCATCACGATTTCGTCAAGATGTGCGCGCATCGACTTTCGCGCGATCGGGGCCGACCTGGTCGCCGCTCGTCTCGTGTCGGAAGGAATTGCCCCGGCATCGGCAATGACAGCGGCGAGAGCAGCCCTCGGCAACCTCGATCGGGCTCGCGTCTTGGCCACCGACTCGGCGCTATCCGAGCGGCGAACCGCGTTCGCCGAAGCACCACATCAGCTGGACGGAACCGGCGCCGTTGCCATGAAGATTGCAGCCACGCTTCTCGAGCTGATCGATGCGGCTGCCGAGCCATTGGCAACCCGACACAAGGCGGAGGTCGCCGAGTTGGATGAACGCATCAAGGCCTACGGCGAACGGGGAAGCGGGAAGAAGCAACTCGAAGAACGCCACAAGCGTGAACTCCGCCGCCATCGCACTGACGAGTTGCGCAGCGGTCTTTCCACGCTCGCCGGAACGTACCGCGAAACGGCGATCAACGGCGGCACGACAGATGTCGCCGGATGCGCGAAAGCCATCTACCGCATTCATGATGCAATCGAAGCGCTCGAACGTAACCCGAACGAAAAACTGCTGCTCGAATCCCTTCTCTGGTCGTTGCCCGACGCCCAGGGTGTCGGGTAACGACCGAGGGTTGCGTATTCCCGATCCGGTGCGGCTTTCTGTCACCCCACGTGAGCGGCCTGACGACCCCGAGCGCCGGTAGAGTTGATCGAACAGATCGTCGCTCAGATCACCAGTTGTGGAAGGGGCAATACATGTTCGAAAGATTTACCGACCGGGCCCGGCGAGTCGTCGTGCTCGCACAAGAGGAGGCGCGCCTCCTCAATCACAGCTACATCGGCACCGAGCACATCCTTCTCGGCCTGATCCACGAGGGCGAAGGCGTCGCCGCGAAGGCGCTCGAGAGCCTCGGGATATCTCTCGAAGCCGTTCGCAGCCAGGTCGAAGAAATCATCGGCCAAGGTGGTTCGTCGCCATCGGGACACATCCCCTTCACCCCCCGTGCGAAGAAAGTGCTCGAGCTGTCACTGCGCGAGGCGCTGCAGCTCGGCCACAACTACATCGGCACTGAGCACATCTTGTTGGGCCTCATTCGCGAGGGTGAAGGTGTCGCCGCTCAGGTGCTCGTCAAGCTCGGCGCCGACCTGTCGCGCGTCCGCCAGCAGGTCATCCAGTTGCTCTCCGGCTACCAGGGTCCCTCCGGGAGCACCGGTGGTGGACGCGGTGAGCAAACTCCTGCAAGCGCGGGTGTCGGCCCGGGGAGCAAAGAAGACGAAAAGGGTGGCAACAGCCAGATTCTCGATCAATTCGGTCGCAACCTGACACAGGCTGCCCGCGAGGGTCAGCTCGACCCCGTCATCGGTCGCACCAACGAACTCGAGCGCGTCATGCAGATCCTCTCGCGGCGCACGAAGAACAACCCGGTGCTCATCGGTGAGCCGGGCGTCGGCAAGACTGCCATCGTCGAAGGCCTCGCCCAGAAGATCGTCAATGACGACGTCCCCGACACGCTGACCGACAAGCAGCTGTACACACTCGACCTCGGTGCCCTCGTTGCCGGCTCGCGCTACCGCGGCGACTTCGAAGAGAGGCTGAAGAAAGTCCTCAAAGAAATCAAGAGCCGCGGCGACATCTTGTTGTTCATCGACGAGATCCACACACTCGTCGGCGCTGGCGCTGCTGAGGGAGCAATCGACGCCGCCTCGATCCTGAAACCGATGCTCGCCCGCGGTGAGCTGCAAACCATCGGCGCAACAACAACTGACGAATACCGCAAGCATGTCGAGAAAGACGCTGCACTCGAACGCCGCTTCCAGCCGGTCAAGGTCGAAGAACCTACGCTCGCCCACACGATCGAAATCCTCAAGGGCATCCGCGACCAGTACGAGGCGCATCACAGGGTGACCATCACCGATCAAGCGCTCGTTGCTGCCGCCAACCTGGCCGACCGCTACATCTCTGACCGCCACCTGCCTGACAAAGCGATCGACCTCATCGACGAAGCCGGCTCACGCCTGCGCATCAAGCGGATGGCCACACCACCCGACCTGCGCGAGATCGAGACCAAGCTCAACGACGTTCAGGAAGCAAAGAAGAAAGCGGTCGAAGAACAGCAGTTCGAAGAAGCCGGGCGGCTGCGCGACCAGGAGAAGGCGCTCCTCGAGGAAAAGGCCACCAAGGAGTCCGAAGTCAAGGCCGAGGGCGTCGATCTGTTCGACGAAGTCGACGAAGAAGCGGTTGCCGAGGTCCTGTCGCTGTGGACCGGTATCCCGGTGTACAAGCTGACCGAGGAAGAAACCGAACGGCTCTTGAAGATGGAGGAGAATCTCCACAAGCGCATCATCGGCCAGGAAAACGCCGTCTCCGCCGTCTCACAGTCGATCCGCCGTACCCGTGCCGGGTTGAAGGACCCGAAGCGTCCGTCCGGTTCATTCATCTTCCTCGGCCCGACCGGCGTCGGCAAGACCGAGCTCGCCAAAACGCTCACCGATTTCCTCTTCGGCGACGATTCGGCCCTCATCACGCTCGACATGTCCGAGTACATGGAGAAGCACACGGTGAGTCGCCTTGTCGGTTCGCCCCCGGGATACGTCGGGTACGAAGAGGGTGGCCAGCTGACCGAAGCCGTGCGTCGCAAGCCGTTCTCGGTTGTGCTCTTCGACGAAATCGAAAAGGCACACCCTGACGTCTTCAACACGCTGTTGCAGATTCTCGAAGAGGGGCGCCTGACTGACAGTCAGGGCCGCTCGGTCGACTTCCGCAACACGGTGTTGATCATGACCTCGAACCTCGGAACGCAAGACCTTCGCAAGGCCCACGTCGGCTTCACCACCGACGATTCCGCCATGAGCTACGAGCGCATGAAGGAAAAGGTCAACGAATCGCTGAAGAACCACTTCCGTCCCGAGTTCCTCAACCGCATCGACGAGATCATCGTGTTCCACGAGTTGTCTCGCGACGAGGTTCTGCAGACCGTCGACCTGCTCACGAAGCGGCTCATCGGCCAACTCGAGGGGCAGGGTCTCGGTCTCGAGATCAAGCAGGAAGCAAAGGAGCTGCTCTCCGAGTTGGGTTATGACCCGCAGCTCGGGGCGCGCCCGATGCGTCGTGCGATTCAACGGCACATCGAAGATGCGTTGTCGGAGAAAATCCTCTACAAGGAGTTCGCGGCAGGCGAAATCATCGTTGTCGACGTCGAGGACGACCCCGAGAACGAAGGCGAGAAGCGCTTCACGTTTACCGCTGTCGAAGGTTTCGTCCCCCCGGCGTCGGTCGAACTAGCCACCACGGCAACAGAGGGCTCTTCTCAACCTGCTGGTGAAGGCGAACTCCCGCCACCCGAACTCACCTGAGACGACCGCATCTCGTGAACTATTACCGACGAGACGTCGGTAATAGTTCACGAAAACGAGCCATACTGTCGCGGTGGTTCGTCGGGTCTTCGCTCTGTTCGCGTGCGCCGTCGCGCTTGCGGCTTGCCGAGTAGACATCGCCGTCGACGTTGTCGTCGAGCCAGACGGAACTGGACGCATCGCGGTCGTCATCACTGCCGATGCCGAAGTCATCGAGATTGTTCCGACCATCGCGGAAGAACTTGCCGTCGACGACATCGTGGCCGCTGGATGGGTACTCGATGGGCCGACGTCTACTGCTGATGGCGGCCTGACAATAACGATCTCGCACGACTTCGTTTCAGCCGAAGAAGCAACCAACCTGTTGAACAGCCTTGGGCCACCGTTCAACCAGATGGCGATCCAGCGAACCACTGCCGGCGACGAAACGACGACGCAACTGAGTGGGCTACTCGGCCTCTCGAATGGTTTCGAATCCTTTGCCGACGCCGACCTGATCGCAGCCGTCGGCTCACTCCCGTTCGCAGAAGAGATTGCCGCGAGCGGGGCCACGCCACAGAGTTCGATGAGCGCAGTCATCCGCGCCGAGCTACCCGGCGTCATCGACCCTGAGCGAACCAACGGGAAGCTCTTGGACAACGGCCAACTCGAATGGGTGATCCCGCTCGACGGGGAGATCACCGATTGGCGAGCAGTCTCCGTTCAAGCTCCGGGCGACGACCGTTGGTGGGCGCGGCCATTGTCAATTGTTGCTCTCATCGCACTTATTGCCTGGGTGGGCTTCATGATCGTGTTCATCGGCTATGTAGCTATTGCGAGGTACCGGCGGGCGCGTGGCTACCGGCGCAGGCCGCACCAACCGGGACCG
>Ga0209013_10003035_pt1 | contig 15059 bp, 13 predicted proteins | sample Cruoilmetagenom2_FD_187291 | JGI IMG/M metagenome (GOLD analysis project Ga0209013, IMG submission 187291) | Oil polluted marine microbial communities from Coal Oil Point, Santa Barbara, California, USA - Sample 2 (SPAdes) (version 2) | ecosystem: Environmental > Aquatic > Marine > Oil seeps ... | reverse complement strand
ATATAGAATAAATCATTTAACAACTTTCAGGTCCAAACCATCATATTTAATAATAAAAACTCCCTGATTGATTATACTCCCGTAGGTGTTTTCAATAAAATTATATTTGGTAGAAATTCGTTCTGAAATACCCTGATTAATCAAATCGGGATCTGTTGCCAAACGCATTAATATGTCATAAGTAATATCAAATCCTTCAATGGCATTTTTAGTTGGAAGTGTATAATACTTTTTTCTGTATTTCTTTTCGAATATTTGATAAGCCTCTGATTGTCTGTCAATAAAACTATTTGATGGGTAATGAAAATTTACTCTTGCTAAAAAATTATTATCTATTTTATTATAGTTTCTGCCCTTTTCAAATGAAAATACAGTCAAACTATCTTGTTCAGGAAAAACACCCAAATTGTTGAAAACATCTCCTAAATAGGCTTCATCATTATCTATAAGAAAAAACCAATTCTCAATATCTCTGTCTAATGTATCTCTAAACACTTTAAATACTTCTGGTTTTATGTATCCGTCCTGAGGTTCAAGTACAACAACTTCCTGGGTTGAGTCCAATGCCTGAATATCTTTAAATATTCTTTTAAATTGTTTTTCTGATCTTTCATTGTCATTTTTGATAATGATCAATTTTTGCTTGGTATAAACAGATCTAATATATTCAAGCATTTCTAATGTGAAATTTTCTTTAGATGACTTTTCCTGTATCAGATTTTTATTTTCAATCTCGGAATGATCCTTTGTTGAGATAGGAGAAATTATAAGGGCCTTATTAAATTTTAAATTTTTAGAAACTGCTTTAACATTATTTGTGAACATCGGACCGACAATGACATCATAATTGTCAAATTCACTGTTTTTACTTAATTTATTACAAACAAATTCACTGTTTTCAGTATCATATACTTTTACATGTATGGATAATCCTTGTTTTTTTAAGGAATCGATCGCCAATAAAGCTCCAAAATAAAAATCAGTAGTAATATTCAATAACCTGTCATTTTCAAAATCCAGGCTATCCATTTTACTTCTAAAAGGTAACATCATAGCCATATTCAATTTTTTACCTTCCATAATTTCATCCACAAAAAGCTCCTTATTACCTTTAACTGCATTTGGTATTTTCAGAAGCATTCCTTCTCTAAGCCCGTCTTCCAGTTCAGGATTTGCAAGCATCAACTCTTCCTGAGAAATGCCGAATTTATTGGTCAAACTGTAAAAAGTCTCCAGTTTTTTAACTGTGTATACAGTAAAATCATTATCAGAAGTATCAATGGTTTCTTTCGGTACCAGAATTACATCATCAATTTGTAATCCATTTTTTTTGATCTTTGGATTTAAAACCTCTAAATAATCAATGGAAATACCAAAATTACGCGCAATACTATACTTTGTTTCTTTAGGTTTTACCAGATAAGGTTGTGTATTCTTCTCTTTTTCTGCAATATCTGTTTCACTGACGTGCAGAGGTATTTTTAAAACTTGTCCCTGTTTTAGGCCATCATTTATTAAAAATGGATTTATACGATTTAATTCATCAACTGTAACTTTAAAATTCTTAAGTATACTGTAAACCGTTTCTTTTTGTACAACTTCATGATAAACAAAGTTATCTACAATAATGTCTCTCTCCCCTATATTACTAAGATCTGTATTGGTAACATCCTTTGCAGGATCATAACTCCTGTTAGGTATGATAATTATATCATTGGTTTTTACATTGCTGCCCACATCAGGATTCAATTTTAACAGATCATACGGGGTTACAGAGAGTTTTTTAGAGATACTCTGAATAGTTTCACCTTCTGTTACTTTATACGTGATGAATTTCTTGTCTTGCGCAAAATTTGAAAGATATCCTATTAAAAATAAGAAGATAATAAGTTTAATTTTTTTCATTTAAATATTGGCTTATAACACTTTATAACTAATAAAAAGCTTAGTTATTTTATATGTGTTTTATTTTTATAAACAAACTAGAATTCAAAAATACAAAAAAAGCTCCGGTTAAAATTTAAGTACTTTCCACATTCCCCTAATGACTCATTGCTTTACTCCCACTCAATGGTTGCCGGTGGTTTTGAGCTTATATCATATACAACTCGATTCACACCCTTAACTCCATTGATTATTTTATTGGATGTTTCTTGTAAAAACTTATATGGCAGATCAACCCAGTCGGCTGTCATACCATCTGTTGAAGAAACTGCTCTTAAAGCTACAACTTTTTCATAAGTTCGTTCATCTCCCATCACACCAACAGAATTTACAGGTAATAACATAACACCGGCTTGCCAAACATCATCATACAGATTCCATTTTTTCAGCCCTGCAATAAAAATATGATCAACCTCTTGCAATATTCTCACTTTTTCAGCTGTAATATCTCCTAAAATTCTAATTCCTAATCCTGGTCCCGGAAAAGGATGACGGCCTAACAATTCGGGATCGATCCCCATGCTCTTCCCTACTCTTCTCACCTCATCTTTAAAAATCATCCGTAGAGGTTCCACAATTTTTAGTTTCATATAATCGGGTAAACCACCAACATTATGATGAGATTTTATGGTTGCTGAAGGGCCACCGGTAACGGAAACCGATTCGATCACATCAGGATAAATTGTTCCTTGCGCCAACCAGGTAACATCTTCGATCAAATGAGCTTCATCGTCAAAAACCTCAATAAAAGCATTTCCAATGGCTTTTCTTTTTAATTCGGGATCCTCAATACCCTTTAACTTCTCTAAAAATCTTTCTGAAGCATCAACACCTTTTACATTTAAGCCCATATGCTCATATTGGTCCAATACATTTTCAAACTCATATTTACGAAGCAAGCCATTATTTACAAAAATGCAATACAGGTTATCACCTATCGCCTTATCCAATAAAACGGCTGCGACCGTTGAATCAACTCCGCCGGAAAGGCCTAAAACAACTTTATCATTTCCCAGTTTTTCTTTCAATTCAGCTACTGTAGTATCAACAAAAGAATCGGGTGTCCAATCTTGTTTAACTCCTGCTATGGAAACCAAAAAGTTCTCTAACAATTGTTTACCATCTGTAGTATGATATACTTCAGGGTGAAATTGAATGGCATAAGTTTCTTCACCTTCAATTTTAAAGGCTGCATTATCAATATCATGAGTGCTGGCAATAACTTTATAATGATCAGGCATTTCCTGGATAGTGTCACTATGACTCATCCAAACCTGAGAATTCATTTCTATATGATGAAAAAGTTCATTGGTATGATCAACAAAAGAAAGATTTGCCCTACCGTATTCTCTTGAACTTGAAGAACCTACCCTACCACCAAAAAAGTGAACCAAATACTGTGCTCCATAGCATATACCAAGTAAAGGTTTCTTTCCTTTTATCTCAGACAGATCAGGGTGCGGAGCCTCCTCACTTCTAACGGAATACGGGCTACCGGATAAAATTACAGCGTGATAATCATTAACATCAAACTTTTCACTATTGTAGGGATGAATTTCACAGTAAATATTGAGTTCTCTAACTCTTCTTGCTATGAGTTGGGTAAACTGTGAACCGAAATCTAAAATTAGAACCTTATTTTGCATCCGCAAAAATAAAATTTAATTCACAAATATTATAGATGAATTGATTTTTTTATTAATCATTTTAATTTGATAAATTTGATTTATTATCTCACATTAATATTTAAAAATGAAAAAAGCTACTTTATCCTTAGTCCTGATTATAATTATTTCCTGCAGTCCAAAAATATTTAATGAAAAATGGACAAAAAAACAAGCTCCTGATCATTTTAAAGCAAGGTTTGAAACAACACAAGGAAATTTTGATATTGAAGCAAAGCGAGAATGGTCACCTCATGCCGTTGACAGACTTTATCAGTTAATTAAAAATGATTTTTATAGTGATATAGGAATATTTAGAGTTATACCCGAATTTGTTGTTCAATTTGGAATTCACAACGATTCTATGGTTAATAATTCCTGGAAAAAGTATGAAATACTCGATGAACCTGTTTTACAAAAAAACGACTCCATGGCCATCTCCTTTGCCAGAGATGGTATTAATTCCAGAACGACACAAATTTTTATCAACTTAAAGGATAATCACAGATTGGACACTGTAAATTATAATGGGGTTAAAGGATTCCCGGTGATTGCCAGAATAACACAAGGAATGGAAACTGTACATGAATTTTACGATACTTCTGATAATGTACCCGATCAAGATTCGATCAATACATATGGTAATGCCTATTTAAAGCGAAATTATCCTGATTTAGACTATATTAAAAAGGTTTATATTATCAAATAATAAAAGTCAAAGCATGAATTATACTTAATAGTTTATTCGTACTTTGACCAATACGTCATCACCCTATCTTTGAAAAAAGGGATTCAAATAAACCTGATCGTTATTCTCACTTTGAATAAATTTAATTCTTTAACTCTTTCTAGTTAGATCTCATCCATCCAAAAATAAATTCAGGCCTTCGAAAATTATTATTTTTTTGTTCCAGTCATATCAAGTACACCTTGAGAGTAAGATGCAGTTCCTGTAAACGATTTCTTATCAAAGGTCAGATCAAAAGTAACTGTTTCACCTTCTATGTTAACGTTGCATATTAGATTATTCTTTTTGGTTGCAACATTTTCCAGATCCATTTTGTATCCATCAATCGCAACTGTTCCAGTTATTTTTTTCTTAATTTTAGAAAAATTAAAGGTTCCTGTTTGATATTGATATGGGGCATCCGGAACAGAGTATTCCCATTCTCCAACGAATTTTTTAGTACCAACAAGACTGTCTGTAACTGTAAAACTTGTCATTAACAACAGAGATAAGATCAATGAACTTCTTAAAATTAAATTTCTCATAATAGATGTTTCTTTTTAATGAATTATTCTTTTAATTGATGATCAAATCTACTAAAAAAAATGAGGATTCAATAGGAATTTGTGAATCTTTACGATTTAAAATTTCCAAATAAAAAAACCGCTAAGAAATTAATCTTAACGGTTTATGTTTTTCAAAGTATTATGAGATTCCCACTTTCGTGGGAATTACATTATTCTTCTTTAACTTCTTCAAAATCTACATCTTGCACATCATCTTCTGTTGAAGCTCCGGCATCACCTGCTCCGGCATCAGCTCCCGGTTGAGGGCCTGCACCTTCACCACCTTGCGCCTCTTGTTGCGCTTTGTACATTTCTTCAGAAGCTGCTTTCCATGCTTCGTTGATCTTTTCCATGGCAGCATCAATTTGAGCGATATCTTTTGATTCATGCGCTTTTTTCAATTCTTCCAATGAAGATTCAATAGGCGCTTTTTTATCAGCAGATAATTTTTCACCAAATTCTTTTAACTGACTCTCTGTTTGAAAGATCATAGCATCAGCTCCGTTGATCTTTTCAGCAGTTTCTTTTGCTTTTTTATCCTCATCAGCGTTAGCTTCTGCATCAGCTTTCATTTTTTTGATATCTTCTTCTGATAATCCAGATGATGCTTCAATGCGAATATTATGCTCTTTTCCTGTACCTTTATCTTTGGCAGTAACATGAATAATACCATTGGCATCAATATCAAAGGTCACTTCAATTTGAGGTACTCCTCTTCGTGCCGGTGGAATTCCATCTAAATGGAATCTACCAATTGTTTTATTATCGGCAGCCATAGCTCTCTCACCTTGCAATACATGAATTTCAACCGATGGTTGATTATCAGCCGCAGTTGAGAACACTTGTGATTTTTTCGTTGGAATGGTAGTATTAGCTTCAATTAATTTTGTAGCTACATTACCCATTGTTTCAATACCTAATGATAAAGGTGTAACGTCAAGTAACAATACATCTTTTACATCACCGGTTAAAACACCTCCTTGAATTGCAGCTCCAATCGCCACAACTTCATCGGGATTCACTCCTTTTGATGGTTTTTTACCAAAGAATTTTTCAACTTCTTCCTGTATTCTTGGCATACGGGTTGAACCACCTACTAAAATAACTTCATCAATATCTGATTTACTAAGGTCGGCATCTTTTAATGCTGCACTTACCGGTGACATAGAACGTTTGATCAAAGTATCGGCTAATTTTTCAAAATGCGCTCTGGTTAAGGTTTTTACCAGGTGTTTTGGGCCAGAAGCAGTAGCTGTTACATAAGGTAAATTGATCTCCGTTTGTGTACTTGATGACAATTCAATTTTAGCTTTTTCAGCAGCTTCTTTCAATCTCTGCAAAGCCATAGGGTCTTTACGCAAATCCATATTTTCTTCTTTATTGAACTCCTCAGCTAACCAATCAATGATCACCTGATCAAAATCATCACCTCCTAAGTGAGTATCACCATTTGTCGAAAGTACTTCAAATACACCATCACCAATTTCTAAGATCGAGATATCAAAAGTACCTCCACCTAAATCATAAACCGCAATTTTTTTATCGTGACCTGATTTGTCTAATCCATAAGCTAATGCTGCAGCAGTAGGTTCATTGATAATACGACTTACTTTTAATCCGGCAATTTCACCCGCCTCTTTAGTAGCCTGGCGTTGTGAATCATTAAAATATGCAGGCACAGTTACAACAGCTTCTTTTACTTCATGACCTAGATAATCTTCAGCTGTTTTTTTCATTTTTTGTAAGATCATTGCTGAGATCTCTTGAGGTGTGTACAATCTACCATCAATATCAACTCTTGGTGTATCATTATCACCTTTTACAACTTTATAAGGAACTCTATTTGACTCTAATTTAGTCTCAGAAAATTTATTACCCATAAATCTTTTGATAGAATATACTGTTTTTACCGGGTTAGTTACTGCCTGACGCTTTGCAGGGTCACCAACTTTTCTTTCACCACCTTCTACAAAGGCAACAATTGAAGGAGTAGTTCTTTTACCTTCAGCATTAGGGATTACTACCGGCTCATTTCCTTCCATTACAGAAACACATGAGTTGGTTGTTCCTAAATCGATTCCAATTATTTTACTCATAATATTATATTTTAATTTTTATCTTTTTTTATTTTGTATTACTGATGCTGTATAGTCAATCATTATGCCATTGCAAATTTTTATGTTATTTGTCATAAAATTTTTTATAAAAATGACAGTTTGGCAGAATTTGGCTGTTGCCTGTTGCTTGTACATACCAAATTAATGGTTTTGAATCCCCTATCAAATATCTCTGTGAAGTCGATTTAATTTGGAATATCTGCCTGATTCCATTTTTTTCGCAGATTTCAGTTATATATGCAAAATGAATTTACAAAGTAATTTTCCATTACTTTTACCGTTTTATAATCATTCTAAATATTATCAGAACTAATTAAATATTGATGAAAAATAGCTTATTCATAATTCTCCTTTTTTTATATTACTTTGGCTTTGCCCAGCAAAATACCGATAGGGAATTTAGAGGTGTATGGATGGCAACAGTAGAAAATATTGACTGGCCAAGTTCAAAAAATCTAAGTACCGAGCAACAACAAAAAGAAGTCATTAAATATTTAGATCTTTTTAAAAGCTTGAACTTCAATGCAGTAATTTTTCAAATAAGACCAGCTGCAGATGCTTTTTATAATTCAAAATACGAACCCTGGTCAGCCTACCTGACAGGCACAAATGATAAGGCTCCCGCACCATATTATGACCCTTTGGCTTTTATAATTACTGAAACCCATAAACGAGGTATGGAATTTCATGCCTGGTTAAATCCGTACAGGGCTATAGTAAATTACAAAGAATTTCAATCGAATCCTTTTAGGTTGACCTATGAGAAATCGGAATGGTTTGTCAACTATGGGAAAAATAAATATTTTAACCCCGGTATACCTGAAGTTAGAGCTTATACGAATAAAGTTGTAACTGACATTGTACAAAACTATGACGTAGATGCTATCCATTTTGACGATTACTTCTACCCTTATAAAATTGATGGAGAGAATTTTCAGGATGAGGCTGCATTTCAATCTTATGGTGAAAATTATTACCCAAATGATGTTGACGACTGGAGGCGACATAACGTAAATTTGATTATTGAAGAATTATATACTACCATAAAATCCATTAAACCCTGGGTGCAATTTGGAATTAGTCCGTTCGGGGTATGGCGAAATAAAAGTGATGATCCAAATGGTTCGAACACAAAGGCAGGACAGACCAATTATGATCATTTATATGCAGATATTTTGTTGTGGCTAAAAAATGGATGGATGGATTATATTCTACCCCAAGCTTATTGGCATATTGGCCATAAAAAAGCCGATTATAAAGAAATTGTTACCTGGTGGGCGGAAAATAATTTTAACACCAATTTATTTATTGGCCAAGGTATCTATCGTTTAGATGGTAAAAAAGAAAACCGAGCCTGGAAAAAACAAAAACCTACTGAAATTGAAAAACAATTATTTCTTAATAAGAGCCTACCTCAAATTCAAGGAACCGTTTTTTTTAGCGCTAAAACCTTTCTAAAGAATCCATTTGGTATTGATCAGGTTTTAAAAACAAAATATTTTCAAAACCCAATACTCCCTCCTGCCGTAGATCATAACAACAAATTTATCCCGGAGCCTGTTTATAATGCCAAATTGAACAAACAGAAAAATAAAAAATATCGATTAAGCTGGGAATCAATTCCGGAAAACAAAGAAAAAGAGGCTGTTAAATTCATGGTGTATCAATTTGATAAAGGTGAAAAAGTAGATACTGGAAACAAGTTCAAAATTATTGCTCTGACCGGTGAGGATCATGTAGATCTTCATAAGAAAGATTTAAAAAATGCCAATATATTTGTAATCCAGGCTGTAAGCAGAAATAATAATGTTAGTAATCCTGTAAGAATAATGAGATAAGCTATTCTATTTTAATCTTGTAATATTGCAGTAAGCCGACAACTCCCGACAATGAAAATTTTGCACCTTCCATACGATTGCTCTCCGGATTTATTGTGTAGTTAAACGATGTACGAAAATCAACTCGGCTTAAATCAGAATTTTCAAATATCGCTCCTGCTAAATCACAATTATCAAAAATCATTCCTTTCAAATCGGCTTCCGTAAAGTCCACATCTTTTACATTACAATCCATAAACTTAGTATTCTTTAGATCCAATTGATAAAAAGAGGAAACGTTTAAATTACTTCCTTCAAAATTAATTTCAAAAAAATATTTATTACAGTTTTCAAATCTCAAACCTAAAAGTTTGCAATTTTTAAATTGTACTTCTCTAAACATGGTATTGTATAATTTAACCATACTTAGATTACAGTTATTAAACTCGCATTCCATAAAACTGCATTCAGATAAATCGGTATCAGTAAAAATGCAGTTGGTAAAAGTACAACACTCATAATCTGCAACAAGCAACCTTTTTATCGTAAAATCGATTCCCGTAAATTCTTTGCTATCTATAAAATCTTTATGCATAAATTTATCTTCACTAACAGGCTCTAAACTATCTTGTAAAAACCAATTCAGTTTCGGTTGACAAATTAGTATCAAAAGAATAACCCTCAGAATTGAAACCTTTTAAATCTTCCGTATTTTCTATATCATTATCTATAATATACCGAACCATCATCCCCCTGGCCTTTTTGGCAAAGAAACTGATCATTTTTAATTTACCGTTCTTATAATCTTTAAAGACCGGTGTAATTACCGGTACTTTTAGTGATTTTGGTTTTATAACTTTAAAGTACTCATTACTGGCCAAATTTACAAAAACCTCATCCTCATTAAGTTCTTCATTTAGCGCATTAGTTAAAGTATCTCCCCAAAATTTGTATAGATTATCATTTCTGCCCATTTTTAATTTAGAGCCCATTTCTAAACGATAGGCTTGCATAAGGTCCAGTGGTTTTAAAAGTCCGTATTGTCCTGATAAGATTCTTAATTTATCCTGCAATTGTTCCAGCTTATCAGCAGGAATTGTATAAGCATCTAAACCAATATACACATCACCTTTAAAAGCATAAACTGCCTGCCGTGAATTTTCTTCTGAAAAAGGTAAATGCCAGTCTTGATTTCTTTGCCAGTTTAATTCTCCTAATTTGGGAGAAATAGACATTAATTTTGATAATACTTTTGGGCTTTTCTTTTTCAAAACCTTATTTATTTTTTCTGCCTGATCTAAAAACTGAGCCTCTGAATATATTTTAGTTGGAACTACAGTTTCAAAGTCTAGTGATTTTGCTGGTGAGATGACTATTTTCATTATGGTTTCGAGTTAAATAACAATATTTTTTAGGTTTGAATAAAAATCTTTATTCTAAACTAAATCTCTTTTTGATTTATGGTATAATTACGCCACTTTTCCAAACAAAGCTGCATATCCTCGGGTAGTTCAGAATCAAAACTTAAATACTTTTTAGAAGTTGGGTGTTCAAAGCCTAATGTTTTTGCGTGCAGGGCTTGGCGAGGCAGAATCTTAAAACAATTATCAACAAATTGTTTGTACTTGGTATAGGTGGTTCCCTTTAAAATTTTATCCCCTCCATATCTTGCATCATTGAATAAGGTATGCCCAATATGTTTAAAGTGAGCTCTTATTTGATGGGTCCTACCCGTTTCTAATTTGCATTGTACCAGAGTAACATAACTAAACCGTTCTATCACTTTATAATGCGTTACAGCATGTTTCCCAAAATCACCTTCCGGGAAAACATCCATTTGTAAACGATTTTTTAAACTACGTCCAATATTACCAGTGATAGTTCCTTCATCATCATCCAAATTGCCCCAAACCAAAGCTAAATACAATCTATCAGTGCTGCGATTAAAGAACTGATTCGCCAAATTAGCCATGGCAAATTCAGTTTTTGCAACTACTAATAAGCCACTTGTATCTTTGTCTATCCTATGAACTAATCCAGGCCGCTCATTACTGTTTTTTGGTAAGTTATCAATGTGATATATAAGTCCGTTAACCAAAGTTCCGTTATAATTTCCATGACCGGGATGTACTACCATTCCCGCTGGTTTATTTACTACAATTACTTCCTCATCCTCATAAACAATATCAATTGGAATATCTTCGGCTATCAATAAGTTTTCATGTGGAGGGTGGGCCAATACAACTCTAACTATATCCCCTGCTTTGACCTTATAATTTGATTTAACAATGTTTTCATTTACCAGAACATTTCCAGCCTTTACAGCTTGTTGAATTTTATTTCGAGTAGCATTTTCAATAAAATTCATTAAATATCTATCAACACGCAAAGGTTCCTGACCTTCACTTGCCGTAAACTTAAAATGTTCATAAAGTTCGTCGCTAATTATTTCTTCGGCATTTTCATTCATTTTTGAATGTTGTCATTTATTTCCTTGATCCTTATTTTATTCTTAAAGAATCTCTTTTTTCAAAACCATCACCTAAAACCAGATCAATTTTCGTGTTCTTTGGTAATTTATCTCCTGGTTTTATTTCTTTCTTATCAATTTCCAAACCTCTAACCACATCTTTTCCAAGATCAGGAATGTATCTTTCTTTACCGATCCTGAAGCCAATGGATTTTAATTGTATAACAACCTGACGTTTAGTTTGATCCAATACATTGGGAATTGTTATTTTTCGGTAATCCGATGGATTTAAAGTTAAGTATATTTTCCTGTTTTCCTTTACGAAATCTCCTGCAACCGGGTTTTGCTCAATTACTGACCTTGGTGGAAATTTTGGGTTAAAACTGGCCGAATCGATCACAACATAACTTAAATTTAAATTATTTAAAACCTTTTCAGTTTCATCTAATGTCAGTTGCTCTAAATCTGGTACATTAATTTTTTGATCGTGCTTGGTATGATAGTTAAGCCATTTCATCAAACCAAAAATTGAAATTATAACTACAACAACAATCGTAATAATTGTTCTTATAAACTCTTTACTTTTTACATATTTCAGTATTCCCATTGAAATTTATTTATTTTCAAAGATAATTTTTTTTGATTAACAACCTATATTTGAATTGTTATTTTTACCTTTCTGCAGGTTTAATTTTTAGGACTTAAATTATCATATTTAGGCCAATTAGATCAACGTTTTCAAAATAATAAAAAATATAAATTCTATCCATGATAAACAGAATTATTGCTTTATGCCCAAAATTTGTTGACCTCACAAATGCTGGTCACCTCGAGTTAATTGAAAAGATAGTTGATCAGTTATTGAACGAATTCAACACTTTGCAAAAAATTGAGAAAATTGAGAAGGATCTAATCCAAAGAAATGATACATCTTTGATCTTTATATTGTTAGCCCTAAAAATAGCAAAATCTAAAATTATTATTAATGATATCAATGAACCTGTCACTATTTCAATTGTATTTGCTGTTTACAAGGAACATAATCGAATTAAGAAAAAGAGTGAACATCCTCATGGCGAAGATTTTCTGAGAAGAAAAGTTTCCCAACTCGAATGGCTGTTTAAAGATCACCCTAATTTTAAATGGGAACTCCTTGTTGTTGATGATGGCTGTCCGGAAAATAGCGGAGCTATGGCCCAGGATATTGTTGAAAAGAACAAACTAATCGATAAAGTTAAAGTGCTGTTTTTAAAAGACGCAATCGATCAAAATCTATCCATCACAAGATCTATATCCTCCACTAGTGATAGCCAAAAAGGCGGTGCAATTATTTATGGTATGTGGTATGCTTCTCAACAAAAGAAAGGGGAAAACCATATAATAATTTATACCGACGCAGATCTTTCAACCCATTTAGGGCAAACCGGTTTATTGATCGAACCGATCCTTAAACAAAAAAAATCTGTAACAATAGGTTCCCGTCGAGAGAAAAATTCAATCGTTGTTAAAAAAGCAACAAGAAATGATCGAGGAAAATTATTTATATACTTATGGAAAAGACTCATACCTAATCTGGGAGAGATAATTGATACACAGTGTGGTTATAAGGCTTTTAAGAACGAAATTATTATCAAAATAATAGATGATCTGATTGAAAACAAATTTGCTTTTGACATTGAACTCCTTCTCAAAGCTGAATTAGTTGAACATGATACTATTGCCAAAGTAGCCATTGCCTGGATTGATAGTGAAGAGGCTTCAACAACTACTGATTTACAACCATATCTGCCAATGCTAAAATCAATTGCTAAGATGTACAAAAAATATTTACCTCTTAACAGAACATCCAGTGATTTTGCATCGTTTATTTCAAAATTGAATGAAGATGAATTCAATAATATTCTAAATAATATTCCCGAAGGAATACTAAAAAGAGAACCTTATGAGTATACAGAATATAACGAAATATCTGTTTCCGATTTGATGAAATGCAAAAGCTAAACCTCGATAATAAAACGCAGCCATACTATAAATATACCTTATTTGTAAATATTCATCTCATCTTTTTTTGTAAGTTTGTGCATCAACAAAATATTTCAACATGAAGAAAAATATTGCCATAATTATGGGAGGATACTCCTCTGAAGTTGAAATATCTTTGCAAAGTGGCAATGTGGTTTATCAACATTTAGATAAAGAAAAATATAATGTTTACAAACTTCATATTTTAAAAGATAAATGGGTTTATGTGGATGAAAATAAAACAGAACACCCTGTAAATGTTGAGGATTTTACGACCACTGTAAATGGTTATAAAATTAAATTTGATTGTATCTTTAACGCTATACATGGTCATCCGGGTGAAGACGGTACAATTTTGGCCTATTTTGAATTGCTTGGTTTAAAGCATACATCTGCACCATTTTATCAAATGGCGGTTACCTTTAACAAACGAGATACTTTGAGTTTTTTAAAACCCTATGGAGTGAAAGTAGCTACATCACATTATATGAATAAAGGAGATGAAATTGATAAAGAGTATATAATCAATAAAGTTGGATTACCATGTTTTGTAAAACCCAACAAAGCAGGTTCAAGTTTCGGAATTACCAAAGTGAAAAACAAAAGTGAACTAATTCCGGCAATTGAAAAAGCTTATCAAGAAGATACAGAGATTTTAATTGAAGAATTCTTAGACGGAATTGAGGTATCCGTTGGTGTAATTCAGTATAAAAATAAAATCAAGGTCTTACCCATCACAGAAATTATAAGTGACAATGAATTCTTTGATTATGAGGCTAAATATTTAGGACAATCAAAAGAAATTACACCTGCAAGAATTAGCGGGTTACAAAAAGAGAAGGTTGAATTAGTAGCAAAAAAAGTTTACAAGACCTTAAATTTAAGTGGTTTTTCAAGGGCAGATTTTATCATTATAAATGATGAACCCTATTTTATTGAAATGAATATGGTACCCGGAATAACTACAGAAAGTATTTTACCAAAACAGGCCAGAGCAGCCGGAATAAGCCTTAAAGACCTGTTTGGCAGTTCTATTGAAGCTGTGTTAAACTAATTAAAATAAAGGACAGATATGAAACGAGCAGTTTTCCCAGGGTCATTTGATCCACTCACTTTAGGCCATACAGATATCATTGACAGAGCCATACCTTTATTCGATGAGATTATTATTGCCATCGGAACAAATTCTTCAAAAGAATATATGTTTAGCTTAGATCAACGTAAAAATTTTATTAATAAGACATATTCAAATGAACCAAAAATAAAAGTTGATACTTATGAAGGCTTAACAATTGAATATTGTAAAAAAATAAAAAGTGACTATATTTTAAGGGGCTTGCGCAATCCGGCCGATTTTGAATTTGAAAAAGCCATTGCTCATACCAATCGAAAAATGTCAAAAATTGAAACAGTCTTTTTATTGACAAGTGCAAATACTTCTTATATAAGTTCTAGTATTGTTAGAGATGTTTTAAGAAATAATGGCGATGTTTCTATGTTGGTTCCAAAAGTTGTACTTGAAAAGTAGAAAATGAACAAATTGTTTTTCTTTTTAATAATACTTTTTCCATTAACATTTTTTGCACAAGATCTTAAGACAGAATTTGAAAAAAGTAAGGGTAATAAAACAGCAACACACGAACAAACCATCCAATTTTATCAAAAATTAGCAAATCAACATTCAGAAATTTCTATCCGGGAAATTGGTATAAGCGATTCTGGAAAACCACTG
>Ga0209013_10003034_pt1 | contig 15060 bp, 10 predicted proteins | sample Cruoilmetagenom2_FD_187291 | JGI IMG/M metagenome (GOLD analysis project Ga0209013, IMG submission 187291) | Oil polluted marine microbial communities from Coal Oil Point, Santa Barbara, California, USA - Sample 2 (SPAdes) (version 2) | ecosystem: Environmental > Aquatic > Marine > Oil seeps ... | reverse complement strand
ACCAGGAGCTTTTCGGACCCTACCTGGTTCCAATTGTGGATCTTTACTGGAAATTATCCAGCAAGTGGACTATTGAAGGTATGTTGCCTGTCACGGCCAGGGTAAATTATCAGGTGAATGAGAACCTGACAGCAGGATTCAACCATTTTGGTCTGGTCACCACCTATTATATGGGGGATGAAGGCTATTCGGGAGATTATCTGGAACGCCAGAGTATTGATCTTACACTGTTTGCCCGGCAACGGTTGTTTGGTCCCCTATTTCTGGAAGGAATGGTCGGGCGTTCCTTCGGCAGGAACTACAAGCAATATGCAGGGGATCAGAAAGTCGATTTTGCCATTCCACTGGTCACTTTTGGAGACAACAGAACAGCTAAAAATGTTACATTCAACGACGGGATACTGATTAATCTTAAGCTGGTCATTAATGTCCGCAGGCCTGAATAGTCCTGTTTCGCGAAATCCAAAATAGTCCTACTCCAGATAAAATAGAACCTTTTGGTATTCGCTGTTTTTATTTTCTGTGATCCTAATACCAATATCGAGGGATCCTTTTCACCAGAAAATCATGTCCATATCAGGCCTTCATGGGATAACTGAACAGGGGATTGGTATTCATTCGTTTTTCTTTGATCTCTACGATCTCTTGTTTGTCCATGGGTTTAAAATCCTTTGCAAGTTTTAAAGCCATTGAAAAGAGATCTTCATGTCCGGGAGGTATTGCTGCTGTAACGGGATGTGACAGCGTGAACCGGAGTCCTTTTTTTGCCTTTTCCGGGTCGGTGTGCGGTTTGTACCAGGTTTTTGAATTGGTTCTCTCTTCGCCTTCCTCCCACGGCCTCCAGGCCATGGATTTGAGAGCCAGGATCCCCATCCCTTTCTTATTTGCCTTTTCCATCACCTGTGGTCCGAAATTGCCAGCATACCAGGTGGCATAGTTGAATGGGAAAAGAATGGTGTCAAAATCAAACCGATCCATGAGTGCCATGGCTGCTTCAACCGAGTGTGCCGAGAATCCGAGGAACCGGACCTTCCCTTCTTTCTTTGCCTCCAGGAATGTTTCCATCGCACCCCCCTCGCTGAAAATGGTATCTACATCTTCCAGGGAGGTAACAGCATGTAACTGGTAAAGATCAAAGTGGTCTGTTTTAAGGTGTTTCAAAGATTGTTCAAGCTCTCTACGGGCACCCTCTTTTTTGCGTTCCCCCGTTTTACAGGCGAGAAACAGATCTTTGCGGTATGGTTCCAGAGCGGGGCCAAGCATCTCTTCTGCGTTGCCATATGAGGGTGCAACATCAAAGTAATTTATGCCATGGTCGATGGCTTCCTTTACCCGGGCTGCTGATTCTTTGGTGGTGGCATCTTTTACAACAATCCCACCGAATCCAATCATGGACAGTTTCTCACCAGTTTTACCCAGAGATCGTTTTTCGATTTTGCCTTTAAACATTTCTCGTGTGATGGCAGACAGACTTGCAGGAAACATACTGATCAGGGGTACGGACATGGCTGATATGGTTACAAATTTCCTTCTTTTCATAATATTAATGGATTTAGAATACCAATATAACGAATGTAAATTATAAAAAAAGGGGGATCAAGTCAAGAACTATTCGTTGGGGGGGCTGACCTGGTTTTCAATGATTGAATAAAAGTCAGCTAAAATCTCTTTCTTGAGAAAATCCTCCCAAACGATGATAGACCGTTTGTTATCTGGCTGTTCTACCCATTTATTGTCGATCAAAACCGGGCACGGGGTTTCAACACCGGTCGCCCATGAAGGATCCTTCACAATGGCTGCTGCAGCCATATCAAAGAGGGAACGGTAACAACCATCATCCAGGTGTTCAATATGTCGAAACAGGTTTACCGAATAGTCTCCGAAACAGGTGAAACTATCCCCGTGTCTACCGGTGACTGGTTCATCTACTTCCGGTCCCAGTCCCGGCATTCTTGTGTAGATCTCATGGCGGCTTACCTTTACTGCAGCGGTTCCTGTGGGTTTTCCATAGCGAACAGTGGCCATTTCAAATGGTACGGAGGTTCCAAGCACATAACTCATGGAGGCGGTATCGTTATCCTGATTATATTCGCCGGGTTCGGGGTAGTTTGAACCCAACCACACCACCCTGATGCGGTCGGCAATCGATGGATCCTTTTTCAATGCCAGTGCCACATTGGTGAGTTTCCCCACTGCCAGTAACACCAGGGGTTCTTTTCGCTTCTTCCGGGCTTCTTCGATGATGAAATTCACCACGTCAGATCCGTCAAATTCAGCATCCCCGGTATGATCTTTGATCTCTGTAAATCCACCGTTAGCACCTTTAAAAATCGGCACTTCTCCCTTGAGGCCACAAAGATCCACCACACGTTCGGCCTCTTTGTAATGCGCTTCAATTTCTCCTCCGCCCCAGGTGGCATTTACAGTGATGCCAATGACGTCAAATGTTTGCCTGTCAAGTAACAGGTATGCCAGTGCGTGCTGGTCATCCAACTCATTGTTGGCATCGGTGTCAAAAATGAGAGGGATCCCCGATCCTGTGAATTCATCAGCCTTTTTGCCTGAGCTGCATCCGGTGATTAGCAATGCGCTCAGCAGGGCCATTAAGAGATTCTTGGTAATTTTCATTTTAATATCAGGTTTTGTTCTTTATCAATCTAAAAGTCCGGCACTAATGCTGATGAAAGGCGTCCGATACAAAAGAGAGTACCACGGGAAGCGATTCTCTCCAGTAAGTCCAGGAGTGACCCCCGTTACGGATCCGGAATTCATGGGGTACCTCATTTTTACGCATGGCAATGTGAACAAGGGAGTTTCCCTCGTAAAGGAAATCATCATCGCCACAATCGATGAACCACCTGACGGACTTTTTCTGGTCATCCGGCATATCATTGATAAGTTCAAGGGCACTATGCCGTTTGTACCACTTCTCCATATTCTGCTCCGAACTCTCCTTCCAGCCTCTCCACCTCATCTGCTCTTTCATATCCTCCCGGTTGATGGGACCACAACTGGCGCTCAGTGGACAGGCAGATGAGAAGAGTTCGGGGTGATGAAGGGCATACATGAATGTGCCGCCTCCACCCATGGAGAGACCTGAAACAGCCCTGTAGCGTTTTTCTCCCTTGATCCGGAATGTTTTTTCCACATAGGGCATAAACTCTTCGAAAAAGAAATCCTCGTACCTCCACTTATTCTCCAGGTCGTTAAAGTAACCCCGCTTACCGCTGTTGGCATCGGGCATTACGATGATCATGGGCGTTGCACTACCCTCCAGAATGGCTTTATCAGCAATATGCAGAACCTCTCCGAACTGCACCCAACCGGTCTGGTCGTCGCCGGCACCATGCAGCAGGTAGAGCACCGGATAGCTGCGCTTGGACGATTCGTAATCGGGTGGCAGGTAGACTGCAAATTTTCGTTCCATTTCCAAAATGGAACTCTCCATGGAGAGATTGTCATACACTTTTCCATGCTGTGCCTGGAGAATTTGTAAGGCAGCCAGCATTGTGAGAATCAGGATTGATTTTTTCATGTAGGTAGTATGAGTTGATAAGTTAAGCAAAGACCTAAAGGTAAAATCAAATTTCAGAAATTAAAACATAGGGGGAGACAATGTGGGATTTGCTACTTTTACAGAAGCGTGAATGGGGTATCATACAGACCGGGATATATTTCGCTGTACCGCAGTGGAGAACTCAGAAAGCGGGGAGAGGCATTGTGGGAAATGCTGAAGGATTGCAGACTCTGTCCCAGGGAGTGCAGAGTGAATCGCATTAAGAGGGAAAGGGGATTCTGTAAAGCAACTTCAACATTAAGGGTGGCCTCATATAGTCCACATTTCGGAGAAGAAAGACCACTTGTTGGAGTGGGAGGATCGGGAACGATATTTCTTAGTCTTTGCAATCTGGGCTGTGTTTTCTGTCAAAACTGGGATATTAGCCATAAAGGTGCAGGAACCGATTGTGAGATTGCCGACCTGGCCGGGATGATGCTGCAACTGCAAGAAACAGGCTGCCATAACATTAATGTGGTAACACCCACCCATTTTTCGCCACACCTATTTTTGGCATTGGACCTGGCTGCTTCCAGTGGATTGAGGATTCCCCTGGTTTACAATACCAGTGGATGGGAACGTAAGGAGATCCTGGAAATACTCGACGGGGTCGTGGATATCTACCTGACCGATTTCAAATACATGGATGCACAACATGCGGCAACCTACTCAAATGATGCTGCTGACTATCCTGATGTGACCCGCTCTGCTCTGATAGAGATGAACAGGCAGGTTGGAGTGGCCCGTCCTGAAAAGAATGGGATTATTTACAAAGGATTGATGATCCGTCACCTGGTGATGCCCAACAATGTGAGTGGCTCAATGGCAGCCATGGAGTGGATCGCAGATCATCTGCCATTGGAAACCTATGTCAATATTATGATCCAGTACCGGCCTGCATACCGGGCACATCTCTATCCGGAAATAGACGGCTATGTTTCCAGGGATTTTTATAAGGAGGTAGTTACCGGGGCCCGGAACCTGGGGCTCACAAACCTGGATGTGGATATCTGATTCTTCCCGGTCCTATTTCCAGTCGTACGGAGTAACCTGGTATACGTAATAGTTGAGCCAGTTGGAGAACAGGAGGCTGGCATGGGCCCTCCAGCGAATGACCGGCTCCCTGTCAGGATCATCATCGGGAAAATAGTTCTCGGGAATGGCTGTATTCAATCCCCTGGCCATGTCACGGTCATACTCATTTTTCAAAGTAAGCGGATTGTATTCCAGATGACCCGAGATGAAAATCTGACGGTTGTCTTTTGAAAGGACAATGTTGGAACCTATTTCCGGAGACCAGGCCAGTGGAATCAGGTCCGGATGTTGTTTGATATCTTCAAGCCTGTTTTCGGTATACCTTGAGTGTGGTGCAGGAAACAGATCGTCAAAGCCCCGCACCAGGTGATGTTTCCTGTCGGTAATTTGATGATCAAAGATCCCGAACACTTTCTGAGGAAGGGGATACTTCTTAATGCCATAATGATAATACAACCCGGCCTGTGCCCCCCAGCAGATGTGCATGGTATTGCTCACATTTGTCTTGCTCCACTCCAGGACTTCGCATAAGCTTTCCCAGTAATCGACCTCCTCAAATTCCAGGTGCTCTACCGGGGCTCCTGTGATAATCAGTCCGTCATAACGCTGATCTTTGATCTGATCGAAAGTCTTGTAAAAGACTTCCATATGCTCCCGCGGTGTATTTTTCGATTCATGCTCGTGCATGTGGAACAGGTCAAGCTCCACCTGGAGGGGAGTATTTGCAAGGGAACGGAGCAGATCAGTTTCAGTGACCATTTTTACCGGCATCAGGTTCAGCAGTGCCACACGAAGCGGTCTGATGTCCTGGTGAATGGCGCGGCTCTCCTCCATGATGAAGATATTCTCTTTCTTCAGCTCACCGATGGCAGGCAGATTGGATGGTACATTAATGGGCATAATAGAAATAGATTTAATCTATTGAACGGCTAAAGCCTCAGTTTGTTGAAACTATACCCCAAAAATATGAATTATTAAACCCGTAAATGAAGCATGATGACTATTTTTAGCTCATTGTACCAGAGAAATATTCATGAAATAAATACCATTGTCATGTGGAATCCCAGGTTTTATCTTTTTGTAGCAGTAGTCGTTACAGCTTTAGGTTCTGGCCGGTGAATGGAGGAGGTTCCACAGCCAGTATGTCCGATGCTGACCTGGCATGGATCTATTAATCAATTAGAGTATCTTAATAGCATTATAGGGGTAGCACCTGACTAATGTGTGTTAAATATATAAGGATCATATTTTGTTAAAATTTTAGTAGATGATAAAGTCATTTATACTAAGAAGATTATTTATTACTATCTCGTCACTATTTCTTATGGGTGTAGCCCTTTATGCTCAAAACCTGATCAATAATCCCTCTTTCGAGCATGGAACGGGGAACATACCATCTTCCTGGCATCATCCACCTTCCACTGCCACAATATTATACGCCTGGGAGGAAGATATTGCCCAAACGGGAAATCATTCCCTCTCAATACAAAAAACGGATGAAAACAACCATGCCATCTGGTTGCAGAATCTGGATCCCGAAGTGAATAAATATTATAATTTTTCAGTGTTTGGAAAGGCCGGGGCTAACACATTAAGAATGGATGTGATTATCCGGTTTTGGGACAACGGACAGATAGAGAGTCCTCCGGCTATTATAAAATCAAGAAATGTTTATGAATCAAAATGGAGTGAGCTTTCCTTTCAATTCTACCTTCCGCCTGATATTGATTCAATCCAGGTATTGCTTGAGCTGGGAGGCAGAACAGGGAAAATATATTTTGATGATGTGACATTAACTCTGTTCGACCCCCCGCAAAGTGACCTGATTGCTTTTAACTGCGGCAGCAGTGATTTTTATTTCAACAGTCCTGATAGCATCCTTTACTTTCCTGACCGGGAATATTCGCCCGGTAACGGAACGGGTTATATCAATTCGTCTGATCCGCCGGAAAATGTATTCGGTTTTGATATTATCGGCGGAACAGAAGGCAGATTGCGGTTATATAACCAGGCTACTTACGGATTTGATGGGTACCGGTTTGATGTTGAAAACGGAACCTATGCAGTAAGGCTTCACTTTTGTGAAAATGAATATCACTGGAAAGACAAACGCATACAAAATATCTCAATCGAAGATATTACGGTCCTGGAGAATTTTAATATTTACCGGCAGGTTGGCCGCAATTATGCTATTGTTTATTCTTTCCCGGCAGAGGTTGTTGATGGTCAATTGAATGTAACAGCACTGGGATTAACCGGCAATACCTTGATATCTGCAATTTCCGTTGAAAAAACATCTCCTGATACTACTGCACCGGTATTGCCGGAGGCTCCGGCTATTATTAGCGGTTTTGCACAGGTTATTCTTAACTGGAAACCCAATTTTAAAGGGGACATGAAAGGTTATAATATCTATCGAAAAAGTGCCGGCACCGGTTTTGAACTGCTGAATGATTCCCCTCATCCTCTTTCCCGGTACATTGATAACGAAGTTGCTGTTGACCAGGAGTATCAGTATCGAATTACTTCAGTTGATCTTTGGGGTAATGAAAGCCAATTCACAGAAACGATGGTTGCGGTTCCGGTTGGTGACGAAGTATCAAACCTTCCGGTTTTTGAACTTCTAATAGACGAAGTGAACCTGGCAAAACTTAACAGTGACATATTCAGTGATGAGTATGTAATGGCAGATTTCATATACAATGATAGTATTTGGAAGAATGTAGGTGTACGCTTCAGGGGAAATGTTACACAGAAACTGAGTAAAAAGAACTACAAAATCAGATTCAATGAGGATGAATTGTTCCATGGAATGGAAAAACTGAATCTGAATGCCACAATGAATGATCCAAGTTTAATTATTGATGCAACCTGCTATTCTCTCAGACGGGATGCCGGTGTGTTGACACAAGATACATATCCCGTACATCTGAATTTAAATGGCAATTTCATTGGAGTATATTTCCAGCGGGAGCAGGAGGATAATAATTTCCTTCAAAACCACAATCTTCCGGATGCAAACATCTACAGAAGCCAGTCAGGGAATTTTCGAAAGTTACCTGCTTCCGATAACTACATTATCGCATATGAGAAGGAGAATAATGAAGCTGCAGGTTACCGGGACCTGATTGACTTCATCGAGTTTATAAATGATTCTCGCAATGAAGAATTTAAAAACAAACTTCCCGGCAAGTTCAATGTTGGAGAGTTTCTTACTGCCTACGCTGTTTTGAATTGTGTAGCCGATATTGACCAGCATTTTCATAATTTCCTTCTTTTTCACAGTCTACAGAATGACAAATGGCGTATCTGCAACTGGGATCATAATACTACATTCAGGGATCCGCAAACACCCATCGATTTGTATACGGTTGAAAGTCCCTCGCCCATCGGTCATCAATACAACTATCTGTTTAACCGGATGTTTCATATTGATGAATTCCGTTACTATTATATTCACCGGTTACTGGAACTCACCGACTCACTCTTTTCCCCGGCGGAAATGCAAATCCGCCTTGAGGATTACCACAATCTGATAAGTTTCGATGCCGAAAGGGATATTTACAAAAACGGATGGGAAAGTAATGAGCTGTTTTTGAATCAGCTGGAAAACAGGATTAATTGGGTTCAGGAAAGAGTGGATTTTATTAGAGCTGAAGCCCCGGCTTTTCTTCCGGCTGATTATGATCCGCTTCAAGGAATATCTATTAATGAAATACTGACTGGCAATGATGCTCTTTTTGCAGATGAAAACGGGGATTTCCTTCCATGGATTGAGCTATACAATGACGGGATCATTCCGGTAGATATTTCCGGGTGTTACCTGTCCGATGATTACCAGGACCATACGGCCTGGCAATTTCCACAGGGCATAGTCATTCAGCCAAAGGAGTACCTGATTATCTGGATGGATGGAAATCCTCCTGCCGGAAATCTCCATACCTCATTACAATTAAATACAAACGGAGGAGAAATAGCATTGTTTACCCCCGACCAGATTCTGCTCGATACAATCAGTTACGGGTTACAATCTGATAATGTCTCATATGCCAGAAACGGTGATGGAAACCCGGAGTGGATACTATTTGATTATCCCACACCCGACGCGCCAAACAGAGTGCCGGCATCAATACCACCGGTATTTATCAATGAATTTTCAGCTTCAAACGATATAATTATTCATGACGAATCCGGAAACTATGAAGACTGGGTCGAACTATATAACAATTCAGAAGAAACAGTAAATATCGGGGGATATCATCTGACTGATGACCTGAATAGTCCTATGAAATGGGAATTCTTCAATCCAACGGAAATCCCCCCCTTTGGCTTTTTATTAGTGTGGACAGATGGAGATCCGGATGATGGAATTTTCCATACTTCCTTCAAGCTTTCACAGGATGGCGAAGAGATAGGACTCTATACGCCTGATGGAAAAATTGCAGTGGACACAATCAGCTTTGGTCCTCAGCAAACTGATATCTCCCTGGGAAGGATCGATGACGGAAATCCTGAATGGATCTTATTCCTGTCTCCTACCCCCGGCCTGTCCAACACATCTACTGGATTACAGATCCTTTCCGGACAACAGGAGCAATTTTACCTGGGATCCGGATATCCCAATCCGTTCACCTATAATACCACAATTCCATATGGATTGCCGGTTGCTTGTCAGGTTAAAGTCTTAATCCTGAACAGCCATGGGAAAACAATCAGGATTTTATGTAACAAACGACAGTTACCGGGTACCAAAACGATCTGTTGGGATGGAACTGACGAATCCGGAAGATCCGTGCCACCAGGGATATACTTTGTCTCTATTGAAGCCGGAGATTATGTTAAAACAAACAAAATTGTGCTTACAAAATAGTATCACAAATTCAGCCACTTCCGAAAATCACTCATTCTGTTTTGACTTACAACAGTTTCGTTATCAGGTTTTGGTTTTACTTCAATTTTTATTCTGCTTTTTGATAATGAATACATATTTTCAATGGAAGATATGTTTACGATAAACTGACGGTTAATTCTAAAAAAGTCTTTTGGGTTGATGATAGTATCTAATTTATCCAGAGAATAATCAACAGGGAAGCGATTGTTGCCTTTTGTGCAAAGGAAAACACTTTCGGCATCAATATAAAAATAGGCTATATCATCTGTTTTTATACTTTTTATCTTTTGTGCATAGCGAACAATAAACCTCTCCTGATATTTGATTCTGTTATTATATAAATTGAGTAATGCATCAAAATCAATTGTTTTTGCTTTTTGTACCTGATTTAATTCTCTGAATTTTTCTATACTTCGTACTAATTGTTGAATTTCAATGGGCTTTAATAAATAATCTACACTGTTAACTTTAAATGCTCTGATTGCATATTGGTCATATGCCGTAGTAAAAATTACCGGTGTTTTAATTTCTATTTGTTCGAAAATTTTAAAACAAAGTCCATCAGCCAGATGAATGTCAAGAAATATTAACTCCGTGGTATTGTTACTTAACCATTTAACGGACTCTTCAATACTATCAATCTTGCTTTGAACATTAATGTTTACATCAATTTGATGCAGCATTGTTTCCAGATTATTTGCTGCAATCTTTTCATCTTCAATTATTAAAACTTTCATTTATTAATTGATTATTGATGATGAATTTGTTTCATAAAATTCAAGTTATTCATCCTTCAATAGGGGTATCTCTGCAACATACTCATTATCTTTAATATAAAACTCAGGTGCTTTTTCGGAAATATGTTTATATCTCTCGGTTAAGTTAATCAGCCCTATTCTTGTTGATTCATTTATGGAATCCTTAGACTGCAGGTTATTTTTGACTATCAGAGAATTATTACTATTGAATATTTTGATCCTCAACGGTTTCTTTTCTGAAACAATATTATGCTTTATTGCATTTTCAACAAGCATTTGAAGTGATAGAGGCGGAATATATGTGTTTAGTTTTTGTGCATCTATATTAATCGAAACCTCAAGATTTCCTTCGTATCTGATTTTTTGCAGAAATATATATGAATTGAGAAATTCTATTTCATCTTTCAGCAAAACCACTACTTTATCTTTTACATCTAATACATGGCGATACGTTTTTGAAAACCTGGTAATAAACTCTTTTGCTTTATCGGGATGTGTATCTATTAAAGAGTATACCGTATTCATGCTGTTAAAAAGAAAATGAGGATCAATCTGATTTTTCAATGCTTCGAATTGCGATTGGATATTCTCTCTTTTAAGCTGTTCAGTTTGTACCAATGAAATTTTCCACTGTTTAAAATAGTAATAGCCTTCAAGTACTGAAACAGCAAGAGTGTTTAATACTATTGCAACAATTATATTCTTGAAAAGAACAATACTTAATTCTTGATTTCCAAAGTGATTAAATACCAAGGAGAATATCAATGCGAAAACTGAAACTATTGTTGCAGCACTAAAATTGGTTAATAGTATTTCGGAACCTAATCGTTGAATTAACCTTGTATCCCATGGGAATTTTCGCCGCAACCAATTGAAAGTTTTAATATTAACAGCAAAAATAGATACAGCTACAATAAATGAATACAAAAACCCGACTGCTATGTTATGCACAGGTCTGTTATCACTTGTCAGATAGAAATTCAAATAAAAATATGAGGGTACAAGTAATGCAATTACAATGCATGCAATTAATATTTTCCTGTTGAACTTTATGTTTTGCATAATTTTACAATATTGCTAAAATACAATTCTATACTGTACCATCGGAAAAATACCGAGTTGATATATCATCTCTTCCTTGCCTGTCTCAGCATTAAATGTCATCATATACGGGTTTTTATGGTTTATGAAATTTTGAATATCAAAAGCCAGTTCTTGTGATACTCTTTTTCCGTCTAACCTGAAAGCTATCCTTATATCAGGTCTGATATAATCATTAAATTGCTTTGAAAATGGCCTTGTTTGATCAAGTTCTGTCTGCCCGTTTTCCAGAGATGCTTCAATATCCACAGGTGTATACCTTAATCCCCCTGCCCAGGTGATCTTCCCATCAATGGTTATTACTTTTTTATACTTTGCATCTACTTTATTTGAAGATAATTCAAATTCTTTTCCTGCCAGAGCATTCACAACATAATTGCCATTGAAAGCTGTATTTCTCAATATTCCATCGCTTCCTTTATATTTTGATTCGTACAGTGAAGTTGTTAAAAGATAGTAGAACCCTCTATCCATAAAACGTTCAACAGTAAGCTCTATTCCATAATTTGTACCGCTGCCTCCGTTTATAAGTGAATCGGGTGTAAATCTTGTAAAAGAGTTGCTGTTTAAAATTGAATAAGCACTCTCGTCCGGCTCAACTACTGCCTGAAATATATTCTGATAATAAGCTTCAGCTTTTAATCGTAAGTTTTTATTCATTCGAAGATTATATCCCAGAACAAAGTGATGACTCTTGGTAAAATCCAAATCTTCGTTTGGTCTTGAATAACCTTGATCAGGCAATTCAACCTGTTTAAAATAAACACTTAATGGCTGACAAATACTATGTAAACCATAGGCAAGTCCAAATGATTGAGTATTGGATAAATTCCATTTTATCCCGAATCGGGGTTCAATAGAATTACTGTTATTTAATGCCAATTGCTGATAATGAATACCTGGATTAAATATCAAATTATCAGTTAGTTTGTATTGCCATTGAATAAATGCTTCGTATAGCCAGGTAAAATCATTGTTATCTATTCTTGTAACAAATCTGTCGTAGCTTGCATTATAAACTGAATCAATTAGATTCATACCGATTCTTTTCATATTCACACCTATTCTGAAATTGTGATGTGAATTAATTTTTTTATTGATATAAAAATTGCCGAAAATTCTAGAATCTGTTAAATCCATTCGGACATAAGGTTCAGGAATATTTGTTACAGTACTAACTGAATCAACCACATTTTCATTAATCATTGTAGATGCACCCATTATCAGTTTTGAATATGTAGTACTATTCATAATATATGTGTGTGAAATCCCGACTATGCCCATTTTGCTTTTTGATAATACATCCCTGTTTTCATAAGCATAAACATTTTCGTCTTCTTCTGTGGTGTCTCTTTCGCTGTACAAAAAATTTATATCACTAATTCCCCCAAGGCCAAAAATTGTTATTTTTCCCATATTTTTTGTGGGAAAATTTAGCTTAAAAGTTAAATCCTGATAATTAGGAACAGCCTTTCCTGTTCCAACACTAATACCCATTGCTTGCAGAGCACCCATTGTTGAATAGCGATAATTAATCAAATATGATGAGTTACTTTCCTTAAAAACAGGACCTTCGGCTCCGAATTCGAAACCATTAAAACCAACTTGTCCGAGAAACTCATGCTTGTCGTAATTTCCGTTTCGCATTCTCAGGTCAAATACACCAGAATATGCATTGCCATATTCGGCAGGAAAAGCACCTGTCATAAAGTCGGAATTTGAAAGAGCATTATTATTTATCATGCTTACAGGGCCTCCTGTTGCACCAAGCTGTCCAAAATGGTTCGGATTGGGAATATCAACACCTTCAAGCCTCCATAATAAGCCTGAAGGAGAATTGCCACGAATGACAATATCGTTAAGGGCATCATTTGAAGTGCTGACACCAGCATAATTTGCGGCCATTCTTGAAACATCATTCCTCGCTCCTGCGTATCGCTGACTCTCTTCAACAGAAAAAGTCCTGGCACTGATACTTGCCATTTTATTTATTGTTTCCCCTTTTTTTAAGGCAACTATTACAACCTCATCCATTTTCTGAATTTTTTCTTCCATCTCAATGTTTAATACCAGTTCTTTGCCCGATAGCAGGTTCAAATTGTTAAAAACGATTGTGTTAAATCCAACATAACTTATTTGTATACTTATTCGGCCAACAGGAATATTTTCAAGCAGGAAGTACCCATTGTTATCTGTGATTGTTGCTATAACAGGATTTGATTCCAGTATTATTACGGTAGTTCCAGGGAGTATTACCTGAGTTTGTTTTTCAATTATTTGTCCCCTTACCGACTGTGTAATATTTTGTGCATATATATCTGATGCAGCAACTATTATCAAAACAATTGAAATGCAAACCATTTTTAAATTAGCCATAATTTATTCTTTTCTTGAGACACCCCCTTGATTTGTCTAAACAAAGAAAAGCGTATAACTAATCCTGCGAAACAATAATTCGGCGAATGAGGAAAAATGGCAGGTGAATGCGAAATATGTGGACGGAGCTAATGCGCTCGCGGGATTCAATTATCTTCTCTGGTTATTTCACTTTACTTGAAAACAGATTATATAGAACAGGAACAATAATCAGGGTAAGCATTGTTGATACGAGCAGTCCCCCGATAATTGCCCAGCCCATTGGTGCCCACATTGTGCCACCGCGTAAGGTTAATGGTAATAATCCGCCGATTGTTGTCAGGGTTGTTAGAATGATTGGAGTAAAACGGATTTCCCCTGCAATTTTCAGTGCTTCAATGATTGATTTGCCATCATTCCGGAGACGATTTGTGTAATCAACCAGTATTATCGAATTATTTATCACTATCCCGATCAGGCTTAGCAAACCAATTAATGCCGCAAAAGAGAAGGTATAGCCTGTAATAAGCAAGGCCCATATTGAGCCGATTAAAGCTAAAGGTATTGCAGCAAAAATAATCAACGGCTGAGTGAAAGATTTGAACTGCAAAACAAGTACCGCAAATATTGAGATTAAAGCTATTATCATTGCAATTTTCATTCCACCAAATGCTTCATCCCGGCTTTCTAACTCTCCTGCAATTCTGTATGTATAACCGTTTGGGAAAGGATATTCGTTTAATTTTCGAATTACCGGATTCATTATTTCATCAAGATTTGCTCCTTTTTCAAGGTCGGCCGTTATTAAGGCGGTTCTGCTCAGATTGTAGCGTGTTATCAAACTTGGTGCTTCTTTAAACTCAATAGATGCAAGTTGTTTTAGAGGTATCAGTTTTCCTGACATTGATTTTACATAGATCTTGTCAAAATCGCTCATCTTAATGTTATCTTCAAATGGTAATCTCATTACAATATTATACTCTTCACCATCCTGATTCCTGAATTTCGAAATGGACATTCCTGTAATTGCCGTTCTGATGGTTTTATCAATTTCGTGTATCGGCACACCAAACAGATTGGCTTTTTCTTTATTTATATTAATAAAAAGGTCGGTTCGTGATTTTGCTAATTGGTTATCAATATTTATAGTTCCCTCTTCGTTTTCAATAAATTTCTCAACATCCGAAGCGATTTTTTTAAGTTCGTCAATATTATCGCCTTCAACATATATCATTATCGGAGCGGTTATGGGGGTTCCTTGTTCTAATTCTTTAATATTGATTTCAGCCCCCGGGAAACTGTTGAACGTTTTTCGCAATTGTGAAATGAGGTCATCAAATTTCTCGGTATCATACTCTTCCAGG
>Ga0209013_10003033_pt1 | contig 15061 bp, 23 predicted proteins | sample Cruoilmetagenom2_FD_187291 | JGI IMG/M metagenome (GOLD analysis project Ga0209013, IMG submission 187291) | Oil polluted marine microbial communities from Coal Oil Point, Santa Barbara, California, USA - Sample 2 (SPAdes) (version 2) | ecosystem: Environmental > Aquatic > Marine > Oil seeps ... | reverse complement strand
CATTTTTTCGCATCTATTTCTTCCTTGGTGGCAAGCATGGCCATTTTCTTCAACATTTCGTAATCCTGTCCAGCAAACAATGGATATCGACGTAGTAGCTCAGGGGAAATCATTTAACACCTCCATTTAACTTATGTGAGAATTAGCTCTCATTCAATAGCTTTTCAAGAACATGGGTTATCACATTCAACCAAAACCAGCATCGGGGTCAGAATGACCAGGTGGATAGCATAGATATAATATGTAGCCAGTGGCAGCTCCATATAACGGAAGATGTTCACGAGAATACCCGTCACAGCAGTCAAGAACAGTAAGATAGGGAATATCCAATCACTGAGACGGGATTAGCGGTGCACCTCGTTGTCCTTTTTGATGCGACCCCATATCGCGACAGAAGATCAGAACAATAAAGCTGCAAAGCCCTAAGTACCCAATCTACCTTTGAGGATTCCAGATGGGATAGATGTTATTCGTGTTCTCCATATTGTTAATCGATTAATTAGGCTTCTTTGATATTTTTCGCCAGTAATTTCCCGGGCCATCGCCAACCGGTGAACTTTATGGAATGTCCGGAAGGAAGATCGGGTTAAATATCATGTACGTTACGCAGCTTGTGATAAACGCTCAACGTCCAGAGATATCCCCTCAATCAGTTTAGCTTGCAATCGTTGACTGATTAGTGTAGCGGCTCTCGTCATTACCTCATAACCTAAACAACAATCTTCTTTGAAGATTTCGTGTAGTTCCGATCCATCGAAAGCCACGACTGCTGTGGGTTCCAAGGTCTTTACGCTGACACGAGATTTGTATGATGGAATCAAAGCCGCTGCTGCGAACATTTCTCCACTACCAAGAGCATTGACCATTACCTCTTTGGTTGGGATATCACCAGTGATTGCATCAGCTGTACTCATTTCTCTCGTTTTATCGGTCACGTCCACAAAGATTCCAACTTTTCCATCTACTATGAGGTAAACGTGGGTCGGTTCATCATTTACACGGATAATATAATGTTCTGTCTCTAAATTTTCTCTTTTGGCCACTTTAGTTAAAGTGGTAAGTTGGCTCCTATCCAGACCAGCAAATATTGGGTAGCGAAGTAGTAGTTCCTTTGATATCATTTTGATCTCCTCTTTGTTTTTGCACTCGCGGGGCATATTACCCCTGTTTGGGTTTGTCTGACCAGATTTCCCCTGTATCTGTATGGTGTGATTTCTCCTTTTCTTAAATCAGGGGAGGTATTCAACCTTTTAATTTTCTTCCAAACTCGTTTCCATTTGTTGATGAGCCTTTTTTACAAGCAGGCAATCCTTCATTAATTCGTTCTCAACGATGCGGTAATAAATTGTCTGGCCTTCACGACGAGAAATCAGGATGCCCTTGTTCTTCATAAGATGCAGGTGCTGTGAGGTGTTCTGCAGAGAACCGTTCACCCTCCCCGCAATATCCCCAACCGATAATTCATGTTTTGCGAGGGACCAAAAAATCAGTACACGTTGGACATTGCCAAAAACCTTGCAGAAATTGGCCTGGGTCACTGCCTGATCTCGAACTGCTGTAACCATTGGCTCTTTCATTAATTACTATTATTACTGGAATAATTAATTACGATATTTCTTAATTATAGAAAACATGGTGTTCACGCGTAAGTAATAATTATCACAATCGTTATGATAATTCTTGATAGGTGCGGTGTAAGTTTTAGAAATACGCCCCTGAAGTTCAGGTTGATTACCGCTCCTTGACACCTGCCAGGCGTAAATTTATTTCTTTGCCACCATTGCTCTATTGACATTGTGTCAATAGAGCAATATACTATAGACAATTAAGAAGTGTTACAAAAAGGAAGGAAGACCATGCAGCGTGGAATGGGAAAGGGGCGCGGAGGAGGTCGCAGGCGGCGAGTGATGAGTTTTATCCAACCCTGCCTGTTGTTTTTACTGCATCGAGGTGAAGCTCATGGTTACTCACTGCTGAATGGGTTGGATGAGTTTGGCTTTGATCTTGAGCGTTTGGACCCCAGCTTAATTTACCGTGCCCTGAGGGACATGGAAGACAAGGAATGGGTGGTTTCCCGCTGGGGTGAGGAAAGCCAGGGACCACAGCGACGTGTGTATCAAATCCTGCCGGATGGTGAAGAGCGCCTGATGGATTGGATCAATGATCTACGCCAGACGCGTGATGAGATCGATCGGCTGCTACTTGCGTATGAGAAGCATGTAAATCGGACAGATTAGTTTTGTAAAGGAAGGTGTGATATGCGTAAATTCAAATGTGAAGATTGCCAGCACGAGTTTGAAGTGCCCCACGGGCAGGGCGGTCGTGGAATAGAGATGAACTGCCCGAAGTGTGGGGGCAGCAACGTTTTCCGGACCTCGAGCGTCTCGATGCAGGATCCGGAGAGCTGGGTCGGCAGAGGGCGCTCTGCCATGGGTTATGCCTGGGGACGCTGGATGGGCGGCGCTGGAAGAGGTCGCGGCGGTCAAGGGCGCGGTCGGCGGCGTAATCAAACGGGGCAGCAGGCAAATACGGAACAAATGGACGGAGAGCAGAAATGAAACTGGCCATCAGCACTGACTCTCCACAGCTTAACGCGGCGCTTGATGCACGCTTTGGACGATGTACGTACTTTGTCATCATCGATACCGCTACCCGCGACTGGGACGCTTTGCCCAATCCGGCAGCCAGCGCAGGGGGTGGCGCCGGTACTCAGGCAGTCCAATTTCTCGCCAACCAGGGAGTGGGTGCAGTCGTCGGCCCGCACTTCGGTCCAAAAGCTTTTACAGCGCTTAAAGCAGCAGGTATCCAGATCTACTCAGCGGATAGCGGGCAGGCTGATGAGCTGCTTGAAGATTTCTTAGCTGGACGGCTCGAGCTGGTCACAGAAGCTGGGGAATCCGGACGTCACGGTGGACAGCGGCATTGAGGTCAGGTCAGCCTATGATCATCACTGTTGCCAGCGGTAAAGGGGGCACCGGGAAAACCACCGTCGCTACCAGCCTCGCCTTGGCGGTTGACAATTCGCGAACAGCATTTCTGGATTGCGATGTTGAAGCGCCCAACGCGCATATCTTCCTGAAGCCGGATTTCGACCGCTGCGAACAGGTAGGTTTGCTAATACCCGAGGTAGACGAGGCGATCTGTGACGGCTGCGGGGTCTGTGCCGAGGTCTGCCAGTACCATGCCATCGTCGTTTTATCCGGAAAACCGCTGGTCTTCCCCGAATTGTGTCACGGCTGCGGAAGCTGCACTCTCAACTGCCCGACAGGAGCGATAAGCGAGGTGCAGGATGTGCTGGGAGTGCTCGAGGGTGGGTGGGCGGCAAACGGCATTCAATTCTCCAGGGGTGTGCTGAACGTCGGCGAACCGATGGCTGTACCTGTCATCAGCCAGCTAAATAAGTGGCGAACGGTGCAGGAAGACCAGTTGATCATCCGCGATGCGCCTCCCGGAACTTCATGCCCCGTGGTCGAAGCCATGCGGGGTGCGGACTTTGTACTGCTGGTCACCGAACCGACTCCTTTCGGTTTGCATGACCTGCGGCTGGCTTATGAAATGGTACAGGAGCTTGACCTCCCCGCAGGGGTGATCGTGAACCGTGACGGGATTGGCAATACGCAAGTGGACGATTTCTGTCGGGAGGCAGACCTGCCCATCTTGATGCGCATTCCCATGCAGCGTCCCATTGCTGCAGCACTGGCACGCGGTCAGACTTTGGTGGAAGCGTTCCCCGACTACCTGCCGCACTTCCGGGAGCTTTATTCCGAAATTCAATCGCTGGTGAACGAGCGTCAAACATCAGCAGTTTTGAATGTTGCGGGTGTCCAATGAAGCAGATTGTTATTTTGAGCGGTAAAGGTGGCACTGGTAAAACCAGCGTAGCTGCAGCCTTAGCCCATCTGGCAACAGAGGATCATCTATCCATATCCGCAGTGCTTGCTGATGCCGACGTGGATGCTGCCAACCTGGAGCTGGTGCTATCTCCTCGGGTCATTGAACGAGAAGACTTCCGCGGCGGACAGATTGCCGTAATTGACCAGGGATCCTGTGATGGTTGCGGTAACTGTGAGGAGGTCTGCCGCTTTGATGCTATACACCAGGCGGATGGACTCTACCAGGTTGATTCGATTGCCTGCGACGGCTGTGCTGCGTGTGTTTACCAGTGTCCCGTAGATGCCATCAGCATGCACGATCAGGTTGTCGGGCAGTGGTTCCGTTCAGAGAGTCACTACGGACCCCTGCTCCATGCCGCACTGCGCCCTGCTCAGGAGAACTCCGGTAAGCTGGTCACGCTGGTCAAGCAGCGCGCCCGTTTATTGGCTATGGATGAAGGGTATGAATTGGTGCTGGTGGACGGACCTCCGGGGATTGGTTGTCCCGTTATCAGCGCCGTGTCCGGTGCGGACTTGGCGCTGATCGTGGCAGAACCGACTGCAGCTGGTGTGCACGATATGCAGCGTATCCTGCAGACCACCAGGCACTTTGGCGTACGATCATTGGTGTGTATCAACAAAGCTGACCTGTACGCGGAAGGGTCAATGGAGATCGAAACCTTCTGCCATGAACAGGGCATAGAGCTTGTCGGTCGCATCCCCTTCGACCCCACGGTAACAGAGGCCATGGTGCAGGGAGAACCAGTGACGGCTTATCTATCAGGTTCACCCGCCAGCCAGGCGCTGCGTGCTGTTTGGGTAAATGTATTCAAAGAGCTGGACGGGGTGCCGGTTTGAACGAGAAAGAGACTGACCGTCTGCAACAGATCATACTTGAACAACTGCGGTCAGTGATTGACCCAGAGACCAACGCGGACGTTGTGCGCATGCGGCTGGTTGAGGGGCTCATCGTTAGCAGCGAAGGGTGTGTCAGCTATACTTTTCGCCCCTCTTCGCCGTTTTGCCCCATCGCAGTTTACCTGGCTCAGCAGATCAAAGGGGCAGTAGCTGAAGTTCCCGGGGTCGCGGGCCAGAAGATCACGGTAACAGGTTACGTTGCCGCAGACCAATTAACAGACTTAATCAACAAGGAGATTTAAACATGAGAATTGCAATTTCATCAGAGGAAAAAAATGGTTTAGACAGTCGGATCAGCCACCACTTCGGTCGCTGCCCCAGCTATATCCTGGTGGACGTGGATAATGAGGAAATCCAGGCCGTGCAGGGGATCGACAACCCGTTTGCCCAAAATCACCAACCGGGCATGGTTCCAGAATATATCCACAATCAAGGGGCCAATGTGATGATCAGCGGCGGGATGGGCGGGCGGGCTATTGATTTTTTTGACCAGTACGGCATCCAGGTAGCCACAGGTGCTGACGGGACAGTGCGCAACACGCTGGATCGTTATTTTAAGGGTGAGCTCAACGGCGCCCAGCCCTGCCGGGAAAGCATTGAGCACCACGACCACGATCATTGATAGGCTGGATTGATTTGTAACCAGACTGGTCAATTGAAGTTTCCGGTTTCCAGGAATGTATTCGAAAAGGAGGTCCGGATGTACAAGAAGATATTAGTTCCCCTGGATGGCTCACACCGCGCGGAAGCAATCCTGCCGCATGTGGAAGAATTGGCACGTTGTACTGAGGCTGAAGTGATCTTCTTACAGGTGATTGAACCGGTCCATATTTATGCAGACGCGCATGGGTACGTTGCAGATGTGAGTGTTGATGCAAGCCAGCGTAAAATCCAGATTGAAGGTGCAAGATCCTATCTGGATGGTTTATCCGGAGAATTTCGCAAAAAAGGAATCACCGGCAATTCGCTCGTCGTAGAGGGCCCGGTGGTTGGCAGGATCATTGATGTTGCGGACAGCGAAGGAGCGGACCTGATCGCAATGGCTAGCCACGGGCGCAGCGGTCTTTCTCGAGTCTTTTATGGCAGCGTAGCGGCTGGTGTGCTGCAGCAGGTGGACCGTCCCTTACTGCTTATTCGAGCAAAAGAGTAAAGGTTGGAGGAATATGGATGAGGAGGTTTAATTGTGTGCCAGGTTACCGTTTTCCTGGATGGTGAAGAGATTATGAAGGAAGTGCTGCTGGTCGAGCCGCTTCCCGAGGGCATACGTTTGGTCAGCTTTTTCGACCAGCCGCGCGTGGTACCGGCTGTCTTACGCCAGATAGATTTGATTAAGAACCGGGTGATCTTAGAATCGCCGGTTGGAGTGGAGTTAGACGATGAATGAAGGTGATAAGCTGCGGGTCTTGCTACCGCATTGGATTGAACACAATCAGGAACATGCCAAAGAGTTCCGCCGTTGGACGGATGTGGCTGGTGAAGGAGCGGAAGACATTATAGAAGCGGCTTCAGCAATGGTGCATGTCAATGAGGCATTAGAGAATGCCTTGGAGAAGTTAGGGGGGGCCTTACCCCACGACCATCTCCATCACCATGAGCACAAAAATTTTGAGTAAAAATGGCCCTCCGAAAAATTGTTCTTTATGCAGAAAATCTGGAACCCTTGCGAAAAAAAATGTGCGCCAGTCAGGGTTGTCAACCAGCGCACGAAAAGGTTGATCGAAGACCTGAAAGATACCCATGGTGCATCACGAGATCGATCATCTTGACGGGGTGTTATTCATTGAGCGTATTGAAAAATAGAGGATCTATACCGGGTTCGCGAGGACGAACATGGCAGGTTGGTGAAAGTGCTGCTAACAGTAGAACTCAATAGCTGGTGTAATATTGAAGGAAATTTCATGAACGTAGAAGATACACAGTACAAGGTTTATCAAGCAATTCAACAAGTAGAGCACCCCGCCATCGCCTGTCCCCTGGCCGATTTGGGGATGATTCGGGATATCAGCTATTTACCCGACGAGAACACTGTCTCGCTCACATTGGTGCTGCCGGTGATGGGTATCCCGCAAAATGTGCGCGACTATATGGTAAACAGTCTATACAAGGCTTCAAAATCTGTAGGTTATGAACTCACCAACGTTAGCCTTGCCGAGATGACGGACGATGAGCGTCAGGTTTTCTTTGTCAAGGAGAAAGAAAACTGGAGAGGATCGTAATGTTATCTATAAAATCCGGGCAGGAGTGGCTCGACAGGCTTATGCCAGAGGGACTCCCCACCCAAACATCAACTTTGATCAGCGGACCGGGTGGTTCTGGTAAACCATTAATCGGAGAGACTATCGTTTCAGCCTGGCTCAGGCAGGGGGGTAGTACAGTATTCATGTCGCTGCAGTACCCAAGCCGTGATTTCATCTTCAGCAGCCTTAAAACGGTCACTGGACTCGATCTTAGTGATTATTTGGAAAAAGTAGCATTTATTTCGCTGGACGCGACGATTGATGGCATAGACCCGCTCCACGATCATGCTTTCAAAGCCAATCTGGTTAAGCCAGACATCTGGGACGCAGCCATTGAAGAGGGCTGCTCACTGGTTCCGGAAGCTGGATCCGGTATTCTCGTATTCGGCTCTGCACTCAACCTGCTGTTGTTCTCCCCCACTTACGAGGACGAAGTGTTCGAAGCCATGGAAAAAACCATCCGCGATGACAAACGGCGCACCTACATGTTCTCCGTTAGCACCAGCGCAAAGAAGGAAAAAATCACGCGGCTGGAGACTGCAGCGGATAACCTGATGATATCCCGCAGCGAGAAAAAGCCATTCCGCTTATTTATGCACATCGTACGATTAAAAGACGCGCCTTACCTGACTGATGAGGTCACTGTCCCAATCCCGCCGGAAGCATTGGCAGACATAAAAAAAGTCGCCGAGCACAGCCGTAAGCGTGTTATTCCATTAATTTCAAAAATATGAGTGCTTCACCGAAGGAGAATTATCAAGATTGATAATTCAAACCAAGAATAAAATTATAGGAGGAGTAGATCATGAGTAATATTCTGGTAAAAGATCAAATGTCAGCGAATCCAATAACTGTATTCAGCGGAGTTACTCTGCCTGAAGCATACTGGTTAATGATCAATAATAATATCCGTCGTCTTCCCGTCATGGACAATGGCAAATTAATTGGAATTGTTACCCTGGACGATCTGAAACGAATGGAGCCGATCAATTTCGCCGGGTTAGACATGATTCAATTGGGTGATATGCTCTGTAAGTTACCGGTCCACAGGGTAATGACAAAAAATCCACGTACTATTTCATCCACCGTACCTTTGATTGACGCAGCCCGACTTATGTTAGAGCACAAGATTGGTGCACTGCCAGTTGTGGATGGGGATGAGTTGGTGGGGATTATCACAGAGAGCGATATATTCCGTGCGTATGTGGCGCCCGAAGAAAGCTGATGGCTTTGAAGCCGGGCGAGACAACGGATAAGGAAACCAATAACGCATGAAACAGCATAAAAGGTCTCGCCCTTTATGGCAGTTACTCATGTTGATAAGTAATCAAGAAAAAAACACTCCTTTCACCTGCGACGAGTGTTTTACTCTCCTGGAATATGATGCAGATCAGTTGGCTGCTGGAGGGGACATTAATAAACTACGGCCAGCAGCCATGCATCACATGGCGCTTTGTTCTAAATGCCGCACAGAAATAATAAATCGGCTGGACCGGCTGGAAGGCATTCGCCCATGAGTGAAGTTTCCCATACAGGACAAAAGCCGTTAACTGGTATTGATCGTAGAAACTTCATCGGTGGTCTTTGGCATGGAGCGTTTTTAGCATTTGGCATGGCATTGACTCAACCGACCACCGTAATATCTTCCTTTATCGCTGATCTGACTGGCTCTACGATCTGGGTTGGTGGTCTTGCTACCGTTCTCACTGTAGCCTCAGTTCTTCCCCAACCTTTCGTCGCAAGATGGGTCGAACCGCGGCAGCGTAAAATGCCTTTCCTGAAGCTGGCAATTTATCTGAGGGTGATCAGTTGGGCGGCTCTTGCCTGGTTGATTTATTATATTGGAGCCGACCATCCCCTGTTGCTGGCCTGGGCGCTGGTGGTGCTGCTGGTGGTTTTTTATGCCGGTGGAGGTTTGGGAAACATCCCCTATACTGATATCATTGGAAAAATTATTCCAAAGGATCGACGGGGAGCTTTTTTTGGGGGCAAGCAGGTATTGGCTGGACCGCTGGCGGTCGGAGCTGCGCTGCTCGCCGGACGTATCCTGACGAACATTTCCTACCCCAACAGCTATGCGCTGCTGTTTGGGATGGCTGCGGCAGGTTTAGCTATTGCCTCCCTCGGTTTTTGGGTAATACGAGAGCCGCCGCAATCGAACCAAACCCAAGAAACCCCTTCTTGGCGCGAATATACCTCTCATGTTGCCTCAGCAAGCCGCCGTCTGGGATCGTTGGTGGCTGTCCAATTGCTGACAGGTTTTAGCCTGATGGCACTGCCCTTTTACGTGGTTTATGCTCAGGATGAATTAGGCGCACCCCCGGAAGCCATCGGCTGGTTCTTGCTGGCTCAGGTGTTGGGTGGTGTGGTTGCCACACTGCTGTGGGCGCGCCTTGTGGATCGGGCAGGAAGCCGACAGATGATCACTTTTTGCGCCGTAACCTCTGCTTTGACCCCGGTGTTAGCCATCCTGTTGGGAGGCTTTGGTTGGATGGCGCTGTTTCCGGTCTTCTTCTTAGCCGGTGCGACCTTCAATGGACGCCAGGTAGGATTCAACAGTGCCTTGCTTGAGCTGGCTCCTACCTCTGAACGGCCCACATATGCGGGTGTCAATGCTATGCTGGTGCTGCCTATAGCCTTCTTGCCGCTGCTTGCCGGTGTGCTGCTGGGTTGGTGGTCGTACCAACTGCTCTTTTTTTTCGTAGCTGTATTCGTCGCTTTGGGCGCACTGATGACCCGCCGATTACCATCTCATCCGGAAGCTGAATGTCAGGCAAAAGTGTAGTGAGTGGTAGGTGAAGAGAAAGAATTTCCCTTCGAGACCGTCGTGATAGCGGTTGGCGTGCATTCTAACCAGGAATTGGTCAAGGCGTTAGTAGAAAGCTGCCAGGAAATTTACGCCATCGGCGACGCCGTCGAGTCGCGTAAAGCCCTGGATGCCATCTATGAAGGATTTAAGATTGAGATTATGGTTTAGAATATGGACAACAAGCGAATCAAAGAATTGGAAAAGCAAATTGTCGATCTAAAATGCCAATGGCCTGCACATTCCGTACCACCTGCCATGCTCCAACGGCTGGAAGAATTAGAGGAGGAGCTGGAGATTCTAGTGGAGGAAATGAGCGCAGGGAAGAAAGATGCCTAAGAAAATTGCACTGATTAATTATCAGGAATGTTCACCCAAGATATGTGAGCACGGTATTTGCCTGGCTGTGTTGGCCTGCCCAAAAAAATTACTCAGCCAGGAAGAAGCCTACGAGATGCCCGATCCCAACACAAATATGTGCCTGGGCTGCGGATTATGTGTCCAGGCATGTCCTAAGAAAGCGGTTATTTTGGTTTAATTAGGACTTACGCAGTTCAGGGTTGCTGGGGGTGTGGTGGGGCGGGTTTGTCGCCCCACCACACCCCCGAAGCCTACCCAACTGAGTAACTTATATTAATATCAAAGTCCGGGGGAGAGAAATAGAAAAAATCAGCTAATCTTCGCCAAAAATAGCGCATACCTTCCAGGCAGCGCCAGGTTGATCCGCAGTTAAACAACCAATTATCGATTGTACAGGTTTTCTTGTGTCTTATTCTCCGGCTAAGCGCAGCAAGTCTTCGTTGGAGGGGTCGTGGATATAGCCCCAAAATACTTCCTGGGCGCGATTGCGAACATCCATCGCCCGGCGGATCATATAGATTTTACGACGTAAATCCAATCCATTCACGTGTACAGCTACCACGTGACCGCGCTCAAGCGGGTAAGCCGATGCCAGGGCTGAAACAATAGAAACGGCATAACCAGATGCAACTGTCCTTACAATAGCTTCAGCGTTACCCAACTCCATAAAGATATTTAGATCTTCGAGACCGATATCAAATTTCGCCAGTTGAGAAAACATCATCCGGCGTGTACCCGATGTAGGCTCTCGGATAATCAACGGCTCAGAAACCAACTCTTCGGGCTCGATGGTTTGACGCACGCCCCAGGGGTGATCTTTCGGTACAATCAGGATAACTGAATCATCGAAAAATTCCTGGTATTCGATACTTGTATTTCGAACTTCGTAACTCACCACTCCTAAATTAGCTTCGTTTTCAAGCAAATGATCAACAACATCACCAGATGTGCAACTCAAGATGCTGATGCGTATGCCTGGATATCTCTGGCAAAAACGGGCAGCTAATTGCGGCAGGATATATTTTCCCGACGTGGTGCTGCAGGCGATACGCAGATGGCCGACGACTCCATCCTGTAAAGCGGATACCATGTCCTCCATTTCATTTGAATGGTGGAATAGTTTCCTGGCCCAGGGGAGCAGCAACCGACCCGCTTCGGTCAATTGTAGCCTGGAGCCCGAACGCTCAAATAAGGTTACCCCAAGTTCTTGTTCTAGCGCCTTGATATGATAGCTGATGGTTGGTTGTGTCAGGTTAAGTTGCCTGGCAGCCTCTGAGAAGCTCAAGCTTTCGGCGGCTCGGATAAAAGTTTCTAGTTTGGTTACATCAATCATAGCTGTTGTTATCGTTGTATTGGAAGAATAGTTGTCGCTTATATTTTACCCTATCAAGAATATGAGAAATTCCCTACTTCATCCTTTGTCTTTTCTTCTTCATATGATTTAATACATTTCGACCCTTTCATTGAATTCACCAATAAGAGCGTCTATTTCTTCAACTTGGGCGTGAATGTTCGCCCAGTAATTTGGTTCATACCACTGCGCCATGATCTCTTCGTAAGTCTTTCCCTGCTGTTCTACCCAGGTGAAATACTTGAGATTGTGTATACGATGCTGATCCCAATATCCCAATTCCTCCACATAATCAATTGTGCATCCCAGCAGATAGTGATGATAATCGGCTGCTGCGTCAATTTCTGTATATTCACCTTGCTCAGAGCGCATCTCCCTCAATCGACTTTGATACAACGTCATCGAATCGGTGAAAACCGTAAGGACGATTTCGTTCTCTCCTAATTCAAACCATTTGGCAAACTTGATCGCAGAAAGAACATTGGCGATACTGGAAATGCCAAGTAAATCAAGTTTCTGAACCAAAATTTCCGGTACCCCTTGCTTTGTGAGGTATTCCTGTCCTTTAGGTTCATTGAAAAGCCGCATCAAGCTAATGCAAGCCTCATCGTCAATAGCCATCACCATGTCAGTATTTCTGAGGTTATGTATCCAGGGGACGTGCTTGTCACCAATTCCCTCGATACGGTGTCCGCCGTAGCCATTAAGCAGTAATGTGGGGCATTGAAGCGCTTCACTGGCCACAACTTTGCTGGCGGGAAAAAGCTCCTTCAGATAATCCCCACAACCGATTGTCCCGGCTGACCCTGTCGTCAGCACTAAACCTCGATATGCATCCTTTGGTCCAAGCTCCTTCTCCAACACTTCTTCCATAGCATGTCCAGTAACTTCGTAATGCCACAAATGATTTCCGAATTCGTCAAATTGGTTGAAGACGACAATATCATCCCGTATATCCTTCAGTTCCCAACACTTATCGAATATTTCCTTGACATTACTCTCGACTCCTGGCGTAGCAATAATTTCTCCTGAAACCTTAGATAGCCACTCGAATCGCTCCCGGCTCATTCCCTCCGGCAGGATGGCAATCGACTCACAACCCAGAAGTGTTGCATCGTAAGCACCACCCCGGCAGTAGTTGCCCGTCGATGGCCAAACGGCTTTCTGGTAAGTGGGATCAAACTGGCCCGTAACCAGACGCGGCACCAGGCATCCAAACGTGGCTCCGACTTTATGTGACCCCGTGGGGAACCACTTCCCAACCAGAGCAATAATCCTTGCCTGCACACCTGTAAGAGAGGGCGGCAGCTCGATATAATTCACCCCATTGAATCCTCCGCCAGAGTCATCGGGCTCATTTTTCCAATTGATTCTGAAAAGATTGGTTGTTGTAATGTCCCAAAGACCAATTTGAGCCAGCCTGGCTTTAATAGAGTCGGGAATCAAAGTCGGGTCCAGTTGTTGGCTGAAGGTAGGGATGATGATATTGCGCTCTCGGGCGCGTTGTATAGTTCTTTCTAAATTATCTTTATTGATTGTTAGATCGATCATCAATATATTCTCCAATATGTTCTAACGCATTAAAATTCCGTGACAATTCCAGACTAAGCTAGTAGATGAGAAACACTACAAATGATTAATCCCCAATAACGGGATTACACTTCCCACTATATCGCATTTTTAATTCTACTCATAGTTGCACTAAAGGGAGTGTTTATTGCGAACATCAACATACCTGCTAGACAGAGCCATGCAACCCAATCACCCAGCTCCTGTTGCATTGAGTGATTCTGCAGTGTATAAACATCTGCTACTAGATTTGTCGGACAACTATCTATTAAATTTAAGCCAACAAGTATCCAGCAACGAGAATCTTTCATCATTTATTGGCTAGAATTAATTTTATTGAATCAAGAGAGTACGATTTAGGCACAATATATTGGCGCGGACAATATCTGTGCACGGGTGGAAAATGGATTTGCGTTGGTGGGGTTAGGTTTAATCAATATCACGGGAGTGCTACCCTCCCGTAATATTCTGTCAGCAACAGAGCCAAGCTGCCGAAATTTACGGTCACGATGTGTGTTTATGGCTATAACGATCAGATCAGCTCCTAGTTCTTCCGCTGCATCCAAAACAGACTCAACGATGGGTCTTTCACATATCTCTGAAATCACATTAATTCCCTGGTTTTCAAGGTCTAACGCTTTCTGATCCAAATAGTCCATAGCCTTCCGACAGATATTTAACTCCTTGAGCTTTATTGCCTCCTCTACACATGGATCATATGGGGGAAATTCGTCTATGGTGGAGTAAATCTCGTGCGGATATTCCACAACACGTATCAGAACCACATCTGATCCTTGCACTCTCGCGAAAAAAGAAACAAACGGCAAAACTGACTCCGCAATTTCTGATCCATCCAGGGGAACCAAAATCCTTTTATACATGATGACAAACCTCTAATTTATAGTACCCAGGAATACTCTTGGAGTCATCAGATGTATGATGATTTATCGGTCAACATAACAAGGCCATCGCATGGCGGTCATACTATACAATTGTTGATTGTTCTTACAACGAATGTAGTAGATAGAAGTTAATATTTTTTACGTATCGATCTTCTGCAAAACAATCTGATAGACCGTAAATGGTGCGTGTGCCAACCGCTCGTGGTATTGTTGTTTAAACCCACCTTGTGCAAACGCATTTTCGATATCATCAAGTGTGTATAGGCCATAGTTCTTTACGAGCGGCTGGAATAGTGTTTTGATTAACCCCGGAAAGACGAGATCGAGCCAGATAAAATAACCTCCCCGCCGCAGCACTCTTGATACTTCATGTACAGCGACAGCCCAGGCTTGGATGTGGTGAAATACATTTTGTGACACCACCAGATCGAAACTGCCATCTTCAAAGCTAAGATTTGATCCATCCTCAACTTTGAATTGCAACCACTCATTATCCGGGTAGTTACTTCTGGCGTTTTGAACTTGCTCCGGGTCGAAATCTGTTCCAACCACGCTCATTCCATAATTTTCAGAGAGGAATGCGGACACCGATCCAATCCCACAACCAAGCTCTAAGGCATCGTTTAGGTTCTCTACTCCCAATTGCTCTAAAAGCGTACGTACTTTTTCGATATTCCGTTCCCCTTTTCTTTCCCGGTTTACAAATATCTTCTCAAACCTTGTCATTGCCATATCTTTCTACTCCTATTCTTCTTTGTAGATCAAATAGCAACAGTCTTATTCATTATCCCAGCCGTAAATCCACGATTCGTGCCAGCAAACACTGGATGATGTGCTGTTGAATAGAAACAGCCAACCGGGGATCATCCTCAAATAGTTCGCGCAAGGCAACCGCATCTAATTCCAGCACTTCGATGCGGGTCTTTGGGCGTGCAGTGGCCATGTGAACGTAAGGCGGGACCAATGCCGAGCAACCGAAGATTTCACCAGGCCCAACTCGATCTACCTTTACTATTCCTGCCTCACCGATGGCGAAGAACAATTCA
>Ga0209013_10003032_pt1 | contig 15061 bp, 12 predicted proteins | sample Cruoilmetagenom2_FD_187291 | JGI IMG/M metagenome (GOLD analysis project Ga0209013, IMG submission 187291) | Oil polluted marine microbial communities from Coal Oil Point, Santa Barbara, California, USA - Sample 2 (SPAdes) (version 2) | ecosystem: Environmental > Aquatic > Marine > Oil seeps ... | reverse complement strand
GTAGTTAACCTGTAAAACATCAAATGATTGGTTCAGGTATAAATCTTGTGAATTTTGTAAAAAAGGGTTATTAAATGATGACCTCTTCAATTAACGACTCATGAATTCAATTTCTATCATATTTTCAAAAATAGAAAAGCCCATAAACCTTGATTTATCAAGTTTTATGAGCAATTTAAATCCTTTAATTTTAACTTAAATTAATCGGAAGATACCGGTGGTCGGAGTCGAATCGGCTCATCTACCCTTGTTCTTCACAACCAACTCACCCTGTATTAACTCATACTCCGAAAAATCCGCTGCCACTGTAATGGAAGGAAAAACAGATAACCCCTGCGCTCGAAGCCCTTCTGCTTGGCTAGGTAAAAAACGGGCACTGATATGTTGTACGATAAGATGTTTTGCCCGACTTTCTTTCGCTACCAGAGCTGCTTGTGTGATCGTTGAGTGACCATATGGTTTTGCTAACTCTTCAGTCCCCGCGTCAAAAGTAGCTTCATGAATGACGATATCGACATCCTGGCTTAGATCTATGGATGCTTGGCAAAAGCGAGTGTCTCCTAATATTGACAGGGAGAATCCTTTAGTTGCTTCTGCTGTCACATCTTTGCTAAATACGGTCTCTCCATTTTCCAATACCACATCTTGACCATTTTTCAGCTTGGCTAACAATGGACCTTTTGGTACTCCTCTTTTTAAGGCTTCTTCTATTAACAATTGAGGTGGAAGTGGTTTTTGTATCACTCGATAGCCGAAACAAGGAATGACATGATCGAGCAGTTTTGCTTCGACACTAAATTGGTCATCATCAAAGATAATGCCTTCTTCGATTTCCACAAAATTCACATTGTATTGTAAATAAGTGCGTGATAAGCGAAGTGTCGTCAGAATCCATTCTTTGATACCAACTGGACCGTAGATGGTCAATGGTTCCTTTCCGTCCAAGAAAGAACGCGATCCCAGTAATCCTGGCAACCCAAAAATATGATCCCCGTGCATATGCGTTATGAATATTTTCTCGAGTTTACGCGGTTTAATCGTCGTATGCAGAATTTGATGTTGTGTGGCTTCCCCGCAATCAAACAGCCAAAATGTGCCTCTTTCTTGCAATAATTTCACCACAAGTGCACTCGTATTGCGTTGTTTCGATGGCATGCCTGCACCTGTTCCTAGAAATTGTAGTTCCATATCACTTGTTCTCCCTGTCTTTGTGATCATCTAAAAAGTCTTTGCTGAAACTCGTTTTTGATTCGAATGTTGGCTTTCGAGCTTGTGTAATGCCCCTTGTAATCATTTCTTTCCCAAATTTTGATTGAAGAGTATCGACTAATTTTAATATAGGTTCTTCTTTTGCATGTTCTTCAAAATTGTAAATTGATAATTGTTCCGTGAAATCGACCCGATCAACGACGCCGCTGACTGTTATACCTAGCAACCGAATAGGTTGTCCATCCCAATTTTTTTGGAATAATGACCATGCTATTTCCAAAATTTGATTTTGACCAAAAACTAAGTTGCGAACGGTCTTACTGCGCGAAGAATTTCGCCAATCATTATCACGTATTTGTATGGAAACAGTTGGACCTGCAAGTCGTTTCGCTTCCAATCGATTTGCCACTTTTGTACTCAACTGTTTGAACACTTTTTTGAGTTCATATGGATCCGTTTCATCAATCGGTAATGTCGTTGAACTCCCTACACTTTTCGTATCGTAGACGGATTCAGGATCGACTTCACGAACATCAATGCCATTTGCCCTGTTTTTCAATCTGAAACCATTCTTGCCGAGCTTTTCTTTTAAAATACCATCTTCCGCTTTTGCAATATCACCAATTGTATTTAATCCGATACCATTTAATTTCTTGGCGGTACTTTCCCCTACGCCATGCATGTCGATAACAGGAAGCGGCCACAACAATTTATCAATGTCTCGTTTTCGCAAAACCGTAATTCCCATTGGTTTTTTCATATTTGATGCCGTTTTTGCTAAAAATTTATTCGGTGCAATTCCGATTGAGCTAGGTAAATCCAGTTCCATTAACAATCTCTGCTGTATTTCCTCAGCAATTTCAATGGCAGTCATTGGCCGATCAATATCCGTCACGTCCATAAATCCTTCATCAATCGACACGGGTTCGACAAGATGTGTATATGTTCGAAGCAAATCGAACATGGCGCGTGAAGCGATTCGATAGCGTTCAAAATTTGGCGGTAATAAAATCAGTTCAGGACATTTCCGTTTCGCTTCCCACACGCTCATCGTCGTATAAACCCCTCGGGCACGTGCTTCGTACGAACATGTGACCAATATTCCACGACGTTCTTTCGGATTTCCTGCGATGGCAACCGCTTTCCCTTTTAAACTCGGATCGTAGGATTGCTCAACAGACGCATAGAAACTATTCATATCTATATGGAATATAATACGAGCAGTCTTTTTGATACTGGTCATGTTGTCATCGCCTTTTCAAGTTCTTTTCTTTATCATAACAAAAAACGAGACCTCAGGGCATCCTGACATCTCGTTTGTAATACGTTGAAATTACTTTGCAGAGACTTTTACGATTTCTACAAGTAATTCCGCTAATTTTTCTAACTCTTCAACTGGCATGCGTTCATTTTTTGTATGAATTTCTTCATAGCCAACTGATAAATTCACCGTTGGAATTCCGAATCCAGCAATAATGTTTGCATCACTACCGCCACCACTTGTCCCTAGGTTTGGTATACGACCAATATTTTCCACAGCTTGTATCGCCACTTTAGTCACATGCTCTTCCGGACCAAAACGGAAACCAGGGTACATCAGCTGAACTTCCACATTTGCTTGGCCACCCATTTCCGCAGCAGTTTCTTCGAATACTGATTTCATATGTTCGGTTTGTTTATCTAATTTATCTGGCACAATTGAACGTGCTTCTGCTAAGATGTTCACTTCGTCGCAAACAATGTTAGTAGCCTGTCCACCTTCAAAACGACCAATATTCGCAGTCGTTTCAGAATCTAATCGTCCAAGATTCATTCTTGAGATTGACTTAGCTGCAATGTTTATAGCAGAAATTCCTTTTTCAGGAGCTACACCAGCATGAGCCGTTTTACCCAGAATGGTTGCTTTGATCTTCGCTTGGTACGGAGCAGCAGTTACAATACCGCCTACTTTACCATCTGAATCAACCGCGAAGCCATATTTTGCGGTAATAAGCGATGCATCTAATTGTTTCGCTCCAGCTAGGCCGCTCTCTTCACCTGCTGTAATGATGAATTGAATGTCTCCGTGCTCAATGTTCTGTTCTTTCAGTTGTCTAGCCATTTCAAACAAAGCAGCGATTCCCGCTTTATCATCTGCCCCTAAAATTGTCGTACCATCTGAATAAATGTAGCCATCTTCACGAAGTTCGGGTTTGATTCCTGCACCAGGTACAACGGTATCCATATGACATGTGAAATAAATTGCATCGACATCTGATTTATTTCCCGCTAACGTAGCAATTAAATTTCCCGCACCATGTCCGCTTCTTGCTGCAGAATCATCTTCAATAACATGAAAACCTAGTTCTTCAAGTTTTCCTTTTAAGATTGGGGCAATAACTTGCTCATTCTTCGTTTCAGAATCTATTTGTACAAGTTCAAAAAATTCATCGACTAATCGTTGGTTCGCCAAGTGAAAAACTCCTTTTATAATGGGATGTTTCCGTGCTTTTTAGCAGGTCGTGTTTCTTTTTTATTGCGCATCATATCAAGTGCCTGAATCAGCTTTATGCGTGTTTCACGAGGATCAATGACGTCGTCTACCATTCCTCGAGCTGCAGCTACATAAGGGTTCGCAAACTTCTCGCGGTATTCCTCGATTTTTGTCGCGCGTGTCTGCTCAGGATTGTCGCTTTGCGCGATTTCCCGGGAAAAGATTACGTTCGCTGCTCCTTGAGGACCCATTACAGCTATTTCAGCGTTTGGCCAAGAGAACACGAGATCCGCCCCAATTGACTTCGAGTTTAACGCTACATAAGCTCCGCCGTATGCTTTGCGCAGAATAACCGTCATCTTCGGTACGGTCGCTTCAGAGTACGCATATAGAATTTTGGCACCGTGACGGATGATTCCCCCATGTTCTTGTTTGATTCCCGGGAAGAATCCTGTTACGTCTTCAAACGTAATGATTGGAATATTAAATGAATCGCAGAATCGAATGAATCGAGCCGCTTTATCCGAAGAATCGATATCAAGTCCACCTGCCATTACTTTCGGCTGGTTACAAACAAGACCGACTACTTCTCCTTTAATCCGAGCAAGTCCAACCACGACATTTCGAGCGAATTCCTTTTGTACTTCCATAAACGAATCGTTGTCTACTACTTGTTCAATCACTTTGCGTATATCGTATGGCCGGATTGCTTCAAAAGGTACCACTTCCGTTAATTCCGGACGATAGTCATCTTCAAGATCAGCCTCAAGTCGAGGTGGTTTCTCCTCGTTATTTTGTGGGAGATAACTTAGTAAATCTCTAACTTGCTGTAATATTTCTTGTTCCGTCTTAGCGCGGAAATGAGCATTACCACTAATGGCATTATGTACTTTGGAGCCACCTAAATCTTCTGAAGAAATCTTTTCTCCCGTAACCGTTTCAATCACTTTTGGTCCAGTAATAAACATTTGGCTCGACTGATCAACCATGAAGACAAAATCAGTTATGGCCGGAGAATATACCGCTCCACCAGCACAAGGTCCCATAATGACTGATATCTGTGGGATTACTCCTGAATAAATTGCATTACGGTAGAAAATGTGGCCATAGCCATCTAGAGATACAACGCCTTCTTGAATACGTGCACCACCTGAATCATTCAACCCGATAAACGGTGCACCATTTTTAGCGGCTAAATCCATGACGTTTGTAATTTTCATCGCATGCATTTCTCCAAGAGCTCCGCCAAATACCGTGAAATCTTGCGAGAATAAATAAATAGCTCGCCCATTAACTTTACCGTACCCTGTCACTACACCGTCACCAGGACCTTTTTGACTGTCCATTCCAAAGTCAACCGTGCGGTGTTCAACAAAGGGGTTTAGCTCAACAAATGTTCCACGATCGACCAACAAATCAATGCGTTCTCGAGCCGTTAACTTCCCTTTGGCATGTTGTTTTTCAATTCGTTCGTCCCCGCCACCAAGCTCAATTTCACGCTTGCGATCATATAAGTCATTGATTTTCTCATAAATGTCCATGTATTTTACCCCTTTAGACCGGTTTTATCACATAATTCATAGAGCACTCCGTGTGAAGATTTGGGGTGGATAAAAGCAACTTGTGCCCCACCAGCTCCAATTTTCGGTTGTTCATTCAAAATGCGAATACCTTTAGTGCGAAGTTCATTCATGCGTTGTTCGATACCTTCGACTCCAAATGCAATGTGATGAATGCCTTCCCCTTTTTTCTCAATAAATGAATGGATTGCACTTTGCTCTGATATTGGCTCTAGTAACTCTAGTTTGACGTTGCCAGCATCAACAAATGCAACTCGTACTGATTCAGAAGCGACTTCTTCAATCTTCAACAAATTCAATCCAAGTGTTTCCGTATAATAAGGGATTGTTTCGTCTAAGTTTTTCACTGCAATACCGATATGATCAACCTTTTTCAAAATAGCCACACCCTTCTGTCATCTCCATTCTCTATTGTACCGATTTCTTTTTGAAAACTCTACCTCTTGAGAATTATTTAAGTTTCTACTAAACTTATGGATAGATAGGTAAAGGAGTGGAAAAGCATGCGTAATGCTACTTTTAGAAAGTTCATCGTCTATTTAATGATTATCATGATGGTATTATCCAGTGCATTGTTTGGATTAAGCTTATTCTTTTAAGAAAAGCGTAGAAACACACTCTAGCTCGACACTATGAAATCGAAGCTATACACAACGTACTGATTTAACTGGACAGCTTCCGAATTTCACACAATTTCCCCATAAAAAAACAGCTACGATGGATGTGTTACTTTTCCTCCGTAGCTGTCTTTTTTTTCGTTTTAAATCCAACGAAGTTTCGTTTGATTCGTAAATATTGGTCCATCTCTTCAATAAATTGATAAAGAGCAGCCATTGCCAAAAACTTTTCGTGATTCGTTGGAAGTGGCATTGTTGAAAACTCTTCCTTTACATCATCGAGCTTTGAAATAAAGCGATGTGCGGTATTTCCGGAATGGACATGGTCTGCCAGTTCATCAATAAAATCCGCTACTAAATGGGAATGTGACGTTATGACAGGCAAAGCGGTAATTTTTGGTAACACACGTTCCACAATTTCGAACTGTTGTTCGCGCATATCGAAGTAAAGATAATGCAAGTTTTGTCTTCGATTTAAATGGTTCTCTACATCTTGATAAGCTAACGCTTTCCCTTTTTCAATTACTTCTGCAACTTGGACGATTTCTTTCCCGTTCCATGAAGAATCTCCCTTACGTAAATACAAAGCAATCTCATGGAATATTTTCGAATACAATGACTCCAGTTCCAAACGATATTTCTTTAAGTCTTTCTCAATATCAGGCATGTACATATTCACGATGAGGGCTACGCCAAAACCCACGGCCATCAATTGAGCTTCATTCCACAATAATGACCATGTAAAGGTTTTCGAATCAAATAAATGCAATAGTATAACGACACTTGAAACAAAACCATCTTGGAATCTTAACGATACAAGTGTGGGTATAAAAAGCAACAATAGTAACCCAAAAACAATTGGGTGATAAGCAATACCTTCAAAAAACAAAAAAGCAAAAGCTACTCCTATTACGCTTGCAATCATACGTGAATAAACGGATCGTACCGATTTTCTTTTCGTAGGTTGAATACATAACACTGTCAAAATAAATGCAGAGCTATAATAATCCAAGTCTAAAAACATCGCAAGCAACATCGCAATACTCGCACCTACGGCGGTTTTCAATGTGCGATATCCAATGCGAAATCTTCTTAGATTCATTCTTTCACCGTCTTTCTAAAAAAAGCGTAATGCGACACTAAACTTCGACACCGGTACCGTTAGAACAACAAGAACTTCTTAAGCAAGGGTCGAATTCAGGTTAATTAAAAAAGAGCACTGAAGCAGTGCTCTTTTTTCAAGCTTATAGTTCTTCACAATGCTCTTCAAAAAGGGCTTGAATGTGTGTGATTACCGACATTGGGTCATGGCCTTCAATTTCATGGCGACCAACTTCTGCAACTGCTTGTCCGTCTTTCAGTAAAACGAATGATGGTGAAGATGGTAAATGGTCTTCACCAAAAAGCATACGTGCTTGCGCAGTCGCCTCTTTATCCTGTCCCGCAAATACTGTAACTAAGTGATCAGGACGTTTATCGTAGTGAACCGCGTTCGCAGCTGAAGGACGAGCAATTCCACCTGCACAACCGCATACCGAGTTAATCATTACAAGAGAAGTACCTGAGCGAGCAAAAGCTTTTTCCACTTCTTCCGGAGATTTCAGCTGCTCGTAACCACTTGCTTCCATTTCATCACGCGCTTGGCGTACTATATCATTCATTAATAAGTTAAAATCCATGTTCATTATAAAAACCCCTTTCAAACTTCTATCCTAATAATAGCAGGTCACTTATGGACACGCAAAATCTAAGATTCATTGTTCCGTACAAATAATTTTTCTATGGCTTGAGAAACAGTTACTTCACCTTGTAAAATTCCTTGCTCAAGATGTTTCACCTGTGATTTTCTTTCTGGTTCCCCGTAAAATTCATCCATCAATTTGTCTGAAATCATCGTGTGAAACCAGTCTTTTGTTTGAGACTGTCTACGATTTTCAAAAAAGCCTGTTTTTTTTAACGTATCATTAAACAACTGGACTACGTCCCATACTTCATTTATTCCCTTGTTTTCAGTGGAAGATACAGGCATGGCTTTCGTCGTCCATCCGGGACTTGCAGGTTGCAAAAAGTGTAGAATTTGCATATATTCTGCGACCGTTTTCTTCGCCATTTTCGCATTATCACCATCGGCTTTATGCACGACCAACAAATCAGCCAATTCCATTATTCCTTTTTTCATGCCCTGGAGCTCGTCACCCGCACCAGTTAGAACCAATAACATAAAAAAATCGACCATTCCCCGTACAATTGTTTCACTTTGGCCAACACCGACCGTTTCAATCAAAATCACGTCATAACCAGCTGCCTCGCACAGTAACATGGTTTCTCTTGTTTTTTTATGAACACCGCCAAGCGTTCCTGCCGTTGGTGATGGCCTTATGAAAGCATTCGGGAGTTTGACGAGTTCTTCCATTCTTGTTTTATCACCTAATATACTGCCACCAGAAAGGCTTGAGCTAGGATCGATGGCTAGGACCGCTACCTTATGTCCTTGTTCACATAGGTGTTTGCCGAACGCTTCGATAAAGGTGCTTTTTCCTGCGCCAGGTACTCCAGTGATGCCAATTCGTATACTTTTGCCTGTATAAGGGAGCAATTCCTGCAATAAATGTTGTCCTGTTTTTTTATCTTCAGAAACCGTACTTTCAAGCAAGGTGATGGCTTTAGCTAAATGGAGTCTGGAACCTTGACGAATTTCACGAGAGAAATCATCGACAGAAACTTCCTTTTTGGTAGAGCGTCGAAATTTTTTTCGACTTGCTTGTCCCATGCCGTCGTGACTTGACTTCAATCCGTCCATTACATGCATAGCACTCTTCTGCTGGTTCTCTTGACGATCCATTATTCAGTCACTTCCTCATACCCAAGACGTCGGTAGATTTCTTCAATTACTTTCGCAGCTGCAACAGGGATAACCGTACCAGGTCCAAAAATTGCAGAAGCCCCGTTATTGCGAAGGAATGTATAATCTTGAGCAGGGATGACTCCCCCGACAACAATAAGAATGTCTTCTCGTCCGATTTTCTTCAGTTCACTTGCCAGTTCTGGCACCAATGTCATATGGCCTGCTGCCAACGAACTGACACCAATCACATGAACATCATTTTCTGCAGCTTGTTTCGCTGTTTCTTCTGGAGTCTGGAATAGTGGGCCAATGTCAACATCAAACCCAATATCGGCAAATGCAGTGGCGATTACTTTCGCTCCTCGATCATGTCCGTCTTGACCCATTTTAGCAATCAGAATTCGGGGACGGCGACCTTCATTTTCCTTAAAGTCTTCTGTCATGTCTTTTACAGTTTGTATTTCTTCTTCATTCGAGAAATTCGAACTATATACACCACTCACGGATCGAATCACCGCCTTATGTCGTCCTGATACTTTTTCAATTGCATCAGATATTTCGCCAAGTGTTGCACGTACTCTGGCTGCCTGAACCGCACATGCAAGCAAGTTTTCTTCACCTGTTTCCGCAGCTTTGGTCAGTGCGGTCAATGCTCGTTGCACTTCTTCTTGGTTGCGTGTTTGTTTCATTTTTTCAATTCGGTCGATTTGCTTTTGTCGCACGACGGTATTGTCAATATTCAAGATATCAATTGGCTCTTCTTCTTGAAGTCGGAATTTATTTACACCAATGATGATTTCTTTACCTGAATCAATTTGTGCTTGTTTTTTAGCAGCGGCTTCTTCGATTTTCATTTTTGGCAATCCAGTTTCAATCGCTTTTGCCATTCCACCAAGCTCTTCAATTTCCTCAATCAAAGTCCATGCTTTTTGCATGAGTTCATCTGTTAATTTCTCAACCGCATACGAACCGCCCCAAGGATCGATTACTTTTGTCATCATCGTCTCTTCCTGTAGGAAAAGTTGCGTATTGCGTGCGATACGTGCAGAAAAATCTGTTGGAAGAGCAATCGCTTCATCCAGTGCGTTTGTATGGAGTGACTGTGTATGTCCCATCGTAGCGGCATTTGCTTCAATTAGTGTACGTGTGACGTTATTAAAAGGATCTTGTTCCGTCAAGCTCCACCCTGAAGTTTGGGAATGCGTTCGAAGTGCTAATGATTTCGTGTTCTTTGGTTCGAATGTTTGCATCATTTGCGCCCAAATCCGACGAGCGGCACGCATTTTTGCCACTTCCATGAAATAGTTCATGCCGATTGCCCAGAAAAACGATAGACGTGGGGCAAATGAGTCAATGTCAATACCGGCTTGCAACCCTGTCCGTACATATTCAAGACCATCCGCAAGTGTATAAGCGAGCTCGATGTCAGCAGTCGCCCCCGCTTCTTGCATGTGATAGCCCGATATTGAGATGGAGTTGAATTTAGGCATGTGCTTCGATGTATATTCAAAAATGTCTGCAATAATTTTCATCGACATTTTTGGTGGATAAATATAAGTGTTACGCACCATATATTCTTTTAAAATATCATTTTGAATCGTACCAGCTAGCTTTTCGGGTGATACTCCTTGTTCCTCTGCTGTCACAATGTAAAACGCAAGTATCGGTAATACTGCTCCATTCATCGTCATGGAAACCGACATTTGATCAAGTGGAATCCCATCGAACAAAATTTTCATGTCTTCAATCGAATCAATCGCTACTCCTGCTTTTCCTACGTCTCCAGTAACACGTTGGTGATCGGAGTCATACCCACGATGAGTAGCTAAATCAAATGCTACCGACAGTCCTTTTTGACCCATCGCTAAGTTTCGACGATAAAAGGCATTGCTTTCTTCCGCAGTTGAAAATCCAGCATATTGGCGAACTGTCCATGGACGTGACACATACATCGTCGGATACGGACCACGTGTATTGGGTGCAATTCCAGGTAAATCAGACATATGATCTAAAGACTCAACATCTTCTTTTTTATAGCTCGACAATATACGAATTCCTTCATTTGTTAAGAATGCGTTTGGAGTTGATGTAGTATCAAATTCTTGTAAAACAAAATCATCTAATTGAATGGCTTTAAAATTAGGCTTCATATTATGACTTTCCCTCCTTTTGCAAGTCAATTAGTTGATACATTTTTTCAATCAGGTCTTGACCTGCAAAAATAGAACCGTTTAGACCTAACGCTTTCCAAGAAAGTTCCGCAGGTAACTTACCAGCAACATCGATAATCGGTAGTGTATCGGCCACTTGTAGAAAGTCCGGGACAATTTCATTTGCCAAATCATCTTTTGCGGCAATTACCACATAATCAAATCCTTTTGTTTTTACCCAATGCCAGGCATTCACTGATGTTGAGAATACTGGGCTCATCTCAGGATCCAGCCCACCGGCTTGTAAGAAACCTTGAACAAAATCAGCACGCGGTTTAACATCTTTTAATACACCAAATGAAACAATTGCCGTTTTTAATGGCTCTTGGTTAAAATGCTCCCGCAATTTCTCAAAAGGTTGTGCTAACCGTTCAGTCACATTATTTTCATTAGTTGAAAATACTTCATCAACTGGATTTGCATAGATATTCGTTCCTATTAACGAAGATTTTCGCTTAGCAAGCGTTTGAATTCGTTTCTCCTGAACTTCTTTTGCTAAAGACATGATTGATTTGGATTGTTCTCCCGGTTCGAGTTCTATCACAGTTAAAAAGAGCGCCCAGGCTTGATGAACGAGATCTGATGTTAACGATTCCAGGTAATAGGAACCTGCAGAAGGATCCATAATTTTGTTAACCTTTGTTTCTTCTCGAATAACCAACTGCACATTCCGCGCAATACGTTCAGAAATTAGTGTGCTTCCTGTCAACACGTCGTGCGGGTGTACCGTGATGAAATCAGCCCCACCTAAAATGGCAGCGAACGCCGCGTTTCCTGCACGCAATAAATTAACATTGGGATCCAGCTTTGAGAAAGATCGTAGTGACGTCTCAGCCAATATTGAAATTGGTTGTTGTGGTGCATTATAAGCTTTGGAGAAAGCTTTCCAAAGTACACGGAATGCCCGCAATTTCGCGATTTCCATGAAGAAGTTCGTATCAATCGAAAATTGTACTGCCACTTCCGATGTGAAATCTTCTTGGGTACCTGAAATTTTAGATAATTCAATCAAGGCCAACGCCAGCTCATGCACGGCTGTTCCACCTGCATGGTGAACATCCTTTGTGGTAACGACTGTTTTACCTAGAGAAAGGGATAATCCATTGATATACCCATCCAATTTTTCGCTTTCTTGTTGTGAAAACAATGAAAATACACGAGAGATGTCATCATCAATTGTTGTTGTAAAATAAAAAGGATGTTCTTTCAATAATGTTGCTAGTTCCTTTAGCTCATCGTCAGACCATACAAAAGTTTTCGCTGATCCAAAATAGACAATCATTTCATTCCCCAAAGTCAGCTGTTCTTTTGTTTTATGTAGAAATTCACTTGCTGAATTGGCATATGTACGTTGGGAAATCTTCCATGATGCATCATGTTTTGAATGTGACACGGCATCAGAATAATTGACCGATTTTTGTACATGTTCAGAAGTGTATAAAGGTTGGAGATTGATTCCTTCAAAAGTGGGCGTAATCAATTGTTCATAAGGTTTTCCCTTTAGTGTCCGAACTGCTTCGTCTTTCCAGGCATCAAAACTATTTTTCGGAAAAATTGCGCTTTTCATTTCAGAAATTGTCATAAGTTTCGCTTGCGCTTCCCTCCATATATTCATACTTTTATTTAGTTTAACTGAGGAACCGCTTTCAATAAAGCAGAAAAATGCCCGATGACCGAGAGTTTCGGCATCGGGCATTTCATTCTAAGTCCCTTTCGAGCACCAAAGTCATGCATGGATGGGATTATTTGCTTTTCAATTAGTAAACAGATGTGTTTTCTTTTGTCATGTTTTCTAGGATTTCTTTAACTCGAGCTAGGAAACGGCCACAAACTAATCCATCCAATACACGGTGATCTAGAGATAAACACAAATTAACCATATCACGAGCGGCAATCATGCCACCCGGCATAATGACTGGTCGTTTAACGATTGATTCTACTTGTAGAATCGCAGCTTGTGGGTAATTGATAATCCCCATTGATTGAATTGATCCGAATGATCCCGTGTTATTGACTGTGAAAGTTCCACCTTGCATTTCATCCGATTTCAATTTGCCAGCACGAACTTTTCCTGCTAACTCATTGATTTCACGACCAAGGCCTTTAATTGTTTTCTCGTCAGCATTTTTAATGACTGGAACAAATAATGCATCTTCAGTTGCCACGGCAATTGAAATGTTAATGTCTTTTTTCTGTACGATTTTATCGCCAGCCCACATTGAATTCATCATCGGGAATTCTTTTAGCGCTTGAGATACTGCTTTAACGAAGAACGCGAAATACGTTACGTTGAAGCCTTCTTTTTTCTTGAATTCATTTTTTATTGAGTCACGGTACTGAACAAGGTTTGTTACATCCACTTCAATCATTGTCCAAGCATGTGGCGCTTCATGTTTACTGCGTAACATGTTCGCAGCGATTGCTTTACGAATGCCCGTCACTGGAATTTCAATGTCTCCTACAGCTACTGGGACATTGACTGGTGTGGTAGCCGGTTTAGCAGCAGGTTCAACAGGTTGTGTTGGTGCTGTTTGTGGTTTTGGAGCTTGAGGTTCAGCTTTTGCAGTAGGAATATTACCACTTTCAATAATGGCAAGTAAGTCCTTACGTGTAATACGTCCTTCATTACCAGAGCCGTCCACCAACGTTAAATCGATATCGTTTTCTTGTGCCAATTTCAACACAGCAGGTGAATAACGTGCTTTCGTCCCTTTTTCACGAGCTATTGGTGCAGATACAGCTTTTGAATCTGCAGCGGGCATCTCTGAAGCTGACTCTTTCGAAGACGGCGAAGCCTCAGGTGCACTTTCTTCAGCAGAACTGCCACCTTCAGTTTCGATTGTACATACAATCGCACCTACTTCTAAAGTTTCACCTTCTTTTGCGATTAATTCTTTAATGACACCTGTGAATGAAGAAGGGATTTCAGCTGTAACTTTATCCGTATTTACTTCTGCAAGTGAGTCATATTTGTTTACTGTGTCACCCGGTTGAACCAACCATTTTTCGATTGTTCCTTCGGTTACAGATTCGCCCAATTGTGGCATTTTAATTTGTTCGATTGCCAAGTGTAACTCCTCCTTCCAGGTTAAAATTCAGCAAGTTCACGCATTGCTTTTTCGACTTTGTCTGGGTTGATCATAAAGAATTTCTCCATAGTAGGTGCATATGGCATTGCCGGTACATCTGGACCAGCCAAACGTTTGATTGGAGCATCCAGATCAAACAGGCAGTTTTCAGCGATGATGGCTGCAACTTCACCCATGATGCTTCCTTCCATATTATCTTCAGTAACTAGAAGAACTTTACCTGTTTTAGAAGCAGCTTCAATAATTGCTTCTTTATCTAATGGATAAATCGTACGTAAGTCAAGGATATGAGCAGAAATTCCATCTTGCTCTAATCGCTCAGCAGCTTGAAGTGCAAAGTGAACCGCAAGACCATAAGTGATGACAGTTAGATCTTCACCTTCGCGCTTAACATCAGCTTTACCGATTTCAATTGTGTAATCATCTTCAGGCACTTCGCCCTTGATTAAACGGTATGCACGTTTGTGTTCAAAGAACATCACTGGATCATCATCACGAATAGCAGCTTTTAGTAAGCCTTTTGCATCGTAAGGTGTTGAAGGAATCACGATTTTTAATCCCGGTTGGTTTGCAAAGATTGCTTCCACAGATTGGGAATGATAAAGTGCTCCATGAATTCCTCCACCAAAAGGTGCCCGGAAAACGATTGGACAAGACCAGTCATTATTTGAACGGTAACGAATACGTGAAGCTTCAGAAATGATTTGGTTAACGGCTGGCATGATGAAATCCGCAAATTGCATTTCTGCAATTGGACGCATTCCATACATTGCTGCACCAATGCCGACACCTGCAATAGCAGATTCTGCTAAAGGTGTATCCATTACACGGTCTTCGCCAAATTGATCGTACAAACCTTGAGTTGCTTTGAACACGCCGCCTTTACGCCCTACGTCTTCACCAAGGACGAATACGTTTTCATCACGTTCCATCTCTTCCTTCATTGCGAGTGTAATCGCGTCAATATAAGACATAACTGCCATTATGCGTTCCCCCCGTCTTTTTCAGCATAGACGTATTTTAAAGCATCTTCAGGTG
>Ga0209013_10003031_pt1 | contig 15061 bp, 10 predicted proteins | sample Cruoilmetagenom2_FD_187291 | JGI IMG/M metagenome (GOLD analysis project Ga0209013, IMG submission 187291) | Oil polluted marine microbial communities from Coal Oil Point, Santa Barbara, California, USA - Sample 2 (SPAdes) (version 2) | ecosystem: Environmental > Aquatic > Marine > Oil seeps ... | reverse complement strand
ATCCCGGAGAGCTTGTTGCAAAACGGGCGAAACCAATTAAATAACGTGTAAGGGGCATATCAATTGCTCGGTAGTTCATTTTGCTGGTAAGTTCAGCACCAGGTGAGTAAGACAGAGATAAGGGATCTTTTATGAAATCAAATGAATCCTGGCTCATAAAAATTTGAGTGCTTTCGTCCGGGTGGAATGGAACAAGGTTCATCCCCCATAGGTAGAACATGGTTAAAAACAAACATAATATATGAATTACCCAATCTTTTTTAAGTCTATTGATCATTAGAAAACCCGAATTGATGCTGGAAACTGTAAGAATTATAAGCCATGAATAGGGTAATACTGGAACAGGGTTAATGAATAAAAAAGTGAAACTCAATAGCCTAGCAATCTACCTAATTCCAATCTTGATTACGGGAGTTATTAAGTTCATAATTTCTCCAGTTGATATTACGCCATTTAATGCTGACGAGGCGATTGTCGCTTTGATGGCTCGTCACATCAACCAGGGGAATATTCCTGTATTTTTCTATGGACAAGCTTATATGGGAAGTCTTGATGCAATGCTGGTTTCGATTGGGTTCAGGATCTTTGGGGAGGCAGTTTGGGTTATCCGATTTGTTCAAAGCTTGCTATACATCGGAACAGTATTTACAACGATGATCCTTGCAAATCGATTGCTCAAATCTCGACGAGCTGCCCTTTATGCCGGCTTGATCATGGCTGTCCCGCCAATTAACGTGGCTCTTTATAGCACCGTAAGTTTGGGTGGATATGGAGAAATGTTATTAGTTGGCAATCTATTGCTCCTCGGTGGCTTATCGATAGTTCAACAGATCAGAGATAGCGAGTCCGTACTAGACAGCAAGCTTTATTGGGGATTATTTTTGTGGGGTATCGGAGCTGGATTCGGATTTTGGATTATTGGTTTGACAGTTGTTTATTCCTTGCCTCTATTAATTATTATGTTCTGGTATCTGATAAAAAAGACTTCCTGGAAAGCAATTCTGCCAGGGTTGGTATTTCTTGTTGGCTTTATTATTGGATCTTCTCCCTGGTGGTTCTATTCTGTTCAATCAGGTGATCTAGGCATTATTCACGAGCTTGCTGGAAGCGCTATTAAAGGGACCTCAAGTAGCTCATGGATTCTCAGGCCATTGCAGAGAGCATTGAACCTTTTTATTTTTGGAGGGACAGCACTTATTGGTTTGCGCCCGCCATGGGAAATCCGTTGGTTAATGCTTCCTCTTATTCCTATAATGGTGATCTTCTGGTTATCCGTATTAATCTTCAATGTTAGAAAAATATTTAAATCTGAGGGGGATATTGGCCTAAAAACCTTGGCTATTATGGGCCTGGTATTGACAACAGGATTTATTCTTTCTCCGTATGGTGATGATCCATCAGGAAGGTATTTTTTACCCTTGATGGCGCCATTGGCAATTTTTGGCGCTAATTTATTAATAAATCCATTTTCTAGGAAACGAATTTGGGAATATGCAGCAATAATATTGGTAATAGTATTTAATTTTGGTGGGATTTTGCAAGCGGCGAAACTGAACCCGCCAGGAATAACTACTCAATTTGACAAAGTGGCTCAGATTGACCACCGATATATGGATGAATTAATTAAATTTTTACAAGACAACCAGATCCGTGCTGGATATTCAAATTATTGGGTTTCTTACCCACTTGCTTTCTTGTCTAGCGAGGAAATGATTTTCCTGCCCCGGCTCCCATACCACGAAGACTTCAGGTATACTGCGAGAGATGATCGTTATTTTCCGTACCAGCGTGTTGTGAAGGATGCAAGCGAACTAGCTTATATCACTACCAATCACCCGGAACTGAATCATTATTTGAGGGAGCGGTTTTCAAGTCAAGGAATTAGCTGGGAAGAAAACACAGTAGGAGATTTTCAGATTTTCTTTAACTTATCGCAAACCATTCATGTTGATGAGCTCGGGCTAGGGGTAACTACGACTCCATGAAAAACAAAGACGTTGTTCAAAGGCTGCTCGCAGTATTTATCCCTCGCTTGGGAGAGATATTTTTCATTGCAATATTTACGGCAGCGATTAGCCTCGGTCCCAGGATGATGAATGTCGATGGAGATCTAGGCCGGCATATCACTCTTGGTAACTATATAATCGATAGCAGGGATATACCAACTGAAGACATCTTTTCTTTCACAAAGGCTGGAAACCCATTAACTCCTCATGAGTGGTTCTCTGATTTGCTTTTCGCGATGATCAATGCGGTAGCTGGGTTGAATGGTGTAATTTGGTTAACTGCGTTGGTTATAGCCGGTTCCTTGTGGTTGGTCTATAAGTACAGCTTGAATTTGAGCAATATGAGCCTGATAGCTTTGTTAGGAGCTGTTCTCGGTGCTGCTGCATCTAGTCTGCATTGGTTGACAAGACCACATATATTTACAATTCTGCTGGCAGCTCTGTGGACCGGAGAGCTAGAAAAGATGCGCCTGGGAATAAGGAAGTCATGGTTGATATTCCCATTCATGATGTTGATATGGGTAAATCTCCATGGAGCATTTATTGCAGGTTTATTAATTTGGGCTTGCTATTTCATTGGTATGTTGCTGGACCGACAAATATCACTCCGCAATAATCAGTCATTCTTATGGGCCGGTATCAGTTCGATTTTTATTAGCTTAATCAACCCTGATGGAATTGGGATCTGGAAAACGGGTCTTGGTTTCCTTGGGAACCAGTATTTAGTTAGCCATACAGCTGAATATTTGCCACCGGATTTTCAGCAATTAGCTTTTTGGCCATTTTTGATCTTGATATTGTGCTCGATTGTTGTTTTTGGATTAAGTAAGAAACGAATAGCTTTTCCGCACTTGTTGATCGTTGGCGGGTGGACAATTTTGGCGCTTTATTCGGCCAGAAATATCCCACTCTATGTTGTGACTGTGATCCCTATCCTGGTTTCAGAGGCTTGCGGAATTGTTTGCGATTGGAAGGATTCAATTCTGGTTGACAAATTCCTGGATTTCCAGAAGAAAATAGCAACGACTGAAGAGAGTTTGAAAGGGGGATTTTGGTCAGTTGTTTCTGTGATTTTAGCAATCGTGTTGCTTTTGGGAGGATCAAAGCTTGATTTTCAAGGAATCGGAAATGAATTTTCCAAAGAAGTATTCCCTGTCGAAGCAACCGAATGGCTTGATGAAAATCCGCCAGAGGGAAATGGATTTAATTATTTCCCCTGGGGAGGTTATCTATTGTACAGGTTCTGGCCAGAGCGATCTGTATTTATTGATGGACAAACTGATTTTTATGGCGAAGAATTAACTCGTGAATATGAACGAGTAATTACTCTCTCTGATGGTTGGCAGGATGTCCTCCATGATTATCAGATCGAGTGGGTGATAATGCCCGCCGGCTCTGAATTGGGTTCTGCTCTTGACGAAAGTGATTTCTGGAACGAGGCTTATCAAGATCAGACAACTGAAATTTGGATATTTAGGGATTGATTGACAATAAATTACGATTAATGCTGGTTGCGCAAACTTGGAATTAAATATGCCCTGGATCAAAGAAGAAAAATTATATCTAATCATCGTTCTGCTATTGATCTTAATCATGGCGGTGAGAACTCCCCTGGAAACTGATATGTGGTGGCATCTCAGGGCGGGTGAAGAGACCCTGCGCACCGGGGAGGTTTACTCTGTAGATACTTTTTCATTTACTAGAGAGGGGACTGATTGGATAAATCATAGTTGGCTATCCCAAGTCGTGATGTTCTTGACTTTCCAGTCTGGTAGCTATTACGGCATATCTGTCTGGGTGGGGGTATGTGCTGTTTTATCTATGCTTTTCATTTATCTTCAAATGAAGGGTCATCCGCTTTTACGGAGTGCGGTCTTGTTATTTGCTGCTGTCGTGTCTAGTGTTGTTTGGTCCCCAAGGCCACAAATACATACTTTAGTATTATTTTCACTATTGAGTTATCTGATATTTAAATATAGAAGTACTAAGCAAATTGGATATTTGGCGTGGTCCATCCCAATTTTTATCTTATGGGGAAATTTACACGGAGGATACGTACTGGGCATTATTTTGATAGGATCGGTTATTGTGGGGGAAATATTAAATAAAATACTCTTCATGGAGTTCACTGACAACCTAGCTTGGCGGCACATAGGAATCTTGTCAATTTTCATGGCGGTCAGTTTTCTTGTAGTCTTGGTCAATCCATTTGGCCTGGATATGTGGATGATCCCATTTAATACTGTAGGTGTTGAAACTCTTCAAAATCTGATTAATGAATGGGCTTCGCCTGATTTTCATCAGGCATTCCAGCAGCCCATGCTGTGGATGATGCTGGGTGTTTTTAGTTTAATTGGCTTATCTAAAAAAAGTATTGATGGTGCTGAGTTATTACCTTTGATTGTATTTAGCTGGGCTGCCCTTGCTGCAAGGAGAAATTTTGGACCATTCGCGATTATAGCTGCTCCGATCTTTTCAAAGTACCTCACGAGTCTTATTGACAACTGGTTAAATATCGCCAAAGAAAAAATAAAATGGATAAAAAAATTCTTAGAAAAATCTAATCAGAGTAACGAAGATTTAAAACCTTGCTTTAAGAATCTAATCAATCTAGTTCTAATTAGTTTGCTACTGGTTGGAGTAAGCTGGAAAATTATTGATGTGAATGACAAAGAGTTTGTACAGCAAGCGGAAAGGAAATTCTTCCCCGTGGCTGCAGTGGATTGGCTGGAGACATCAGAAATCAAAGGGAATATGTTCAATGATTACAACTGGGGCGGATATTTGATCTGGCACCTAAGGGATACGCCTGTTTTTGTAGATGGAAGAACGGATTTATTTGGTGATGAGATACTAAATGATTATGTAAATGTAATTTCCGGGCAATTCGAGCTAGGCGACTTTATTGAAAAATATGAAATTGATTTTTTGTTGGTTAGACCCGGATTAATTCCAGTGGATATTGTTGAAAACAATGATCTTGAAATAGATTTTGAAGATGATGTATCTGTGATTATTAAAAGGTAATTCACTTGCTTGAAATTAATATTGGGGTTGTCAAATATTATTTTGGGAAATGACTCTATGGACAAGGGGAGTATCAGGACCTGGCTGAATAATGCGAATAATAATTCGAAGATACCAGAATTAATTTTTGGATTATTAGTATTTGCTTTAGGAATTACGGTGCGAGTTAATTTTGTGGCAGGATCGCAATATCCATTAAATGACGGTGGGTTCTTCTACAGGATGACGGAAGAATTAGTTAGCAATAACTTCTTGTTGCCAAAATACAGCTTGTATAATCATTCTGGCATTCCATTTGCATATCCGCCTTTTGCGTTCTATCTAATAGGTATTACACACCAAATCTTTGACGTATCTCTTCTTGCTTTATTTAAATATTTTCCTCTAGTTATTAGTTGTCTTTCAATTCCAATTTTTTACCTTCTTGCAACGAGGTTCTTCGAGGAAAGAATTTATCGATTAGTAGCCTTATATTTATTTGTTACTTTGCCCAGATCGTTTGAATGGTTTGTTATGGGAGGGGGAGCAACTAGGTCTTTAGGATTTTTATTTGCGATGCTCTCGATATATTTCATATGGGGAGCTTTTGAAGATAAAAAACCTAGCTCAAAATTGATCTGGGGGTCGCTGTTTTCTGCATTAACCATCTTGTCTCATCCATTATCTTCACTGTTTTTAGCTTTTAGCGTGATAGTAATATTTATTTATCTTTATCCTGTAAATATCAAACTAGTTCTTTTTTACGGCGGCCTGGTATTGATTACAACCTCTCCCTGGTGGATCACGATACTCAACTACCACGGAATTTCTCCGTTTATTGGGGCTGCAAATACAGGACACTTGAATTGGTTCGAAATCAAGAATTTAGTTACGCAGAATTACAGTTATGAAAACCCATACTTTTTATCAATCGTAAGTATACTGGCAATTTTAGGACTATTTTCAAAGCGGAAGAAAATATCGATAACCTTGGGTATTCTCTGTGTGGTGGGGTATTTTGTGATTCCTCGGGGCGGTACTGATTATCTGACTGCGTACTTGCCAATGTTGGCAACTATTGGATTTCAAGTTATCACAGATCCTTGGAATAATGAATCGTCGGTTTCGGTTGGCGAGAATCAGTATCCTGCTGAACTGAAATCCAAACGAACCAGAGCATTACTAATATTTATTTTCGTCTATGTATTTATTGGTGCTTATTCTTATAAATATGTCTACAATAAAGGGAATCTTCGTCTGGACCATAGTAATTTTCAGGCGATGGAGTGGTTGAGGGATAACACAAATGAAACTGATACAGTTCTTCTCATACCAATAAATGAGGAGAATAGATATTGGTGGAATGATTTTATCTCTGAATGGCTCCCGGCCTTATCTGAGCGCGAGAGTATAACAACTGTCCAGGGATATGAGTGGAAACCAGATAGTTTTGAAGAACGAATAAGTAAATATTGGTCATTGCGTCATTGTTCGATGGATTATAGATGTATTAATGATTGGCAAAACAATAATGATTTGCATGCTAGTTATATCTATCTTGATGATTTACTGAAACATAAAAACCTATCGTTAGATTTCTTAGACAGTGGTTCGTATTCAATAGTATTTGAAAATGTAAATGTAATGATCCTAGAAAATGTCGGTCATTGAGTTTTCTTGGGAGCACTATTTACAATGAAAAAAATAGACAGGCATTGCCATGGAAGAAATTAGAGAAAGAAATCTAAAGGAATACCAACCAAGTCTCCTGTTCTTGATCGCTCGCCTGATAATGGTGGCCTCAATTCCTTTAGAGGGATTGAAATCCTATGGGGATTATTGGAATTTTTATCAATTGGCAGCCAAAGGGCGTCCTTTTTTGGACCTATGGTTGGAATATCCGCCATTATTTCCGGTACTATCAAGAGGCATTTATTTGATGGTTGGCGGAAGAGAACATAGCTATAGTTATGCCTTGATTGTCATTTTTTCAATTTTACAGGCCGCCAACATCTTTTTCTTTCAGAAAATAGCAAGCAATATCGATACAGAAAAAGAGGCTATAAATAGGACTTTTGTATATGCCTTCTTCCTTGTTGGATTGTTTTATGGTTGGGCGTATTTTGATAGTCTGGCAGTATTTTTCTTATTATTGGGAATATATTTAATAACAATTAAAAAATCCCGAACGGCTGGGTTAGTGATTGGCATTGGCGGATTGATAAAGTGGTTTCCACTCCTTATTCTGCCAACCGCCTGGAAGTGGCTGAGTACAAAAAAAGCCCTATCGACCTTGGTTATCGCTCTTATTGTAATTGGTTTAGGTTGGGGATTATTATTTGGTATCTCTCCAGAATTTACCAAAGCTTCTTTGATCGCTCAAGGGGCGAAAGGATCTTGGGAGACTGTTTGGGCCCTGATTGATGGAAACCTTTCTACTGGAAACTTTAGCCCTGAAATCAACAGAGCAATTCCTGCTTCAGCTTCGATTTCGACCGGAAACCCTCCCGTGATTCCAAGCTGGTTGTCATTGTTAGCCATTGGCGGGGTTGGATTCCTGGTATTTTGGAAATCAACAATAGATTCGGCGATCAAACTAGTAGGATTCAGTGGGTTTACACTGATTATGTTTTTCCTTTGGTCTCCTGGCTATAGTCCCCAGTGGACATTATATTTGCTGCCATTGGTAATCCTATGTTTTGATAAGAGCAGGAGTCGATTGCTGGCATTGGTATTAGTTCTGATAAATCTCCTTGAATGGCCGATATTATTGTCGAGGGGATGGTTTCAGTTTCTTGATGAGGTCGTTTTGCTTAGAACAGCGATATTTTTCCTTCTAGCACTATTATTTGGACAGGTAGCCCTTCATAAAAATGAAAATGCTAAGGAAATAAAATAATAATGATAAAGAAACTTGAATACAGAAAATATACAAATATTCTGGTCTTTTCAATATCGCTGATTCCCCTTATCCTGTTCCTTTTTATTATTTGGAACAGATTGAGTTTACCCTTTGTATTTGAATGGGGCGAAAGTGCCGGATTGAACCAAATCTACCGCATCTTGAGCGGCAGGGCCTTGTATGATCTGCCAACTCTAGAATTTTCTCCTCTAGTATATACGCCCTTGTATTATTACCTCGCAGCGGGTGCTTCGAAGGTTATCGGGAATATATTGTTATCGGCGAGGTTAATCTCAGTTATTTCTAGTATTGCCAGTGTTTTTTTGATCATATGGATCATCCAGCGCGAGACCAAGAATTTGCTGCTAGCATGGATTTCTGGGATGGTATATCTGGCTTGTTTTGCCCTCGCTGATGGGTTCTATGACCTAGCAAGGGTCGATTCTTTATATATTTTGATAATACTGATAGCTTTTAGCGTCATTCGGGAAGCAAAAATTAAAACAGGTTTTTTTGTTTTCGGTGTCCTAGTGGTGATCGGTTTTTTCATAAAGCAATCATTTATTATCGTTTTTCTGCCCGTGCAGATGTATCTTTTATATAGAGACTGGAAACTATCTTGGATAGCAATAGCAGTGGAAATGATAGGGATATCTGTCCCATTATTCCTGATCAATAACAATTTCGATGGATGGTTTTTCTATTATATTTTTAAGCTTCCAAGGGAACATGGATACTCATTCATATCAGCTGCTAATTTTTGGATTGGCGATACGATCCGGCCGTTAGGTATATTGTTCGCTTTTAGCCTCATTTTTCTATTATTATCTAGGTTAGATTGTGATCAAATACTTAATAAATCAAAAACTGCAACAGATAGCAAAAATAATATTACAACAGAGGATAGCTTGAATGGCTGGTGGATTTATATTCTCTTTTTTGCGGGCACTGCGGGAGCCGCCTGGATTACGCGATCTTCAAATGGTGGCGGAGCAAATAACTGCATGCCGATTTACGCTGCCCTTGCTATTAGCTTTGGATTAGGCGCGGATTACGCGTTAAAAACAAAGCGGGTGGCGGAAATGCCCTTGTTTTATAGTTTTATTATGCTTGTAATCTCAATTCAGTTCATTGGATTGATTTATAATCCGTTCAATTATCTGCCCACAAAAGATGAAATTCGATTGAACATAGAAATGAATAACAGGATCAAGGACGCTGATTTGCCAGTGTTGATTCCATACCGCAGCCATCTTTCGTGGGAATTGGAGCAAATTCCGCAAATTCATATAGTCAATATTTTTGAACTAACAGGCTATTTTAAAGGAGAGGTCCAGCCAACAGGGGTTAGACTAGTTAATCAAATCAGAATGAATATATGTCGGCAAGCATACGGACTAATTGTCTTGGACCAATCCGTACCCTGGTTCGATGAACAGCTGGAGAACGCCTATTTTCACGAACCTCCCATTAGAAATGACAAAACCTTATATAGTGATCTGTTATCCTGGCAAAGAGATCATGGGGGAATATTTCTGAAAAATAGTAAATACGATCTTGGGCTTTGTCTAGAAACTATATCTTTAGAAAATGAATGAGTGTTGCTTTGTTATTTAAAATATTGGAGAATTGAGTGATCGTGAGGAAACATCAACTGAATTTGCTTCTGTTTATCCTCTTACTTGCAGTTGTAGCCAGTAGTTTATATTGGGTTAACTATCAATTTTCAAAAAATAATCCTGGTGGAAATGATTTTTTAGCTCATTACGTGGGAACCAGAGCTTTTATATTTGAAAAAATAAGTCCGTATAGCGATGAGGTAGCGTTAGAAATACAAAATTCAGTATTTGGCAGATCAGCACAAAAGGGGGAAATTGAGCATCGCGTTGTATATCCTATATATTCAACCCTTTTATTTGCTCCTTTTGCTCTAATTGGCGAATATGTTGTCGCTAGATCTGCGTGGATGTTGTTCTTGGAGATAGCGCTTGTTGTTACAGCTTACTTAGCGATAAACCTGTTTGTTTGGAAACCAAAGTTGGGAATGCTTGGATTCTATTATTTTTTCTCTATATTTTGGTACCATGGCTTCAGAAGCCTAATTAACGGAAATGCTGTCATCGTTGTTGGTCTATTGATAACAGGAACTCTTTTTGCTATCAAAATAGGTAAAGACAATATCGCAGGTATTTTATTAGCGTTCTCAACAATAAAACCGAATCTTGTCGTACTATTATTGATATTTATTTTTATCTGGTGTATTTATCAAAAAAGAACACAAGTAATTTTGTGGTTTATTGGAACCATGGCTATTCTAATATTAGGAGGCATGTTAGTTATTCCTAACTGGATATTGCAAAATTTATGGGAAATTCTAAAATATCCTGCATATAATCCAGCTGGCTCTATTGCTGAGGTGATAGGAGGTTGGAAGCCTGAATTCCAATCTGTTGCCATGTGGACGATTGGAATTGGTTTGGGAATGTTGCTTCTGTATGAATGGTGGACTGCTAGAAAACAGAACTATAACTGGTTTCTTTGGACAGCTTGCCTTACTCTTGTAATTTCTCAATGGATCGGAATTCAAACCGACCCGGGAAACTTTGTAATCCTTTTTACTCCTTTTGTTATCGTTTTAGCAAGTTTGGACAATCGGTGGGGAAAATTTGGAACTTTATCAACGTTTTCAATGATGGTTGTTGTATTGCTTGGATTATGGGTGCTATTTGTGGCGACTCTGGATTTTGATTATCAACCGATGCAAAGCTCAGTTATGTTTTTCCCTTTTCCGGGGCTTGTTTTGATCGGGTTGTATTGGACAAAATGGTGGGCTACTGGTAGAAAAATAGCGCTTCGGGGTGACTCTGTATGAATTGGAAGTACTACATAATCGCATTCATATTTGGAATTGGGATTTTCGCAATTTATGCAGTAATTCAGACCGCTCCAGGTTATATGGACGCAGAATACTATTACAGCATGGGTTTGCGCATAGCCAGCAACTCTACTTTCTCAGAACCTTTCCTGTGGAACTACCTCCATCCTTTAAGGGAATTACCGCACCCCGGATTTACCTATTGGATGCCTCTGCCGGCTTTTATTGCCGCAGCAGGTATGTTGTTAACTGGACTTATGAATTTCACGGGAGCTAAGTTAGGATCCATCATCATAGCCGGCTTCATACCTGTAGTAACTATGAAATTGGCATACGATCTTTCTGGCAACCGATCTACGGCTATTTTATCCAGCGCTTTTTCATTGGTTCCTGTGTTTTATAGCCAGTTCATTGGGACAACGGACTCTTTCGGGTTGATGATGGTATTGGGGGGATTATTTGTTTTAGCAATCAGAAATAATCGAAGGTATGAATATTTAATACTACTTGGGCTTCTGGCGGGATTTATCCATTTAACTAGGGCCGATGGTTTGATATGGCTTATTGTTGCGAGCTTCATCGCATTCCGATCGCAAGAAAACAGGACAAGAAGGATTGGAATCGTGTTGGTTGGATACATAATAGTTATGGGGCCCTGGCTGATCAGGAATTGGTTGGCTTTGGGCGAATTATTTCCAGCTGGAACTTCTAAAGTATTATGGATGACTGAATATAATGATTTGTTTGTCTATCAACCTTCGGAACTAAGTATTGATAACTGGCTTCAGCAAGGATGGCTCGGAATACTCTCTAATATTGGCGGAGCACTTCTAGCGAATCTAAAAACAGTTCTTATCGTTCAGGGACAAATTCTTCTCGGTCCATTAATTGGAATTGGTTTCTGGTTCAACAGAAAGGAGATATCTGTTTGGGGATCATTTTTTGCTCTGGGGCTGGTATTAGTTAGTATGACAGTGGTTTTTCCATTTGCAGGACAGAGAGGCGGTTTCCTGCATTCTGGAGCAGCTCTTCAGCCTTTGCTGTGGGCTTTAGCAGGTTGTGGATTTGAAAAAATGATTGATTATGGTGTAAAGAAACGAAGCTGGGAAACTGGTAAAGCGACGCTGCTTTTTGGGACCACTTTATTTATAATCCTGGCCTGTGCTACTGCATTTGTGTACATTGAACGTGTGATAGGAGGGGACCTTCAAAATCCGCAATGGAATAAAAGCAATAGGATAGCTTTAGAAGTGGGAAGAGTAATAGAGGAAATTGGAGCAGAACCGGGAGATAATGTGATGATCAACAACCCTCCTGGTTTGTATGCGGCAACAGGACGGAAATCGATTGTTATTCCCGATGGCAGTATTGATGAAGTTGTAAATGCTGCGAAAGAATTCAATGTGCGATACATCGTGCTTGAGGCCAATCATCCAGAAGGGCTTTCTGAACTCTATCATGATCCAACTTCCCAGGGGATACTCGAGTATATGTTTACTGAGTCGGGAAATCACTATTTTAGTATTCACCTGGATCCAAAATGAAATTTATCCGCGGTTCGAAAAAAGAGTACCTAATACTCGGGATCAGTTCACTCATATCTTGTTTTTTGTATTTGGCATATAGCGCATTTGAAAGCGGGTTGGGTTTTCCTCTTGATGATGCCTGGATCCATCAAACCTTTGCAAGAAATCTTGCTTATTACGGGGAATGGAGTTTTATTGTTGGGCAGAATTCAGGTGCCTCTACGGGACCTTTATGGGGTATGTTATTAGCAGTTCTGTATTTGGCAGGGATACCAGCAGTTTGGGGGACATATTTGATTGGTTTTCTGATTATCTGGGCCCTTGGTATTGGAGGATTGAATATTGGTAAGCGATTGTTTCCAAAATCAGCAATTTGGCCTTTGATTTTAGGATTGATGTGTACTTTGGAATGGCATCTTGTGTGGGGAGCCTTGTCGGGTATGGAAACTATGGTTTTAGGCTTGCTGTCCTTGATAATATTTTGCTGGTTGCTGGACAAAAAGGGGAACTGGTTTCATGCAGGACTTATGATTGGATTGACTGTATGGATTAGACCAGACGGGCTAACCCTTATTGGGCCGGCTCTGCTGAGTTTAGCCCTGCGAGGATACAAGACAAGGAAAGCGATTTGGAAGTCAATTGGCTTGTTTTCCGGGTTGCTAGTGGTTGTTTTACCTTACTTCCTGTTCAATTATGTTGTTGCGGGAGATATTTGGCCAAATACGTTTTATGCAAAGCAAGCTGAGTATGCGTTTCTTCGAGAGTTACCCTTAATATCAAGATTTGGAACGGTGAGTTACCAACTCCTTATTGGTATCGGAATTGTATTAATCCCTGGATTAATATTTGAAATAATCAATCTAATAAAGAAAGCAGACTGGGAAAGATTGGGAGCTATTTTATGGGCATTTGGTTACATAGCCATCTATGCCTGGATGTTACCAGTAGCATATCAACATGGAAGATATATTATGCCGGTTATGCCGGTTCTGTTCCTGATGGGATTGTCGGGCTTGCTCAGGTTGATAAAGATTGACTCTTCAAAGCGCTGGCAATGGATTCTCGGACGTTCGTGGTCCGCGGTTGCTGGTATCACGCTGTTGATTTTTTTAGTATTGGGGGCAAGATCATTCGCTCTGGATGTTGGTGTGATCAATTCCGAGATGGTTGAAGCTGCTGAATGGGTTAATAAGAACACGCCCGAAGAAGCAATAGTTGCTGCCCATGATATTGGGGCTCTTGGTTATTTCGGAGATCGCCAAATCCGTGATTTAGCTGGCTTGATATCAACTGAAGTAATACCGTTTTTGTGGGATGATGAACAGATGGCACAATATCTGGATGATGAAGAAGTAGATTACTTGTATACGTTCATAGATTGGTATCCGGGATTAACTCACGGCCTGGAAATTGCATATCAAAGTAAAGGAGAGTATGCTGACATGTTTGGATTTGAGAATACAGCAATTTATTATTGGAAAGATGGTAAATAATGAGGGGAAAGTCAAGACAAACCTTACAAAGACATAAATTGCCTCATAGATATACCTATGCTATACTCTCAAGGTAGATTAGGGTGAAAAGGTAGGAGAATTTCTATGGCGTTCAAAACTGGTGAAATTGAAAGGAACACTGAACAGCTGCGAGAGTCGATTTCTGAAAAAATATCTCAAACTGAGAATAAACTTGAGGGAGTAACAACCAAGATCCAGCAGAGCCAAGCTGAAGTTGACAAGTTGGCACAAAGGCAAATCGCTAACTCCGCAAAGATCAGGAACGTCAAGGAAAATACCTCTGAATTCACCGCTGTTGATGTGCGAGACGCTTATGATGAAGCACTCGAAGCACAACAGCGGTTATTTGTTATGCGGGGACAGATGGACAAATTAAAAAGCGAACAGGTCCATTTGCAGGAATTGATCATGCAGATGCAGGACATGAATGGATACTTAACAAAAACGCCTTTGCTGGAGGGCGGAGAAACTGAACTTGATGCTGCAGAATTTGTAGAATCGGTAATCCAGGCCCAAGAGCTAGAAAGGAAGCGTTTATCAAATAAAATGCATGATGGGCCTGCACAAGCGCTTTCAAATTTCATCTTGCAAGTAGAAATTGCCCAAAGACTCTTTGATTTGGATTTAGACCAGGCCAGGGACGAGCTTGACGCCCTGAAAGCTACTGCTAGTTCTACATTTATAAAAGTTAGGGATTTTATTTTTGAGCTGCGCCCGATGATGTTAGATGACTTGGGATTAATTCCTACCCTGAGGCACTATTTTGATGCATTCAAGGAACAAAATGAAATTGAAGTCCATTTCACCGTATCTGGCACCGAAAGGCGACTGGAAAGTTACCTGGAAATCATGGTCTTCAGAGCAGTACAGGAATTAGTGAGTAATGCTGCCCGGCATAGCCAGGCGAGCTCGGTCAAAACACACATCGATACCGGAGAAGACCGTGTCGTAGTTGATGTTGAAGATGACGGCCAGGGATTTAACGAAGAGCAGGCTATGGCAAACAGCATGGGTATCAAGGTTATTAAAGAAAGAGTGGATATTCTAAACGGTGAATTCAATATTGATACCGCGATTGGGCAAGGAACTCGGATTGGCTTCACGATTCCTCTTGCCACTGAGGGCCAGGACGTCTTTGCATAATTGTAAGGAAAACCTTATTGCATTTTAAAAACTTGTTCTTTATAATGTCCGTACTAACCTGAAAGGTTCGCATACACCTCGAAGGTAAT
>Ga0209013_10003030_pt1 | contig 15066 bp, 21 predicted proteins | sample Cruoilmetagenom2_FD_187291 | JGI IMG/M metagenome (GOLD analysis project Ga0209013, IMG submission 187291) | Oil polluted marine microbial communities from Coal Oil Point, Santa Barbara, California, USA - Sample 2 (SPAdes) (version 2) | ecosystem: Environmental > Aquatic > Marine > Oil seeps ... | reverse complement strand
ATTGTCTTCCGTCCCACCGAACGGGGCGAGGCCCTGATGCGCCAACTGGCCGGCGAGGCGTGGGATCGGGAAGAATGGGAGATGGTCAAGGCGCGCATCGTCCAGGCGTTACAGGCCGGGCCGGGGGATGACTATGAGCCCCTGCTGGAGGAGATCCTGGCGCGCCTGCCGGAACGCAAGACCCCGCTGATCTATACGGCCGAGATGGTCACCGCCGTCATCCTCAGCCTGTACCAGTTGAAAGCACAGGTCCCAGCCAGCAAGCTGTGGGAGCAACTACGGGCCTTGGGCCTGCCGGAGGAGGTCGGTCTAAACGCATTGGGGGGAGTGGCCGTGGGGTTGTCACCAGTGGAACAGGCCAACCGCCGCCTGACACGCAGGCTTCTCTCCGCCACCCGTGAGTATCAGGACCACTTGGCCAGCCTGAGTGCTGAGGGCCGTCGCCGGCTGTCCGAATTCACCGCCGAGGTGATGCGCATCGTAGGGGCGTAGGTTCTTTTCTGGACAGTCTTTTCGTTATTTTCTTCCTTTTCAGAGAGGAGATGAAGGTGATTGCTCACAGCCGACGGGATGGTGTGAGCCAAAGACGACACCTGTCGATCGCGAGGCTAGGCCTGCGGACGACGGAGCTTGCCAGTGAGCACACTCGCCAACTGAAGCAGTTGGTACCCGACTACTACCCCCTGTCCCTCAGATTTGTCGCTGGCAGTGCACTCCTGGCACTGGGCACCATCTTGGTGGCCATGGACCTGGTGCGCTGGTACCCGATGTGGGCCAACTGGTCCGGCGAGCCAGCCCGATATGGAGGAGAGAACGGGCGACAAGTACCTGACCCAGCCGCTGTCAAGCAGCAAAAAGAGCTGGAGGAAATACGATGAAGACCAATTGTCCTTATCTGGAGCGTCTACCCCGCCCAGTTGCAGGCAGTGCCTTTGCCTGCGCGGCGGCCGTCAATTTTCACACCGTGGGGACCGACAAGGAATTTCGCCGGGCCTGCGCCGTCGCTGCACTGGGACGGCTGCCCGACTGCGAACACCTGGACGCCTACACCTGGCTGGAAACCGATTCAGACGGCACCCCTTTCGTGAGAATAGAATTACTCTGTGCCAGGGCCGAGGACCCGCTGCCCGACCTAGGCTGTTATGCCCACTGTCCGGAGCGTTTGGTACAGCCGGTGAGCTTCTCCCGGCCGGCGTTGGTTGCTGCGGCGGTCGGGTAGACTTCTGTCAGCTCTTCGGGCTGAGCTTCGGGACGGATCCTCAGGCACATGACCGATTTTCAGGACCGGGCGGCCGGGCACTCGACGCAGGAAGTTGACTGCCCCGACTTTATCGCGCCTGCAGTGCGGGAAGTTCTGCCCCGTTGCCGGATTTCCGCCTCCGGGCAGGGGCAATTGGCCGTGTTCTGCCGGAACTGCCAGGTGCAGCAGATCCGGACGCAACCCCACTGCCGGCACCTCCGCTTCCAGAGCCGGGTGCGCATCGGCCTGTTCGGCGATCCTGGGGTGCGAGCGATGCTGACCTGTGGCCTGACGGGCCGTCGCATCCGCCTGGCCCGCTGCCGGCGCTGTGCCTCCTATCAGGAATGAACCGTTTTCAGCCTGTACCGTGCTCTACCGGCTATGCCCGACCCTTTGTGAGGAATCGCATCTGTGAACGGTAGTCCCGAACGCTGGAAGGGCATGATCGGTATGCTCGCCATTTTGGTTGGAATGACGCTGTCTTTGCGGGTCCAGATTCCGGGACCGGTGCTGCCCGGCGTGCTCAGCGTCGCAGTATTGCTCGGGGCGGGAACGTGGACTCTGACCCAGGCCAGACGGAAGGGGAGGAGATGAACCGGCAATTGGGACTGGCACTGTTGAGATCGGCCCGCCCCCACCTGTGGCTGAGGAACACGGTCGTCTTTGCAGCCTTGATCTTTTCCGGCAACCTGTTCGAACTGGATCTGCTGGTCAAGGTCACCGCTGGCTTCCTGTTGCTTTGCAGCCTGTCAAGCGCGACCTTTCTGGTGAATGAGATACCCCATTGTCATCAATGCCCTCTTCCGCTACCGGCTTCAAAGCCAGCAACGGGCCAAGGATCAAAGCCCAGAGAGGTTGGCGCTGGCAGACGTGCCACTGCTGGTCACTGCCGGGCTGTGGCTGCTTATCGTTGTCGCTGTCGTGTACATAAGGGGTTGACGCCCCGGCACAAGGGGAAAGAACCGTTGGTCGTCAGGGCACAAGCTGTGCGAGATCGGCGGATTCGTCCAGGCACAGTGCCTATTCTTGAGAGATAGGAAAGGAGTGAACAGATGTCAGAACGTACCGGCAAAGTAGCCATCGTGACCGACAGCATCTCGTCCCTGACCCAGGCCATGGGCCAAAAGTACGGGGTCCACGTGATACCCATCTACGTCTTGTCCGGCACTCAGACCCTTCGCGATGGGATTGACTTGGATGCAGAGCGCTTCTATCGCCTCTTGACCACGAGCAGCCAGCTGCCCACCACCTCCCAACCAACAACCGTTGATTTTTTGCGGCAGTACACACAACTCTGGCCTCGCGCCGAGGCCATTGTTTCCATCCACGCTTCAGGAAAACTGAGCGCGACCGTGGATTCTGCCCGGGCCGCCGCCAGGGAGCTCCCAGGTCTGCCGATCCACGTGATCGATTCTTGTTCGGTGTCCATGGGGCAGGGTATGATGGCCATCGCCGCTGCCCGCGCCTCCGCCGCCGGCCAGGACGCCGCCCAGGTCGTCACGCTCGTCGAGAGGTTGGTCTCCAAGACGAACGTCATCTTTACCGTGGACACACTGGAATACTTGCGCAAGGGCGGCCGCATCGGTGGCGCGACGGCGTTGCTGGGCTCTGCCCTCCGCATCAAGCCAGTTCTGCACGTGGAGGACGGACGTGTGGAGCCGCTGGAGCGGACCCGTACCAACGTACGGGCCAGGAACCGCCTGCTGGACCTGATGGGCGACCGGGTTGGGACCTCCCAGGCGGTGTACGCTGCGGTACTTCACTGCGCTGTGCCTGACGAGGCACAACGTCTGGCTGGCGATGTGGCAGCACGCTTCCCCTGCGTGGAGTTGATCACGGCCGAGGCCGGCCCCGTCATTGGCACGCACGCCGGTCCTGGCACGTTGGGAGTGGGGTTCTACACCGACTGAGGAATCGGCGCTGCCCGAAGGGACAAACTGAGAGGGCGACGAGAACCGTCGTGGCCCCCCACTGGGTCTCAAGCTTGACAGATTTCTGCACTAGGTATATACTTAGACTGTCAAACTATTCGAAAAGGAAACTGTAAAGCGTCTTGTCTTCAGGACAACTCTTTCAAAGATGCGTTCGGTCACACCGGTGAAAACGATTCCCTGGCCAGATCTTGATGCCCGCATGATGCTTGGCCGGCGCGCTCTCGTCTGAGAAGAGAAGGAAAACCGTGAGGCAACCGCATGCCATCGTCGTTCCCACCCCTTTTCCGGTGGGACCGATCAACGTCTACCTGCTGGAAGGCCCCGAGCCGGCCCTGGTTGACACAGGCCCGAATACCGACGAGGCAATGACCAGCCTGCAGAACGGTCTTGCCGAGCGGGGCCAGACCCTGGCCGGCATCCGGCACCTGGTCATCTCTCACGCCCATCCCGACCACTATGGCTTGGCAGCACGGATCGCTGCCGAATCCGAGGCCAAGGTGTACAGCCATCGCTACAATGTGGAGTTATTGGCCAGTGACCAAGCCATTATCAAGGATTGGGGCGACTACTACGTCCAGGCCCTGCTGGGAGCAGGGTTACCCTCGTCACTCCTCGCAGGCACGGTGAGGGCATTCTCTACTGCTTCGTCCTACCACCAACCAGTAGGAGTCGATGCCGCTCTAGATGATGGGGCTGTGCTCTCACTCGGTGGGGATGTCTGGGAAGTGATCCACACGCCAGGCCATGCCAGTGGACACATCTGCCTCTATTCCGGGCAGAGTGGCCATCTCCTGTCCGGTGATCACCTGTTGCGGGACATCAGCTCCAACCCTATCCTCGAACCCCCACTGCCAGGCGAGGTGAAGAGGCCTCGAAGCCTAGCCCAATACCTGCGCTCCCTGGAGCGGGTGGCTGCACTTGAGGTGGCGGTGACCTGGCCGGGTCACGGCGCGCCCATCACCGATCATCGCCAGCTCATCGCCCGGCGGTTGCGCTTTCACCGGCGAAGGGCGAATCAGATCGCAACGCTCCTGTCCGCGCAACCACGAACAGCTTATCAGATTGCGACGACCTACTTTTCAGCATTGCAGGGCATGCAGGCCTTCCTAGCCGTGTCCGAAGTCATCGGCCACCTGGATATCCTGGAGCAGGAGGGCCGGGTCAGCTCCGGGTTGACGGATGGTATTCTGTTCTATGCGCTCACCGGCGAACGGTGAGGCGGGAGATAGGTCATGGAGGTCGTCCCGAAGGTACATCGCATCCCGGGCATCAGAGGGGCCAACGCCTACCTCCTGCTCGGTGGCAAGCCAACCCTGGTTGATACCGGAATGCCGGGCAACGCAGAGACGATCCTGGACTACATTCGCAGCCTGAATCTTGCCTATGTGGACCTGACGCGCATTATCCTCACCCACTACCACGTCGACCACATCGGCAGCGCGGCGGCACTCAAGCAGCGGGCCTTTCCCGTCGTATCGGCGCACCCAGCAGACGCACGGTCCATCTCCGGCGAGCGCCCTCAGCCGCTACCACGGGGTGCGCTCGTGCGCCTGCTCTTCCGTCTGGCGCCGGCCCTGCCCCGCTTCGACCCTATTGTTGTGGACGTGCCCATCCAAGACGGCGACCGATTGGACATGCTGGCCGGGGCCACTGTCGTTCACGTGCCCGGCCACACGCCCGGCTCTATCGCCTTGTACTTTCCGGAGGAGCGGTTGCTCATATGCGGCGACGCCATCAACCATCGTGGAAACCGGCTCGGGCTCCCGCCCAAGTCCTTCACCGAGGACATGGAGCAGGCCGTCGTTTCCGTTCGCCGTCTGGCCAAACTGGATTTTGACGTCCTTTGCCCCGGCCGTGGTGACCCGCTCGTTACCAGAGCCGGTGACCAGGTCCGGGTCATGGTGCGAGCTTTGCCCTCGCGCTTGGGCTTACAACGCCAGGGCGGTGGACTGAAGACACAAGAGACTTGACCATCAATCATGATAGTTCGACAGTGGAGATATCGGATGGACGAACATCACTACCGGATCCGAATTGAGGGCCACTTTCACAGAGATCAGATACGTTGGCTCCTGGCTCCGCTCTCCATAACAAGCGACTTCTACGGTGCCAGCCAACTGGCTAGCACGACCTTATCAGGAGAGTTGGATCCCGAAAATCTGAACCGCTTACTCATGGGCCTTCACTTTCAGGGGCTGCGGCTCATTGACGTCTGCCGGCTTGACGAAACGGAGCAAACGAAAGAGCCATAGCGCTTGGGGATGCGGAATGGAGGGAATGATGATGAATGCGGGTGGTAGGTCTATCTCACTGGAGGAATGCGCCCAGGAAGTAGTCGATGGCGTGCTGCTGCTCATGCACTCCGTCTACGTTGAGGTGAAAAATCTTCCCACACCGGATCTCTCCATGTCGCAGTTCCGGGCACTGGCTTTCTTGAAGCTGCTGCCGGGCGTGTCCCTGTCAGAGGTAGCGGCACACATCGGCATCACCCTGGCCTCAACATCAAAGATGATCGACGGCCTGGTGGCGCGCAACCTGGTCATGCGCCGGAATTCCAGCACCGATCGTCGCTACATCACCTTGACGCTGACCGAGCAGGGCCAGTCACTCTTCGAGTCAGCGCGCCATCGCGTCGAAATCCATCTGGCTGGCAAGCTGAAGGCACTCCCGGAGGCTGAGCGAGCCACAGTCATGGAGGCGATGCAAGCTCTGCGCCCGATTTTTATGCCGGGGCAGGAGGCGATCGCCGCAAGGGCTCAAGATGCCCAACGGTGATCTCCTGCGAGAGCCGTTCCTGCATCGCGTGATATGCTGTTCCAAGGAAGTTACGGCAGCTGGTCACGCCCCAAGAAGACAAGTCGGCCGCCGAGGAGGGTTGATGATGAAACACCATCAGTACGAAATCCGAGTTGAGGGTCACCTGAGAGGTGACTGGTCAGACTTCTTCGAATGGTTGACTATAAGCCAAGACCCAGCAATCGAAGGAAAACCTGCATGTACGATCCTCTCCGGACCAATGGATCAGGCTGCTCTGCTCGGCGTTCTCGACAGACTCGGTAGTCTCGCTCTGATTCTGATTAGCGTTCAAAGGGTACACACGGGAGAGCAAGTCAGCCAGGGTATTGCCGGGCAGGTCTGAATAGCCACATAGCCCAGAAAATGCTCTGGAAAGTCTGGGTTAGACGCACTACTCGGATCGGCGGGGATTTGGGGTTGAGCGCTCGATCCGCCTCAGACGTCCCAACGGTTCGAGCTTGCCGTGGTGGGCGGGCTCTATCCAACTTGGCGAGTCACACAAGTATGAGTAGGCTGATGAGCGTTACTTCGCCTGCCTTGCTGCCCGAGGCCTCGGAGCTACCGCATATCAGCCAGACTGCAACGGTGCCCTGCTGAGCAGGTTCCCATGTCATAGTTTTGGGGAGGCAAGTATGTTTCAGCCATTGTCACGTCGCGACAGTAGAAAACAAGAAACACGGCTGCGTTTGCTGGAAGCTGGACAGACTCTGTTCCGTGAGAAGGGGTACAGCGCGACGACCGTAGAAGAGATCACTGGAAGGGCCGGTGTTGCCAAGGGCACCTTTTTCAATTACTTTGCAACGAAAGAGGCATTTTTGAACGAAGTCGCTCTGTGGCGCATCGTGCAATTGCGCGCCGCCCTGGATGTGACCACGGGAGCACCGGCGAGCTCGGTAGCCCGCATCAAACTGCTGGTGCAACTCCTGCGGGAGCAGGCAACGCCTCACATGGGACTGGCCCGGCGGGTCGTTGCCATGCACATGCATGCACCTCAACCATTGTCTCACGAGGCCAGACATCGACTGCCCGGCCTGCTCACCGACCTGGTACGCGAGGCACAGGCCTGTGGCGAGATCCGTGCCGACGTGGAGGTCGAAGCGGTAAGCGACTTGCTGCGAAATGCCTGCTCTCGACAAGTGATGGCTCAGACCGGGCCCGAGAGTGAGGCTCCACCGGCGACCTACGGCTGGATCGTTGACCTTTTGATGGAGGGCTTGTCTGGACCGGCTGTGATGCATGAATGAGATCACAGACAAGCATGTTTTCGACCATTGCGACTAGGTAGGCTGTCGTCAGGAATGATTAGATGAAGCGCGTAGTGGTTGTAACCGATTCAAATGCAACACTGCCTGAAGCGGCGGTTCGGGATCTGGATATTCGCGTCGTGCCGATTTTGTTGAACCTGGCCGATCGCACGTACCGCGATGGTGTTGACATGACGCCCAACGAGTTCTACCGCGTGCTGCGTACCACCACTCACGTCCCCACCACGGCGTCTCCTTCGATGGGTGGCTTTGTACGGGTATTCGCCGCTTCTGTACAGGAGGCGGCGGGCATTGTGGCCATTGTTCTTCCGCCCCAACTCAGTGCCATTCGCAATCTGGCAGTCATGGCCAGCCAATTGGTGGATGGGCCACCGATCCGGGTCGTAGATTCCGGCACGGCAGCCATGGCTCAGGGCTTTGTGGTGTTAGAAGCAGCTCGGGCAGCCGCCGCCGGTGCCGGCCTGGAGAAAGTGGTGGCGCGTGCAGAAGAAGTGGCCTCGAAGGTTCACTTCTACGCTGCACTGGAGACACTGGAGTACCTGCACCGGGGCGGCCGCATTGGTGGGGCGGCCGCGTGGGTGGGCAGCATGCTCCAGACCACGCCTGTGCTCCGTGTGCTGGATGGCCGTGTAGAGCCTTTTGCCAGACCTCGCACCCGGCAGAGAGCGATCCAGGTCATGCTGGACGAGATGACAAGGCGTGTGAGCGATCGCCCGGTCCACGTCGCCATTTGCCAGGCCGATGCTCTGGAGGAAGCGGAGGACCTGAAACGGTGCGTCGAGGACCTGTTCGACTGCACCGAGCTCTACGTGACCGAGTTCACACCGGTGATGGGTGCCCACGCCGGGCCAGGGCTGCTGGGCGTAGCCTTTTACGTGGACTGAAGTTGGAGTCTTGAGTAAACGCTGAAGAGCAAACACGGACAGATGATCTTGGTTCGGCGTTCACCGATGATTGTCGAGGGCAGATCACTGCATCGGATGCGAGGCGAACACCATAGGGACGTACATGCTTCTACAATCACTTCTGCTCATCGCCGCTGCCTACCTGCTGGGCTCGATCCCGGCTGCCCACCTGGTCACCTGGCGGCTCAGAGGAACAGATCTGCGCCAGTATGGCAGCGGCACGGTGAGTGCGTCGATGGTCTGGGAGCACATCGACCGTTGGGCCGTCATCCCTGTCGGTCTTTTCGACATCGCCAAGGCTGCTTTCCCCGCCTGGTTGGGGTTGAGGCTGGGCTTGGGAATGCCAGTTGCAGCAGCGGCGGGACTGGCTGCCGCCGCCGGTCACAACTGGTCGGTTTTTCTGCGGTTTACGGGTGGACGAGGGCTGAGTTGCTTCCTGGGGATCTGGCTGGTGATCCTTCCCTGGGGGTCTCTCTGGATGCTGGGTTTCCTGGCCGCTGGGCGATTCGGCACCGTGGGCGTTGGCGAGCATAGCAACGGTTCCGTTGCTCGCCCACTTTGTGCGTGGGCCTGAGGTTGTGGCGCCAGCCGCATGTGCTATGTTGGTGCAGACGTTGGCCAAACGATTGGAGGCAAACCGGCGACCTCTACCTCCTCCTGGTGCGGAACGACGGAAGGTCATTCTGTACCGCTTGCTCCTTGACCGGGACATTGCCTCCCATCAGGACTGGATTCGCAGGTGCCCTACCGGGACGGGCGAGGAGTAGACTTAGTTGGTTATAGTCGACGATATGCTTTCTCTGGATGTTCACGTGCAGCGTGCTCTGGGTGACGACCTCTGACTGCGTTGCTGGGAAAGCTATAAGGGACCAGGCCTGGTATTGTGCGAATCGCCCAGGTGAGCACGAGCAGTTCCTCAGGGTACTGAGCCGGATTCTCTGCATTCTGATCGACTATCTTTGTTTGGATGCACGAGGCGGTCATGCCGGCATTTCGGAGCGCCCTGGCGATTCTGAGGTTGCTGGGTTGGCCGGATGGTCTCGATACCACGTTGCGAGGTGATGACCAAACTGCCTGGCGTGTGGTCTGGTCTGAAAGCTCTGGTCTACCCGGTGGCCCACGGAGGAGATCAGAGGGACCTGCGCGTTCCGGTTTCTTACGGGGTTCTAACGAACCTGCCCTTGACAAATCTACCTACAGAGTGTATAATCTGCGGCACACTATACATTTAATAGTGAGATTCCTGGAGAGGAACAGATCCTGTTTTTTGGAACGGCTCACTATACATTCTGTAGTGAATAATCTACAAGAGGGTAGGCGATGAGTCCCGAAATCGAGTGTCCAGTAGCTGCCACGGCCCGTATCCTGGGCGCACGGTGGACCCTACAGATCATCTACAATCTGCGTCAGCGTCGGCGTTATTGTGAACTGCGAGAACTCGCGGGCGGCGTCAACCCGACAACCCTCTCCCAGCGGCTCAAGTTCCTGGAATCGCGTGGACTGGTTCGTCGCCTGCCCATCTCGGACGCGCCGCGACACGTAGAGTACGAACTGACCGACATGGGACGCGACCTGCTGCCCGTCTTGGAAGCCGCGGCGCGGTGGGCGGAGAAATGGCTGTCGCGGGCTGCTAACGAGGACGTTCCTCAGAACGTGCCGGCATCCTGACGGTGTGCCACAGGAAAAGAGGATCCAGGTGCTGAGTATTACATTCTATCACGACGTGCTCTGAGTATGGTGCTTTCTGGCCTCGGCGAGGCTACGACGCATCGTGCGCGACCATGACGGGCAGGTCCAGGTGGAGCACCGCTGCTTTGCCCTCGCTCCGACTCAGGATGCTATCCATCGCATCTTTGGCAACCCGGAGGCCGGCAAGGCCGAGATCATGACTCATTGGGCGGCTGCTGAAGCGCAGCCCGGTGGGGAGGCCATCAACGTGGAGTTGATGCGCAGCCGGACCTTCCCCTATCCATACTCAATGCCGGGCCTCTTGGCCTGCAAGGTCGCTGAGATTCAGCGCGGGCAGGCAGCGCACTGGGATATGTTCGATCGACTCCAGCAGGCTCACGCCGTCGAAGCCCTGAACATCGCTGACCCGGAGGTGCTGCATACCTGCGCCGCCGACCTAGGCCTGGACCTTGGCCACTGGGAGAAAGATTTGAACAGCAACCAAACTCGCAACTCTGTGGAACTTGACCTGGCCGAAGCCCAGGCCGTGGGCGTGAATTCCGTGCCGACCCTGAGCTTTGACGGCCGCCGGTCGCTGCCCGGTGCAGTGCCCGAGATTATGCTGCGGCAGATAATTGACGACATTCTGGCCGGGCGGGACCCCGCCCGGCGCTAAAAAGGAGATTACATGAAACCTCTTGGCATCTTTCTTTGTGGTTCATCAGACAATGCGATCCTGCCGACAGTGGGACGCACATCAAATGCAAATGAGTTCCTAGAGACTCTGGAAGGAGTGCTCACATGAGTCTGAGCTTGGCGCTCCTCTCGGCCCATTCTCCCACCATGATGATGGCCGACATGCACCCGAAGACCGTGCCTGCCCTGCAAAAGCTGGCCGCGGATTTTCAAGAGGTGGACGCGATTCTGGTCACCTCCTCGCACTGGTTGATCCAGGATGGTTTTGCCGCCAATGCTGCGACCCGGCCGGCGTACATCCAGGACTACTATGGCTTTCCGCCCGACTACTACCAGGTCCGGTACGAGTCGCCGGGCGACGTCGAACTTGCATCAGCCGTCGTGCAGGCCGCCCAAGCTGAGGGATTGTCCGCCGCCACGACCCTGGATTGGGGCCTGGATCACGGACACTGGACACCCCTCCTCTGGCTTCGTCCGGCCGCCGACATTCCGGTCGTGCCACTTTCGATCTCCCATCTCTCACCGTCTGATCACGTTCGCTGGGGACGAGCCATCCGCCGGGCAGCCGAAGCGGATGGACGGCGCATTGCCTTCATCGCCTCAGGCTCACTCACTCATCGTATTGACATGGTCACCTGGGGCTGCAATGAGCCTTTCCCCGAAGGGGAGCGCTTTGACCGGGCGGTGATAGACATCCTGACCACAGGCCGTTGGGGCGACCTGGATACCTTCGATCCGGCCCTGGCTCGCGAAGCTGCTCCCGAAGGAGGATGGGGACCGCTCTTCACCCTGCGCGGTGTGATGGGTGAGGAGGCGCGCGGTGAGCTGGTGAGTTACGAGCGACAGTTCACCGCCGCCAGTCTGGCCACGGTACTATTTCGTATTGAGGATGGGGCGGGAGAAGGTTCAGGGCCGGCCCGTTGAATCACTGGAGATGGTGCCTTCGGGCGCTGACAGTACTCAGTCACGGAGAATATAAATGACGACAAGAGTGGTTGTTTACTCGGATTACCTTTGACCCTTCTGTTATATCGGCCAGGAACGGGTCGAACGCTTGAAGGCAGACTATGATGTGGAAGTTGAGTGGCGTGCCTTCGAACTCCATCCCGAGATCCCGCCGGAGGGGATGCGGTTGCCACCGAACGCGCGGGCTGGTACCAGCAGCATGTTCGGGCATATGCAGCAGATGGCCCGGGAGGCTGGGTTGAGGATGGTAACACCAGAAGTGATTCCCAACTCTCGCCGCGCACTGGAAGCTGCCGAGTATGCCCGGGATCAGGGCCGCCATGAGGAATTCCACCGCATCCTGTTCCACAAGTTCTACGGCGAAGGGCGGGATCTGGGCAGTTGGACAGTGCTTCGGGCTGCGGCCCAGGAGGCGGGGCTGGACCCGGCGACCATGCAGAAAAAAACCGAGGCAGGCGAGTACGGCGCGGTAGTGGATGCCCAGATCGCCCGGGCGCGCACTCTGGGGGTCACTGGCGTGCCAGCCTACAGCTTTGATGACAGAAGCACAATCGTCGGCGCGCAACCCTACGAGGCGTTCCGGCAAGTTATGGACCGCTTGGGCGCGAAGGCCCGGCGCAGGCGAGACGAATAACACAATGGGCGAAAGTGTTTCAGCCTCGGGCGTGCCGAAGGACGGGAGAAAGGTACATGACAATTCAGAAGTGGATCATGGCTCGAGCGTTCTCCGGCAAACGATGGGTAGCAGGGAACACGCCCTGGACTCCGCTGCCCAAGCCGGTAGCGGAACTGCGGTTGGCGCTCATCGGTTCCGGCGGTGTGTATGGTGAGGAGCGGTGCACATCGGCTCGATAGAATTCATCATTCGCCCGGAAAAGCTCATCGAGGAGGCGGCGGTGGAAGCGGGGAGACTATGCCGCCATTCGGAGCCAGCGGGAAGCAGAATCTGCGCACCTCTTGTCGAATGATTTCTGAGTGGGCCATGACGTATACAGGATGGGCGCAAAGCCCTGACATTTCAAAACTAGGGAGGACACGACAATGGAAATCGCTTTTCTAATCGGACGGATCATCGTAGGCGGCTACTACCTGTTCAACGCCGTCGCCCACTTTGCGCAATTGGACATGATGGCCGGCTATGCCGGCTCCAAGGGCGTGCCGGCCCCCAAGCTGGCGGTCATCGGTACCGGCGTGCTGCTGTTGGTAGGCGGGCTGAGCATCCTGCTCGGCTTCCTGCCTCTGGTTGGCGTCATCGCTCTGGTGCTCTTTTTCCTTCCGGTCACGTTCATGATGCACTCGTTCTGGACCGTGGAGGATCCGCAGATGAAAATGGCCGAGATGACGAACTTTGCCAAGAATATGGGCTTGCTGGGGTCGGCCCTGATGTTTCTGGCCATCGAGAGCCCCTGGCCGCTCAGCCTGGGAGGATAAAGTCGTCGGCTGATGCCTGAGCCCAACCCCAGGTGCCGGTGGCCTGTTCGGGCGTGTGAGCAGGCCACTGGCTCGCCTGAGAACTGGAAGGTGTCGCCGGCCTGACACCGCATTCAATCCTACGGAGGATCAATAGCAATGACGCAGTTCTTTTCCCAAGAGGGAATTCTCGTCCTCCCTCCCCCCATTGCATATCCTGCTGGCTGCCTTATCCCTCAAAGACAGCCCGCAGTCGGTCCGCGAGCACTTGGATGACCTGTTTGACGTTAGTGACTCTTGGCTGCGCCTGACACGAGGCAAGATCCCCCTGACGATGCTCAAGGAGACCGTGCCGTCCGAGTTCTCACGGCATCCACTGGTGTTTTTGAACATGTGCGAATCGGCCCAGGTACTGCCCTCTCTGTCGGATGGTTTTGTGCCATTCTTCCTGCGACGAGGCGCCAGGGCTGTCATCGGTACCGAGTGTTCGATGAATACTGTCTTTGCCGACTATTTTGCCCGTGCATTCTTGGCGCTCTTTTTCCAGGGCGAGAGTGTGGGTAGGATTCTGCTGACCCTTCGCCGCCGCTATCTCAAGGGTGGCAATCCATTGGCTCTGGCCTACACCCTCTATTCAGACGCTGATCTGAGATTGGATGGGCGGGTGCTCCCAGGAGATGGCCCCCAGTGGGGTGCCGAAAGGACAGGACAGGCGGAAGCTAAAGAGGCGCGTCCTGAAGCCGTAGATGCTCTTTGGGAGGACGACATGGACGGCCTGATGCTGACCCTTGCCGCCCGTATCCGGGCCGGGGGCAGTGGATCCGCCCAAGATGAGCTCCAGATGTGGGATCCACCTGAGGTAGCTCTCGCCGCTGACACCGAGGCTGGACCTGAGTGGACCGCCAAGTTGGTCGTCCATGGCCAGCAGTGGTGGGACAAGCTGGAACCCAGGTTGTACGACGTGCTGTGCAACAAGGGCAATGGGCAGCACGACGAGCTCATGACAGCCCTTCAGGATGGGGTCAAGATGTTGGCTGCTGCCCTGGCGCCGACATTGGTCGCCCAGGCGGCTGCACTGCCAGCGATTGCCATCGTCGTCGCCACGATAGCAGCCAAAAAGATCGCCGAGTCGGGGCTGGAGACTGCTTGCCGGCTGTGGGGCGACTCCATCGCCAGTCTAGCTGAGGGTGAGTAGGAATCGCCAGAAAGACCTGCCCCCTCGATCCTCGCGAGCCTGCCAGAACATTCCGTTGGCGGGCTCGGTCGCTTTACGGGACAAACCAAAAGGATGCGGTTTGATCAAGCTCGACTGCGTGATTTTCAGAATAGTGGGCTTTGTGCTACACTTTCGGCAGAATGGATAATGCCTATCTGGGTGTCCGGAGCGACCAAGGCTGAGTTGCCATGGCTCTTGGCTGTAGCTACAGCGATGCCCTGGGGATTGACAACAGAAGGGGGAGAATACGACAACGATGACCTATTACACGGATCACGACCTGGACCGGGAGCTTGGACGCCTCATTGACAGGCGGTGCAGCGATAGCGTTAAGTGGCAGATCTACGACAAGGATGTGCTCCCCATGTGGGTGGCGGATATGGACTTTTCCTCGCCTGAACCGGTCGTCCGAGCCCTCCGTGAGCGGGTGGACCACGGTGTATTCGGGTATGGCAAAGAACCTTCAGAACTCCGCCCGGTCATCGTGGATCGCCTCCAACGCTTGTATGGCTGGCAGGTGGCGCCCGAGGCTTTGGTGTTTGTGCCGGGGGTCGTCACCGGCTTTAACCAGGCCGCCCACGCTGTGACGTCCCCAGGCGATGGTGTTCTGGTACAGACGCCGGTCTATTTCCCCATGCTCTACACTCCGGGCTACATCGGCTGTACGCTGGACGAGATGGAACTAACGCGGCAGCCGGACGGGTCCTACGAGATAGACTTTGATGCCTTTGAGGCAGCCATCACCGATCAGACTCGCATCTTTCTCCTGTGCACAGCAATCTATTTTCATCAAATCCTTCATTTGTAGGGTTTTAGAGATTAAGTATTAGCCTATTTAATTGCCAGGTTAATATCATAAAACAGATAGCGAAAATGGGGCATGAGATTGGGTATCACTATGAGAATCTGACGGAGATTAATTGTCTCGCGCAAAGGCGCAAAGGCGCTAAGAAAAGACGAAAAGATGGCA
>Ga0209013_10003029_pt1 | contig 15068 bp, 12 predicted proteins | sample Cruoilmetagenom2_FD_187291 | JGI IMG/M metagenome (GOLD analysis project Ga0209013, IMG submission 187291) | Oil polluted marine microbial communities from Coal Oil Point, Santa Barbara, California, USA - Sample 2 (SPAdes) (version 2) | ecosystem: Environmental > Aquatic > Marine > Oil seeps ... | reverse complement strand
TCGAGAACCCCGAGGACGTTCGTGCCGCCCAGAGGAGTCTGCTGTCAGGCCAGACGAAATTGCGTTCGCGCGCCCTCGAATACCTCGACAACACGCTTTCGGGGTCACTGCGGCGGGATCTCTTCGCGGTCATCGATGATGCGCCACCGGAAGACAAGCTGCGGCGCGCGCAGGCGACCTTTGGAATCCACTTCGAATCGCCGGAAGAGACCCTGAAGCGGATGATCCAGATCGACCCGGTGAACGATCCAAGTGCGATCGGAATCGTTCTCGCGGCCCTCTACAACGTCTGGGACGAGGAGATTGCGGTTCTCTACCCGATGGTGAAGTCACTCGCCGAGGAGGCGGAAGAACCAATGGTGAGGGAGACTGCTGCCTGGGTTTGCCATAAGGTGGAAGCCGGGCCGCGGACCCGCGGAGTGCTTGCGAGAGGAGGAGAGAGCGACATGGGCCCCATGGCACAGATCGAGATGATGGTCTTCCTTCAGGGGGTCGATCTCTTCGCCCACTGCAACGCCGAACAGGTGTTGAGGCTGGCTGCGATTGCCAGCGAACACTCGTACGACAAGGGCGAAGTCATTTTCCGGCGCGAGGAACCGGCCGACAGCCTCTACTGCGTGGTCGAGGGCAGGGTGCGTCTGGACGCCGATGAAGGGACGGGTGTGGTCGTCGGTCCGAGCGGACGGTTCGGCGTCCTCGACATTCTCAGCGGTCGGACGAGGCTGGGAGATGCGGCGGCGGCGAGTGACTCACGGGTCCTTATCATCGAGGCGGAGGACTTCTTCGACCTGCTGTCCAACAACATCGAAATCGTGCGGGCGCTTTTCCGATCAGTGATTGCACTCGGCGAAGATGCGAACGAAAGACTTTTGTAATTCGGAGTTCGGAATTCGGAATTCGGAATTCCCGCCCAACCCCCCAAGAAAGGTCCGTAGATCTGGGGGGTGGCATTCCGAATTCAGAATTCAAAATTCCGAATTCGCCGCCAGGCGCTCGCCGCAGTGCGGAAATATGCCGCAGTCGGACTTTCAATCATTTGAACACTTGAGATAGGTTGCCCTGGAAGACGGGAAGGGGGCAAAAGTCTCATGCAAAGACCGGATCCCATTCGTTGTACATACTGTGACGCTATTCAGGTGTGGTCGGCAGAACAGACCGATCGCACCATGATGGGCGAGGTTCATACCTGCCCGAGCTGCGGCCAAATGACACACACCTGCGATGACCGCACGAGTCATCAGCTCGAGGGCGAGACCACCATGCCGTGGATCGAGGCCGAGCCGCTGTACTGATCCTCCCAAAAAACTCGGGGAATTTCGGGCGGGGGTAAACCCCGCCCCTACGTTCTCATTTGCGTTGTAGGGGAGGGGTTTATCCCCTCCCGCCTATCAGTGGCTGCGTTGCCAACCCTTCGAGGAATTACTCAAACGGCAGTTCAGTCGACCCTACGACGTGCAGGTGAACACGCTCGTCGGCGGGCGCCGAGCCGTTGAAGGTGTGTTCGAGCCGGGGTCTCATCTCCTCCGGATCGTCGACCGCCACGACGACCCGTAGACGGTTGAAGCAGCTGGTCGCCCGATCGACGGTCGCGGCCGCGACAACCGCCGGGAGCGCCTCCTCGGCGCGCCGGTCGGGCCCTTCGATCTCGAGGACGTAGACAAGGAGCTGTCCGCCGACGTCGATTCGCGTGATCCGCGTGTCCTGCTCCTGGGTGAGTTCGGTGTGGGTGCACTGGATCCATTCCAGGACCTCGTCGGGACATCCACACCCGAGGGTCGACCGGATGAAGGTCCGCAAGCGGGAGGTCTGCTCGTTGGTCACTGGTTCAATTGTAGCCCGCCCACCCAGATACCAGATATCAGATACCAGATCCGCCCACCCACCCTTTTACATCGATGGCGAAGAATCGGCGCTCTGGTTTCATCTGGCATCTGGGATCTGGCATCGGCTCGGTGGGCGGGTCGGCCTACACTGGTGCCGTGACGAACACCACCAGCAACGCCTTCCGGGAGCGCGCTCGCTTGGAAGCTGAGCGGTACGGTTCGGACTCCTGGGTCTTCGTGCGGGAGCTCCTTCAAAACGCGCGCGACGCCGGCGCGCATCGGGTCTGGTTCGAAACTTCGATTACAGAAGGGAAAGAGCGCATAAGCTGCCGCGATGACGGCGTCGGCATGACGTTCGACCATGCGCAGCGCTATCTCTTCTCTCTCTACGCGTCATCCAAAAGGGGTCGTTCGCGAACCGCGGGACGCTTCGGAATCGGCTTCTGGTCGGTGCTCCGATTCGAACCCGACGAGATCGTGGTGCGCTCGCGACCCCAACGCGGAAATAGCTGGCAGATCCGTCTCGATGGTCAGCTCGAGGTGGTAAAGCGTGAACAAACGACGATGCGACGGGGCACCGAGGTGGTTCTCGAGCGGCGGGTGTCCACGGACGATCTCGAGCAGTTCCTGACGACCTCGATCCTCCGCGACGCGCCGTCGCTGCGTTGTCGAGACCGAGCCGAACAACCTCTCGAGGTGCGGGTCAACGGCCGTCTCGTGCGGGCGGAGCCGGCATTGCCGCCACCGAGTATGAGCTTTCGTCGTCGAGAGCTGCGTGGAGTCGTCGGCCTCGGATTCGAGCCCCGGGCCGAAATCTTCGCCCACGGATTTCGGGTGCGTGATGCGGCGACCCTCGATGAGCTACTGGTTGAAGCGAGGCCAAAACCACCGACTCTGGCCGGAGCGACAGACGGGCTCTCGCCGAGAATAATCATCGACAGCCGAAACCTCGAAGTGCTGATGGCCCGCGGGGATGCGCGGGAAGACCGCGCGCTGAGGCGACTGGTTGCGGTCGGCCACCGTGAGCTGAGCCGCCTCGTTCGGGCGGAGCTCGATCGGCACGCGGGCCTGTCGGCGCCCTTGCGGCTGGTCGAGCGCTGGCGTGGAGCGTGGTCGGTCTCCCGTGTTCCGAAAGTTATCACCGCGGTGGTTCTGGCCGTTGCGTTGGCCGGGCTCGTGTTGCGGGGAGTACCTTCATGGCTGCCGGGCCCGATAACGGATTTGATGATTTCCGAATCCGCGGCATCGATCGCGCCGCTGCCGGCGGTTCCCTACCGTGACCTTTGGGGCCGTTACCGGGGGCCGGACGTCGACAGTATCGGCAGCGGTGTTCCGACCGTCGATCTCAGCTACCGACCGGCGGATGACGGACAGCTCTTTGCCGCGCTATGGGTCACAGGGATCCTCACAGACGGGCGGCCCTATGCAGAAGATCAACAGCTGATCGGACGGTACGAGGGGGCAACCTGCACCGACGACTGTCTCGAGGTCGAGCTCGGTGTCGATTCGCCGGCGGGCTTGTTGCGACTTCCGATCGCCACAGGTCATGTCCTCGACCCGGGGAGTGTCCGCCTGGACGATCGACAGCTGCCGGTCTTTGCCGTCGCAACGGGTCAGCCGGCGGTGCGGCTGGAAGCGCCTCGAGTCGGCAGGCTGCGCTATCGATCTGGGCCGGGCAGGTCAGGTAAGAGCTCGAAAATGGGTGTCTGGCCGGCGCTGCCTCCGGATGTCGCCGAATTCGTCCAGGAGCTCGAGGAATTGACGGTTTCAAATCGCGCATTCGAGGCGGCCGAGTTTGTCAGGCAGCGCGTTGCCTACGACACGTCGGCAGAAACGGAAGCCAGACATAGGGAGGCAAGGGAAAAATCGATTGGGCTCTTTGCCCGTGCGGTGGCCATCGGTGCTGGTGATTGCGACGTGCAGAACTCGCTCGTCGTCGCCATGCTCGACGATAGTGGAATCCCGTCGAGGCTCGCGGTGGGCTGGATTGGCGTTGACGGCCAGGCTCGGACAGGTCTTCATGCCTGGGCGGAGTACCAGGGCGCGGATGGGAGATGGCGAGCCGTAGACGCCAGCTCCGCCCGGGCCGCTGAGCGCTCGGACGCGACGACCATGCCTCCCATTGTGGTTGAGTCAAACCGCCCGCTGATTCGATCGCCGGGCTGGATCCTCCCCGTGGTCTTTTCGACCACGCTGGTGTTTGCTGCGTTTGCGTTTGTAGTTGGCAGGCGTCGGTGGCGGCGCAGCTTTCAGGCCGGTGATGCCGACGACATCGTAGGCCTTGTGCGGGGAGCCGCAGTCAGACCCCGGTCGTTCGAGGAGATCCACGCGCTCTTTGCGCGCCGTTTGTTGAGGTTGGTCTCTGGACGACCGATCTCGCTCGCGCGGGCGCGCGAAACGGCGAGAAAAGGACGTCTCGCCTGTGGCAGTGGTCGGTCGGAGCTGGCGCGTCGAGCCGCCCGAGGCGGCGGGGTTGTGCTTGATCTCGACCAGGCCGAGAGCGAGGCGGTGGCCGAAGTGCTGGCGGCGGTCAACCTTGACCAATGGCAGGAGCTTCTCGATCGCGCGGCGGGCGATGAGCTGACGGCCCATGTCGAGAGTCGGCTGGCTGCAGAGGGCGAGTCGTGCAGAATATTGGTCGCCGACAATCCGGGGTTACTCGACGGGACGGCTATCGGCCTCGGTATCTATTGGGTGGTCCTGGAGGAGGGCGGGCGCCTGTGGCAGTCGGTTCAATGCTGGGCCGGTCGCTGGCCCGCGAGAGCGGCGCTTTTGTTGGCAGACGCAGTGGTCCACCAAAGGGAAGTCCCTCCGGCTGTCCGATACCGATGCCTCTCCAGGCTCGCGTTGCAGGCAATCCTCGAAGCGGCTGAGGAGACGTTGTGAGCGACAAGTTCCTGACCATCGACGTCTCGAGCGAGCTCGCAACTCTGTGCGAGGCTCAGCTCAGAGGGACCTGGCAGGTTCCGGCCGAGCTCGTTCGGTTGGCCCTGCGAATCGGCGCGGCCGAAGTCTCAGTTCAGAGTCGGAGGCGCAGGTTCGAGATCTCCTGGGAAGGGCCGACCATCGACGATGAAATGTTTGCCGATCTTCGATCCGCCCTCGATACCGAACTCGCCCCCGAAGGTCGGCAACGGGCCATTGCGGCACTCGAGCGATCGGGAATGGAGGCGCTGCTATGGGCCGCAGGTTTGCCGGGGGCGCGCCTGCGGATCGTCTGCTCGGATGCGGGTCGGCGATGGTTCTTCGAAGATCAGAGCCGCCGCCGACTGCACCGGAACCAAGGAACTGGCTCCGACGCCCCGACATCCGTCGTGATCCAATGGCGATGCGCCGGGCTCGACCAACGGCGCGCCTTGAGATGGTTGGCCATTGCATCACGTTTCGCACTTGCCCGAATCCTGGCTGATGGCACTGTCTTGCCGACGGGATTTGTCGGTGGTCTCTATCATCTCCAGCTCGAGGAACCGGTGCCCTGCAAGTTGGGTTTGACCCGAGTCGGAGATGAACCGGTGTTGTGGCTGCTTCGGGACGGGGTGGTGTCGGCCCGTGCGAGTGTTCCCGGCTATCCGCCGTTCGAGGCGGCAGTGGAGCTCGGCGGCCTGGTGGCGCACGGCGCGAGCGCCGCCGATATGCGCCGTGCAGTGACACCTTTTCTGGGCGATTTGGTGGATCGAGCGGTGTGGATGATGGTGCAGGTTTCGGAACAGCTGTCCGAGATGGCAGCGAGAGAACGCGAGAGGCTCGGCATCCTGCTCCTGCGGGCGGCCCGAAAGGGGATTCGGACCCGGGAAATTTGCAGGCTCTCGCTCCTGGAAACGGCCTCGGACGATGATCTCCTCCTGTCGGTCGAGGAGATTCGACAGCTGGCCGACCAACGTGGTGGGGTGCTGGCGGCAATCGAGGCCGGTGAGAGAGCGACAGAAGATCTCGTAGATCCGCAGTCGACGCTGCTCGCGTCGAGTGAGGTTCGTCAACTTCTCACCGAGCTGACCGCCATTCGCTTTCAGTCACCCTCGCGTCGCCGTCGGAGCTTTCACAGGCGTGTTACGGATCGACTCCGCGCCACAGCCGTCCATCTGCTGCGCCGGGTTCGCGGTGTTTTCGCGCGCCGAGAGGTACCGCCCAGTGATCAGCACCCGCACGAATCTGATGTCCTCGCCGCTATTCGCTCGGCCATGTCTCCTACTGGAGTGAGCCTGTGCGAAGGTCAGGGATCTACAGGATGGACTGCAAGCGGCGTGGTTGTGCCACGCTCTCACCCTGCACTCAAGGCCGGAGCGGACCTCGTCTCGGTTGATGCCGCCTGGCTCTACCCACTCCTGCTCGCCCTGGATACCGGGCAGGATCCGCCGGAGGACCTGCGCGATCGATGGATGGAGGCCCCAGGATCGGTCGCAGTCGGAAAATGATCCAGATCACGCCTTGCAGGAAAAAAATAATGCGACAATAGAGGTGGCGCCCGGCACGGGCAGAGGCGTGGGTGGAATCACGCCGATTCGAAGGCCGTGTCGACGACGGGATGGACCGCCGGTTTCTTCGGCGGTACGATGGAGGGCACGTGGAACATATAGATACAAAGGTGTTGGCTGCTGGCATCGAGCGCGGGACGTTCGAGAAATTGGCGCCGGTCCTGCGCCGCGACGCAGTTCAGGTTGATTGGGTGGCGACCCCGGAGGCCGGCGTCAATCTTGCAGGTGAACACCGATATGACGTCATTCTGATGGACGCGGTGCCCTGCGACTGGCCGTTGGAGAGAGTGGTGCGGTCATTTCGGGAATCCTCATCGCCGAGCCGCGGTGCGGCGATCCTGGTGCTCGCCGAGCCGGACCAGGTCGACGTGGCGCGGGCGCTGAGGAGCCGTGGCGTCAACCGCGTCATGCTGGTAACCGATCCCCCGGAAATAATTTGCGACCAGATGGCGAGTCTCCTCGAGGTAGCGCCACGGGTCGAGATACGACTGGCCACCAACGTCGAGGCTGCGCTCGGCAAGACCGGCCGCGAGCTCTTCTGTCAGACGGTCAACCTGTCGTCGACCGGTATGTTGATCAGGACCCAACACCGCCCGCCGCTCGGAACACCGGTGGTCTTCAAGATCCACCTCTCGGATGCCGTTGGTACCATCTTTGGCCGGGGCGAGATCATCCGCCACGCCACCACGGGTCAGGGTGGGGTCGACGGTGTCGCCATCCACTTCGTCAGCTTTGCCAAAGACGGCGCCCAGCAATTACAGGACTATATGGAGAACTTCACCGCCGAGCCGGAGCCCGAGCCTTTGACGGAAGTCCTGTCGAGACCGACAAACGGGTCACAGCCTGCGCCGAGGAACACTCCCCCGACCCGACCCGTGCGAAAGAAAAAGAAACCCGAAGAAAAGATCATCCTCGAGTTTGAGTGAAATGACGACGAGCCAGCTTCGCTGGCTCAGTCGGAATTTCATCCTGAGCGAGCAACGGTGCGAAGCACCGGAGCGAGTCGAAGGATCCGCGTGGGCGATGGTGTTGATGGGTATCAGCCGTCGATCTCGGCCAGCAGGACCTCGACAGCCTTATCCGGTTCCTCCCCTGTTTCTTTCGAGATAGGTGCACCGAAGCCAGAGATGCACTTCGGGATTGTACGATTTTGACGCCGAAGAGTGTGTGTGCAGGCGTCGAGCCCGCTCGCTGGTTGGGGGAGGCTGGCGGCGTGACACGGCCGGAGCATTCGCAGAGTGTTCCAGGTATAGTGGAGGCAGTGCACCGTGCGTCCAATACGGTTCCATTCGGTGTGGCGAGGGAGGATCCGTGACCGAAAAACGATCCAAGGTTCTGCTGGCAGGTATTGGGCGGGGGCCGTTTGAAGCGATCGCTCCTGTGCTGGAGCGACATAAGCTCGAAATCGAGCGGGTCGAGTCTCCTGAAGAGGCGGTTGAGATGGCCTGTTCAGAGACGGTCGCCCTCATCATCTTCGATGCCGAGCCCAACCAGATGTCGCTCGAGGAAGTTGTCGCCAAGCTTCGCGCCGAGGGGTCCGCGAGCGCCAAATCATCACTACTGGTGATGGCCGAACCCGGCACCGATGAGCAAGCTCGCGAGCTCATCGGCAACGGAGTCAATCGGGTGATGATGCTCAACGATCCGGAGGACCTCATCGAACAACAGGTCGCAGACCTGCTCCACATCGCACCGCGCGCTGCGGTACGGTTCGCGACCCGCCTCTATACCTCGCTCGACAACGGCACCGAGGAAGTCTTCGGCCAGACCGCAAACCTCTCGATCTCCGGCATGTTGGTCCAGACCCCGACCCTGCTCGAGCCGGGCCAGCGGGTGGTCTTCGAAATCCTCATCGAGGATCGAGAGGGTGCCGTGATCGGCGACGCAGAAATAGTCCGCCATGCCTCCCAGAACCGTGAGGGAGTCAATGGAATCGGTGTTCGATTCATCGGGTTCAGGGACGACTGCAAGGATGTCCTTGACGCAGTCATCGAGGACGCCTTTGCGGATCCACTTGGCGACTGACGCTTAGCTTGGTGACCCGCTGAAGGAGGGGCCGAAATGGATCTGAGGTCACGCCTGACAGCCCAGTCAGCTGGATATTTTTTCCTCATACTTCTGCCTACTTTCTTGGTGATGGGTTTTTTCTTCGCCAACCGCAGGCTGAACCAGAACTTGTTGATCGCCACCGTTGTGCTGGCGTTCGTTGGAACATTCATGGCGATCAAGACGGTGGGGACGATTCGCGGACTCCCGGACGATGAGAAGACCAAACAATGGCTGGACGCTGCAGCGCGCAAGGACGCGGCGACTGCCGATGCCGAGGACCGGGATGCCGAGAAGGAAAAGCTCCTGGCCGAGTTGCGGGGCGGTAAAGACGCACGGTTGCCGGCGGCAAGCGCCAAACCGGCCCACTGGCGCGGGCTCGACGATGCGGCCCTCAAGAGTCAGATTATTCGGCTATTGAAAATGCTCGGGCGCCGGGTCCAGAGGTCAGGGGATTCGACCTTCCGCGGGTTCGACCTCGTGATCGACAACAACGCCATCGTTCAGTGCGGCGCGGGCTCAAAGGGGGATGCGACTACCGCCGCCAAGGACCTGCTGGCAACGGTCCGCGCCCATCCTGCGTGCACAGCCGCAATCCTCGTCTGGCCGAAGGGCCTTCCGGCCAGCACCAGGTACCTCGCCCGAGGTACCGACCTCATCTTGTGGGATGCCGACAACATCTCGCGGGTGGTCAAGAGCAACAACCTAGCTTAACCCGCATATCTCACCAGCTTCCTGCTGCGGCCGGCGATGAACCGCACCCAGCGGTGTTTGCTCCCGTCGGGGTGCTCCACGTACGGCTGGGTACAAGTCCGCGCCCCTCAGGTCGCAAACCCCACTGGGCACGGCACCTCGACGCCCTCGCGACGAAACCCGGTGAGATATGCGGGTTCACCCGTAGATCGCTGCAGATTTCCGGCCGCAGTAGGAAGCTGGTGAGATTTGCGAGTCTGTCACGCGGTATAGTGGATGTGACTGTCAGCGAAGGTGGTGTCGGACCGGTGTTGGAAAAACGAGCTCTGGTGTTGGTGGCAGGGATCGGCAGAGGTCCTTTCGAGGCGCTCGCGCCGGTACTCGATCGCCAGAAGCTCGAGGTCGTCAAGGTCGCGACGCCTGAGAATTCAGTTGAACTCGCTCACTCGGAGCCGTTCGATCTCGTGATCTTCGATGCCGAGGTCAACGAGGGAACGCTCGAACAGGTTGTCGATGCCATTCGCCACGGAATGTCTGCGAGCCGCAACACTTCCATCCTCGTTCTGGCGCGCCCCGGCAAGGCGGACGCGGCCCGAGATCTTATCGGTTGCGGCGTCAACCGGGTGATGCTCCTGGACGATCCTCCAGAGCTCATCGGTCAGCAGGTGGCGGAACTGCTCAACATCGCGCCCCGCGCAAACCTCCGGTTTTCGACCCACCTTCAGACATCTGTCGGTGATGGTGCCGTTGAGGTCCTGGGCGAAATCGTCAACCTGTCTGCCACCGGAATGCTGGTCGAGACCGAGACCTCGTTCGAGCCGGGCGAACAGGTGGTTGTCACAATCAACCTTGGTGGTCAGCAGGGGCCGGTCTCCGCCAAGGCTGAGGTCGTTAGGCAGGCCCACAATGATCGAGGAGGCATCGACGGCATCGGCGTCCGCTTTCTCAGCTTCGCGGGCGACGGCAAGGAGAAGATCGAGGCCGTGCTCGATGAGGCCTTTACCGATCCTGTCATCAACTGATCTTCTTGATCACGACCAGACTGGTATCGTCCCTGGGCGGCGCGAAGCGCACCATGTCTTCATAGACGGCTGCGACGATTTTGTGAGGTGGCAGGTCCTTGACCCGCCGGATGGACTCCTCGAGGTGGCGGGGCACAAACTCATTGTCACCGTCGGCGTGTTCATGAAGACCGTCGGTCTGCAGGAGGAGGATGTCGCCGGTGCCCATCAGGCTGACCTCGTTGACGGCGAAGCTCTTCGATGCCGGCATGGGCACCGCGGCCGGCGGTTCGTCGATGTCTCCCTCGCTCGGAAAAATCCCAATGGGCAGGAAATTCCGGGTGCGCTTGGGGTCGATGTCCACCAGGCGATCGAACTCGGCCGAGTAGACGAGTGGCTTGGGGTGACCCGCAGAAATGAAGCGAAAAGTCCCGTCCTCGGAGATCTCGCCGTAGATCATCGTGATGAACTTGCTTACGCTTGACGACTTTTGGAAGCGGGTGTTGAGGGTGTCGAAGAGCTTCGCCGTGACGTGGCCGTGGGTCTCGAGTTCGTAGAGGACACCGGTGAGAAAGGCCTGATGGAGCATGGCCGTGAGCAGGGCGTCGGTCATGTCGTGGCCGCAGGAGTCGGCGAGCAGCACACCGACTCTGTCGTTGCACTCGGCAAGCCGGCGTGCGACGTCCTCGCGACCGTCGCGCCGCGCTCTTTCGATGCGGGCCTCCAGGTTGTGACGACGCTTGAAGTCGACGAGGATGATGTGGTCTCCGCCCAGGATCCCGTTGAGTGGAAAGGTCTGGCCGAAGACCTCGATGTTGGCGAGGCTCACCTCGTCCGGGATCCAGTTGACGTACTCCATCATCGACCGGAAGTTCGCGAGCTCGTCCTCGAGCCTGCTGACCCGTTTTCTGTGTTCTATCGTCGCCGCGTCCATCGTGTTCTCCTCGGCGAGTACTCGCAGTTGTGGCGCACTCGACCCATTTGCCGTTAAACCCATCCTGGAAAGTCTTCTATTCCAGTTTTTACGTGATTCTTCGAGACCCAGGTGATCGGATCACGTGGTTGCCTGCATTCTACGGAGAAGTGTGGCGGAATGTTCAGTGGTCAATGCAGATAATGTGTTGAGATATACAGGCTTGGGAAGCTGTAGAATGTGCGCCGGACAAGAGCCCGTCGCTTTTAGGTTTATTGACGTGCCGTCGGGCCAGAAGGAGGGATCATGAAAAAGAGCTATTTGGTGATGTTGGTTGTGTGTGTTGCGATGATCGGTGTCCTGGGTTGTGCGAAGACGGAGCCTGTGGTGGAGACCGAGATGGTGGTCGAGACCGAGGCCGTGGCGGAGGACGCCGCGCCTGCCGAAAGGCACGACGTGGTCTACACCTGCAACTGTGGTCCCGAGTGTGATTGTGGTTCGATCAGCACCGAGGCCGGCACCTGCAGCTGCGGCTCCGAGATGGTGGTCGCCCATGTCGTAAAGGTCGACGGCCACGACGCGAAGCTGTGCACCTGCGGCGGTGACTGTGACTGTGTGATTGATGCCGAGGACGACACGAAGTGCTCCTGCGGCGCCGACCTCAAGACGGTCAGCCTCGAGGGCAGCGGGCTCTACTTCTGCAACTGCGGCGGCTCGTGCACCTGCAACTACGTGTCCGCCGAGCCGGGCAAGTGCGCCTGCGGCATGGAGCTGATCAGCTAACACGCAGTCAAATAATCTGGGGACCGCCCCTCCCGCAAAGGGGGGTCGTCACCCTTCAACTCGGCGACGGTGGCCCGGCACGATTCGGGAGGAGAAGAGTTGGCAGGACGTGACTACTCCGCGCTCCTGGCTGAGTTCGCCGACGAGCTCATCGGTCGATCGCCGCGGTCGGCGGCGCTGAACCGGGCTGCAAAGGCGAACCTGGTCGACGGCGGCAGCCACACCATTCGGCTGATGGAGCCGTTCGCACCGCGGATCGTTGCGGCGCGAGGAGGCCGGGTCACCGACGAGGACGGCCACGACATCCTCGATCTCTGGCAGGGTCATTTGGCCAACATCCTCGGTCACAATCCGGAGGTGGTGACTTCGGAGCTGGCTCGGGCATTCGGTGACGGCTTTGGGCTCCAGAGTGGAATGGTCGACCGTCTCCAAGGTGAGGTCGCCGAAATCCTGTGTCGGCGAACCGGCGCCGAGCAGGTGCGGCTCACCACCTCCGGCACCCTGGCGAACATGTACGCGGTGATCCTGTCATGCGCCTTCACCGGTCGCGAGCGGGTGATGAAGGTAGGTGGCGGATGGCACGGCGGGCATCCCTGGGGCCTCAAAGGGTCGTTCTTTGATGGCTCTGGCGGAGGCGGGTTCCAAGGTGTGGATTCCGATGGCATCCCGGCGGCCCTTTCCGACGAGGTCATCGTGACCGGCTTCAACGACCCGTGCCGGTTGCGCGACGACTTCAAACGCCACGGCGACAGGATTGCCTGCTTCGTTGTCGAACCGCTGATCGGTGCCGGTGGACTGATCCCGGCGACTCGTGAGTACCTGAACCTCGCGCGCGAGCTCAGCCAACAGTACGGCGCCCTGCTGGTATTCGACGAGGTTGTCAACGGCTTCCGTTTCCACGCCGGCCGCCTCAGCTCGCTCTATGGAATCAAACCCGACCTCGCGATCTACGGCAAGGCGATCGGCGGTGGTATGCCGGTGGCGGCCCTAGCCGGTCGCGCCGACGTGATGGCCCAGGCGGGCCGAGACCAGCGGTGCCGGGTGTTCTTCTCCGGCGGCACCTACTGCGCCCACCCTTCGTCTCTGCTCGCAGCGAAGACTTTCATGACGTACCTCATCGATCACGAGGACGAAATCTACCCGCGGCTCGGCGAGCTTGGCCAAAAAATGCGACGGGCAATGGTGCGGGGTCTCAGCGAAGAAGGCGTGCCGGCTCGCTCGACGGGCTCGAGTGACGAACTGCCGTCCGGCAGCTCCCTCGGCATGGTGCACTTCCCCTATGATGAAGCCACGGTGCTCGACCGGCCTGAGATGGTGTGCGACCCCGAGGTATGCGATGTCGCTCTGAGGGATCGGGTGCTCGGACCGGCGCTGTTGCTCGAGGATGTGCACCTCGTCCATGGTCACGGAGCGGCGGCGACGGCCCACACTGAGCAGGATATGGAGCAGCTCGAGGACGCTTGCCGCAAGGTCGCCCGTCGGATCAAGCCTTATCTCCTCGACGATTAACCCGGAACGGGGGTGACACGACATGAATGAGAAATCCCGGGTCATTCAATACGGGCTCGGCCCCATCGGCTGCGACACCGCACGACTGATCGACGAGCGCGAAAGTCTCCAGTTGGTGGGAGCGGTCGACATCGATCCGGCCAAGGTCGGCAAGGACGTGGGCGAGGTGATTGGTCTCGACCAGCCCCTGGGCATCGAGATCCAGGCCAAGCTGGCCGAGGTCGGCGCCGACGCCGGTGTTGTCGTGCACACCACCAACTCCTATTTCGATCAATTCACTGACCAGGTACTGGAAATACTCGATGCCGGGCTCGACATCGTTTCCACCTCGGAGGAGCTGTCGTTCCCTTGGAGTGACCACGGCAGCGAGGCTGCGGTGGTGGACGAGGCTGCGAAGCGCGCCGGCAAGACGGTCCTCGGCACCGGAGTCAACCCGGGGTTCCTTTTGGACGCGCTGCCCCTCTTCATCACCTCCATCGCGCAGCGGGTCGACCACATCGACGTCACGCGAGTGATCAACGCCACCGAGCGTCGCGGTCCCTTCCAGGCCAAGATCGGCGCCGGCATGACCGTGGACCAGTTCAACTCCAAAATGGCCGAGGGCCGCATGGGCCACGTCGGCCTACCTGAGTCGATGGCGATGCTCTTCGACACCATGGGGAAGAAGTTGGTCAGGCTCGAGAACGAGGTCCAACCTGTGGTCGCGGACAGGCCGGTCACAACCGATTTCTTCGATGTCCAGCCGGGCCAGGTGCGGGGACTTCACCAAACCGGATGCGGCTCCACCGAAGAGGGCGAGTTCGTTTCGCTGACCTTCCGCGCAGCCCTCGATGAAGAGCCGGATGGCGACACCATCACCATCAAGGGCCAACCCGATCTGAAGGTCACGCTGCAGGGAACCAACGGCGACCTCGCCACGGTGGCGATGGCGGTCAACGCCATCCACCACGTCCAGCCGGCTCCGCCGGGCCTCTTGACCATGCGCGATCTGCCGATCGTGACGTGCCGAAATTAGCGTCGCGCGGTTTCTGCTACGCTGGCCGCGACGGGTTCTCAAATGTCAAATAAAGGTTCGACAGCGCTCGTAATCGGCGCCGGGATGGCCGGGCTCACCGCCGCGAGGGAGCTGGCGAGGGCTGGCCTGTCGGTGGTCGTGGTCGAGGCCGGCGATCGCATCGGTGGGCGGTTGCGGACGATCCGGGACTTCAGCGGGCAGCCGGTCGAAGCCGGCGCCGAGTTCATCCACGGAAACGGCGCCGCGACCTGGACCGAGATCAGGGCCGCCGGGCTGAACACCCGGCCCTGCCGCCTGGTTCGCGACACCATGCTGGAGTTCGGAGGCCCCGCACGATGGCTGCCCCTCGCCCTCCTCAACCCCGGGACCTGGACCGCCGCCGATATCTTGAGATCGATCGGACGCGTCCGACCCCCGGACCGCTCGGCGCGGGAGTTCCTCGACGGGCGACGGGACGGTGGGCGGGCGCGTCTCCTCGCCCAGATGGCGCTCACCGCGCACCTTCCAGGAAGCATCGATGAGATCGGCATGCTCGGTCTGAAATCCGACGGTGTCCACAGGCTCGAGACCGGTCTCAACCACCGGGTGGTCGAGGGCTATGATCAGCTCGCCCGGTTCGTGGCGCGTGACCTCGATATCCGGTTCGGGTTTGTGGTCGAGACGGTGCGTTGGCGACCTGACGGGGTATCGGTGCAGTCCGCAGAGGGTATCGAGCTATCGGCGCGCACGGTGGTCTGTACGTTGCCGGTTGGGGTGCTCACGTCCGCCGCGATACGGTTCGATCCAGAGCTTCCTGAGGGCAAACGGTCCGCC
>Ga0209013_10003028_pt1 | contig 15068 bp, 13 predicted proteins | sample Cruoilmetagenom2_FD_187291 | JGI IMG/M metagenome (GOLD analysis project Ga0209013, IMG submission 187291) | Oil polluted marine microbial communities from Coal Oil Point, Santa Barbara, California, USA - Sample 2 (SPAdes) (version 2) | ecosystem: Environmental > Aquatic > Marine > Oil seeps ... | reverse complement strand
CATTCCAACCACCCCCGCTTTAGAGGCGCTGTATGCTACTTGACCAATCTGACCCTCGAATGCAGCAACAGAAGCTGTATTAATAATAACGCCACGTTCCCCTTCTTCATTCGGTGTGTTTTGTTGCATAGCATGCACAGCCACTCGAAGAACATTAAACGTCCCAATCAGATTGACTTGAATAATTTGTTCGAACTTACTCAATTCCATTGGACCGTTTTTCGAAACCACTTTCCCTGGAGTCGCAATCCCCGCACAATTGACAAGCATGTTTAATGAGCCAAAGTGATTAACCACTTCTGTTACTTGTTGTTCGACTTGAAGAGCATCGGTTACATTTACGGAAAAATATGCGACTGATTCGCTTCCGAGTTCTAGCACTAAAGCCTGACCCCTACCTTCATTCAAATCGAAAATGGCCACTTTGCCACCAGCTGCAACAAGCCGACGCGTAGTAGCCTCTCCCAGACCTGATGCCCCGCCTGTCACGATTGCTACTGTTTGTGAAAGGTTCATCTCAAATCCTCCGATTCTGGCAATCTCTCAATAATAGTGGCATTCGCCATTCCCATTCCTTCACAAATTGCAAGAAGACCATAACTGCCGTTCGTGCGCTCCAAATGATTCAGTAATGTCACCAATAGTTTGGTTCCTGTCGCCCCTAGTGGATGTCCGAGCGCAATCGCTCCTCCGTTTGGATTCAACTTTTCCGGATCTGCATCAAATTCCTTTAGCCAAGCCATCGGAACCGGGGCGAATGCTTCATTCACTTCATAAGTATCCATGTCACTAATTGACAGGTTTGCTTTTGCCAGCACTTTCTTGGTTGCGGCAATTGGTCCTGTCAGCATCAATGTCGGGTCCGATCCTACCACGGAGCGAGCAACAATACGTGCTCGTGGTGTCAATCCGAGTTCTACCGCTTTTTCCCGTGACATCAATAATACAGCCGAAGCCGCATCACTCATCTGGCTGGCATTGCCTGCAGTTATTCTGCCATTTTTATCAAATACCGTTTTCAAGCCTCCTAGGACTTCCATGGTTGTTCCCTGACGCGGACCCTCGTCAATGGAAAAGAGCTCGGTCAATCCATCTGCGTTTTCCACCTCAACCGGAACGATTTCGTTCTCAAATCGTCCTTCTGCAATCGCCTGAAAAGCCCGTTCATGACTTTGGACGGAAAATGCATCCAGCTCTTCCCGGGACAGATTCCATTTTTCTGCGATTCGTTCCGCTGACAGACCCTGATTGATGATTTCATAAGCATCCGTCAGTTTCTTGCTGGGTTTGGCATCCCCCATATTTGAAAACATTGGCACACGTGTCATGCTTTCCACACCACCCGCAATGACGATGTCCATATCTCCACTGGCAATTGCCTGGGAAGCAAAATGAACTGCCTGCTGGCTCGATCCACATTGACGATCGATTGTTACGCCCGGGACATGCTCCGGGAAACCGGCAATCAGTGCGGCCGTTCTTGCAACGTTCCCTCCTTGTTCACCAACTTGAGAAACACATCCCAAGATGACATCCTCTATTAAACTTTTCTCTATCCCGACACGCTCAATCAGCTTTTCCAATAGGATTGCAGCCAATTCATCAGGTCTGGTATGCGCAAACTTCCCTTTTCGACGTCCCACCGCGGTCCGAAACCCTTCTATAATCACGACTTCTCTCATCGTTACACCTCTTTATGATTTAATTTCAAAATTGAATGAATATTCACTCACCACTATTCTACCTAAGATTTAATCAGCTTTCTAGTAATTGCTTGGAATCCTCTACGTCTCAAGTCTTAGTTGAAAATGCATTCCTAGCCTGTTTGGCAAAATCCCGTGCGTTGGTACGATAAGGGTACAAATTGAAAGGGGCAATACACACATGAAAAAATTTGGTTTAATCGTACTCGGCTCTATCGCAGCAATCGTGGCACTGGCGAATTTAGGTTCATTGCTTGGTCTTGCAATATCAGCATTGATTGTATATGCAGCAATGCACTTCTACTTAAAAGGAGGATCTACTTTCCGTAAAGTCCTTTGGGTAGGCGTAGGAATTTTCGGATTGTTGACAGCTGTAGCAAACGTACCTGGCTTCTTCGGAATTCTGGCAATCATCGGATTATGGGTTGTCGTTCGTAAATGGAATCAACAACCAGTAATGATTTCTACAAGCTCAAACGTCTCTTCATCAGATCCATTCACAAACTTCGAAAAACAATGGAACGAACTTAACAAATAAAAATACAACTACTAATTGGAGGCAACACACATGACAACATTATGGAAACGATTCAAACACGCAATCGAGGCTGATCTTCACACTGCATTTGATAAAAAGGAACAAAAAAATCCTATCGCCATGCTGAACCAGTACATTCGCGAAGCAGAAAAACAAACGGAAGAAACGGGCAAATGGCTAGAACGCCAATCCCAGCTGAAATCACAGCTAGAAAAAGAATTACAGGAAGCGAACGATATGCTTTCAAAGCGATCGAATCAAGCTGAACTTGCACGCAGCACAGACGAAGTTGAATTGGTTTCTTTTGCAGAACAGGAGGTTGCAGCATATGCGAATCGTAAAGAAATATTGCAGGTTAGTATCTCGCGTGCAACTGAGGAGTTATTTGGGCTTGAACAGAAGTATGAAGAGATGAAACATAAAGTCAAAGATATGAAAGTCCGCCAGCTTCAATTGATGGGTAAGGAAAACGTGACACGTGCACATCATCAAATGGATCGCGTCCTGCAGCCCGAATCATCGAAGAATGGTGACAAAAGCCTGCTAGCTTTCAATGAAATGGAACAGTACATCGAACGCCTTGGCCAACGCATCGAAAAAGAGCATGAAATCTCATCAATGGAACGCCGACTGGAAATGCTGGAAGTAGATGTTCAAAAAAATGAACAACCGAAACAGGAAATTGTGTAGAATATAAGGAATGAGAGGAGAAGGCCTTTGTCTTCTCCCTTCTTTCGGATTAATGTCTAGCTCCGAAGCCCTGCTCGCACCTCCGCTTCAAGACCTCATTCGAAAACAGGTTTTCGATTCGGTCTTTCCACCGTCGGAGTCGAGCTAACGCGGGCTTCTGCTCTTGGGCCTACAGGATGTGGGTCATGAAGGCGTTCCGACACGACGTCGGGACTTTAGCCTTCGAACCTTACCCACTACGAAAAAGGAGGAATAGTTATGCAACGAATTTCAACTGATCGCATCACGTTTTGGCTATTGGCAGCCTTGCTTCTCGTATTTGTCGAGGCAATGTTTTTCCATAATGGCAGCGTGTTATTCGTTCTTTTTGGTATTGGGTTACTTTATGTTAGTCTACGCAGAAAAAGCCGGATGTTCTTTTGGATCGGCATCGTATTTTTGGGAATCGCTTTACTTTCCATGTGGAGCTTAAGATTATTGATAGCTGCCACTTTGGTTTATATTTTGATTCGATTATGGAAAGGTGATAGTTCGGAACAAGTGATAGAACCGTTTCTCGGAGATGACGAGTTCGAAACACCGAATTCCATCATTCAGAACAAGCTTTTTTCTGTTCAAAGCACTCCTTTCCAAGCATATGAATGGGAAGATGTTCATGTTCAGGGGTTTTATGGAGACATTACGATTGATACAACTCAAACGGTTTTGCCAAAAGGGACTTCTCTTATTTCTGTCCGTCAGGGAATCGGGAAAGTTCGAGTTGCTGTTCCATATGAAATTCCCGTCCGCATACATTACACGACGTTACTTGGCGATGCCCGACTGTTTGGTGCAGGAAAAAAACGTTTGTGGAATCAATCTCTTGTCATGAAAAATGGATATGTCAAAGAGTTGAATGCTCCTTCTGAATTAATCATCACCGTATCCACTTGGCTGGGAGATGTCGAGGTGATCCGTAAATGAGCGGGTTTTTGGGGAGAACCTTCACATTATTCTTTCTACTTTTGGCAGTCCTGTTTTCCTTCCTGTGCTACTTCTGGGGTTGGCCGACACTCGGTGGCTGGCGTGCCCTATGGTCTCTGGAAGAAGGTAACTTGCCTATCGGGTTATGGTTTGGATTGATGCTATTGGCCATCAGTATGGGTGTGTCGATTTCCACGACCCAACTGGCGAGACGTCGCGAGCGTGCAATTGAAGCGTATTTACAAACTTACATTGATGCAGATCGACCGCATGAGGGCATCAATATACCGGCTGTATCTTCAAAGTTAAATAAGACACTGAGCAAAATTACACTCTTGATAACGACGCAAAAGAAAAGTCTGCAAAGAATGTCGGACGAACGTGCTGAAGGTGAAGATCAGCGAATTCAGGAGCAGATCGTGCAGGAACGGCAGCGCCTTGCCCGGGAACTTCACGATTCAGTCTCACAGCAACTGTTTGCAGCTTCGATGCTGCTTTCAGCAATCACTGAACAACAGGAAGAAGAACTTGGGGAAATTCCCAAACCACTCGCACAAGCCGAGAAAATGGTGCAACAAGCCCAGCTCGAAATGCGTGCCCTTCTCCTGCACTTGCGTCCTGCTGCATTACATAACAAAACCTTGGCGCAAGGACTCGAAGAACTACTCTGTGAATTGCAACAAAAAGTGCATTTCACTATCCGCTACCGTCTGGAAGATGTATCCCTATCCAAAGGCGCGGAAGATCATCTATTTAGAATCGCCCAAGAAACCATCTCGAACACATTGCGACACGCAAACGCCAGTGAAGTGGATATTTTGTTTGTGGAACGGGATGGCCTTGCGATATTCAGAGTCCAGGATAACGGGGTCGGATTTATGAGTGAAGACGGTAAAGCCGGTTCCTATGGACTGCATCACATCGAAGAGCGTGCAATTGAAATGGGCGGAACGAGCAAGATTGTATCCGTTCCGTCCCAGGGCACGATTGTGGAAGTGAAAGTACCTGTTGAGAAAGGGGTAGAAATGAAATGATACGAATTGTACTCGTGGATGATCATGAGATGGTCAGAATCGGTGTGTCGGCTTATCTGCAAGCCCAATCGGACATGGAAGTTATTGGCGAAGCGGTCAATGGCAAGGAAGCTGTGGATTTAGTGCTCTCCCTTCGACCTGACATTGTGCTGATGGATATGGTCATGCCGATCATGAACGGTGCTGAAGCAACGAAAGCAATCATCGAGCAGTGGCCTGAAGCGAAAATCATGATTGTCACAAGCTTCCTGGATGATGACAAAGTCTATCCAGCATTGGAAGCTGGTGCTGTCAGTTACGTCATGAAAACTTCAAAAGCGAAACAAATTGCCGAAGCCATCCGTGAGACTTTGAAGGGGCAAGCTGTTTTGGAGCCTGAAGTTACCAACAAAATGATGAAGCGTATGCGTCAAGGTCAAGACCGTCCATTGCACGAAGAATTAACTGAACGCGAACATGAAATCCTGCTTCTGATGGCGAAAGGCCGTAGCAACCAAGACATCGCTGATGAGCTATACATTGCCGTGAAAACCGTGAAAACACATGTAAGCAATATCTTATCGAAACTGGATGTCCAGGACCGAACCCAGGCTGTCGTGTATGCATTTCAACAGGAATTGGTGCCGAAAAGTTAGGAACTCTCGCCCCTGCGGGAGTTTTTTTGTTTTTCTTCATTTCACAGCGTGAATTCGAGCATTCGTATAAGTGATTCTTGAATACGGAGGCGTTTTTCTAGTATTGGATCTGTTTATCTAGCATTCGTACTGTCTTTTCCATTCATTGTAATTTAAAGGGTTATTCCGGAGCATACAGAATCCTTAATGTATAGGAAAACCTATATTGAAGGAGTTGGATGGTTTTGAGTGGAAATTTTGAAACGAGGCATAGCGAGCGGGATGCTGGATTGCCTAAGCGTCGGAACGAAATTTTGGAAAGCGCCATGGATGATTTAACCAAGGACAAACATGTAATTGGGATTTACCTAGGGGGATCGTTGGCAAAAGATAATTTTGATGTTTATTCAGATATTGATTTGCATATCATTGTCGCTCCTGATAGGAAGAAGGACTTTATTAAAGACAAACGAAATCGCTCAAAAAATTGGGGAAATGTATTGTTTTACGAAGACTCTTCCGCTTTTTCTCCTGTTGTCGTCACCCACTTTGATTGTTTTGTAAAAGTGGATAGTTGGTATCATTCGCCGGAAGACCTTGAGCCCTCCATTTGGCTAAAAGGTCTGAAATCACTTTATGATCCAAACGGCATTATACATAAGGTTCTTGAAGAGTCTTCTCTTTTGGAATATAAACCTTCAAAAGAGGATGTCGAGTTTTGGAGAAGGAAAATACTTGCATTCATTCACGAAACCTATCGTGCGGTCATGAGAAACGAGCATTATTATGCTCTTTCCAATCTTGACCGAATCCGATGGCTCCTCGTTTCCGGATGGTATATGGAAATGGAACAGCATCTGGATGGTTCCTATGGAATATGGTCAAAATTGGAGGGAAGCAGGAGCTCTTTGGAACCTTGGCAACTGACACTTTTGGAAAGTTGGGATAGTGCAAGGGCTCTACAAGATATCATGAAAACCATGGCGAGCATGATACCTGAATTCCTGATATTGAATAGAAAACTGTGTCAGCAAATTGGACATGCCGAAGACGAAGAACGTATCAAGAGGATAATAGAAATGGCCTTCTGATTCATAAGAAGAGGAGCATTTTGACAGATTACCTGTCAAAACTGCTCCTCTTTTTAGTTACTTGTCGGACGTCACTTTATTCAACGCATAAATAATCCCTGCATGAATCCCCTCATGCCATACTGCAAATTGAATGACCGATTCCACTGTGGCCATTTCAAGCATGTTTCCAATTTTCATAGGTTCAGGAAGGGATTGATCCAGCTTCCCTGTCAATACTTCAATGACTCTAGCTGGCTGTTCTGCCAGTGCTGCAAGAAGGTCTTCATTTGTTGGAGGTTCCCCCGTCCAATCAGCCGGCTTCGTTCCGCCTTTAAATAGTGGAATCCATTCTGGATGAACAGGCTCATACGATGGCACAACCTGTTTTACGAAGGATTCCAATGAGATGAACAGATGTCCAACGTTCCAACGAATCGTGTTGTTGAACCCCTCCGGCTGAATATCCCACTGTTCAGGCTTAACGGACTGTAAACGACCTTGTGTATAGATACGTGCAAAGTTCAATTGATTCAGAATTACCAACTTCAGTCACCTCTTCAATTCAGATGTATTTAGCGTATCTGAATCTCCCTCGAAAAGAAACAGAAAAATCATTATTTTTAGAGATTTAATTTTACATAATTTTACTATTACAACGTGAACGGCGTTTTTTACAACCTAGTTATCAAAAATCACAACGTGAAGCCTCATTATTACAACGTAACCCTCAATAATTACAACTGAGCCACCGCTCACCTTCAGTTTCACCTAAATTAAGACTTTTGAATGGTGCTGCCGGTGGACCTGGCAGCCTTTTCTGTTGGGTCACTGGTCTCTTTGGAGGTTTTTCCGACGTAAACCACGTTTTTTCAGACGTGAAGCGATATTTTTCAGACGTCATCCCTCTTTTTTCAGACGTCTCTCCCCAAAAATCAGACTGAGCAATCGCTCACCCTCTCAAAACTCTAAATTCAATAGAAAAAAGCAGCAATCCCAAAGGAATTGCTGCTCATCTTACTGTTTATGGTCTGAATGGATCGTCACCAGGTTTGGTGTTGTTCCAGCTGTCATATGCATCTTTATTGAATGAAGACCCTTCACTCGGCTGGATTGGTTCATCCTCATAGGGATGCACTTCGTCAGGGGAAGGTGTGTTAAATCCTTCATCCATTGGTTTCACTATGGGTGAAGAATTTACTTCATCCACATGTGGTCCTTTTCCATACAAGCTTTGTTCAGATCCTTTTTTATCCTTGAAAGACTCTTTGAACGACTCTTTCATCGATTCTTTTTCTTGTTTAAAGTTTTCTTTAGACACTTCTGCATCTTCCAGACTCTTTTCCATTTTTGATAGATAGCGAGAGGCATGCTCTCGACCGCCAAGACCGAATGCTAAACCGAATGCAAGAGCCACTCCACCTAAAATCAGGATAAATGCCGCGTTAATGATTGAATGGGCAATCCCCAGTTGGTCCAGCGCCATGAAGGATGCAAATGCCAAAATGGCATATTTGGCAACGTATCGTAAAACGTGAGGTGTGCCTGATGCATGACGCATGACACTGCCGACAATTTGCTCTGCCATTTTAGCCAACCAAAAGCCAATTGCCAAAATAAGTATTGCTGCGATGACTGATGGCAGGTAAGCAAAGATCGCTGTTCCCAATGTCACCATGAATTCCAGTTCCAGCAATTGCAGTGCTTCGACTACAAACAATAAGATAACGACGACTTGTACGATTGTTCCTAGTAAACTAGCAACTGTTGGTGCCGTACCTGTACCAGATTGGAAGCCCATTTTGCCGAAGATTGAATTTACACCTAGTTTCTCCAATAAGGAGACGACAATATTTTTCACCCATTTCGCTGCTACAATACCTACCAATACAAGTACGATGGCAACAGCGATTTTTGGCAACATGGCTAAAATATTGTTCAACATTCCAATTGCAGGACCTGAAATGCCGTCCAAATCCAAGATTTCAAGTGCAGTGATTGATACAGGAATCATGATCAAGATGAAAGCAATGATTCCAACCACTTTCGAAATACTTGACCCTTCAAAGAATGAAGATAGATTGAAGCGTTCAGCCAGGCGATCCGCACCAGCCGATTGCAAGAATTTCTCTAGTAAACTACGTACTAGTTTTGCAACAAACCAACCAATGAAGAACACGACTGCTGCTGATACCAATTTCGGTATGAAGTTGAAGAAACCTGCAAGCATCCCTTCAAATGGCCCGCTTAATCCATCAATGCCCAGTGCGTTCAATACCGCCGGGATAAACAATAGGAAAATCAGGTAATACGCAACATTTGCTGCTGTATCTGTCCATTTCGCCTGTTCAGCCGGGTTTGGATCCATCCCGGTTTTTGCTACATATTTGTTCAGGTTAAGCTTATGACCAGCCATTTGAATGACTTTTTTGACGACTGTTGCCAACACCCAAGCAAATAATAGAATCAGTCCTGCTTTAAGGATATTGAGGAATGCTCCAGTCAAACCTGAGTACATCGAAACAAATGGCATTGCCATTGAGTTCAAGTTCAGGATATTGAAGAATAGAACGAATGCCAAGATCAGTACAACAAAGAAGACGACTTTGCTTATTATTTTTTCAACCGTCCATTTTTCATTTTTGTTGCCCAAGCGCTCATTTACTCTTGCTTTACGCAAAGCTTTGTACGTAAGGTTTTCCAGGAACTTTGCCACGAAAAATCCAATTAATAATACCAGCAAAGCCAGCAAAAGTTCCGGTAAGAATGAGAGGGAGTCCCTCCAGTAGTAATCATTAAACATAGCGTATCCTCCTTTTAATTCGTAATTTCGTATAAAGGTGATTTACCCTTCACATTTCTTTTTAAACGCTTCACTCTCGCGTTTTTCACCGTAAACAATCAGTACATCCTTTGTTTTCAATTCCACGTCAGCTCCCGGATTGGTAATGAGTTCCTCTTCTCTTCGAATCCCAAGGACCGTGACACCCATTTCTTTGCGGATGGCTGCTTCTTCTAGCGTTTTGCCGACATATTCACAAGATTCATCCAGCGTTACTTCCTCAAGGGATTGTTCTTTTTCTTTCGTATGAATCAGTAAATTCACTAAATCCGTTCCTTGGGGACGCAATACCGAACTGACCAATTCGCGACCTCCAATGGTAGAGGGATTCACTACCCTGCTGGCACCTGCCCGGAGCAGGACATCTTCGGACCCTACATTTTCAGCGCGGGAAACGACCTCAATCTTCTCGTTCAATGCTTTGGCCTTGATGGTTACAAAGACATTGTCGGAGTCGCTGGACATGGCAGCAATTAAACCTTTGGCATGTTTGATATTGGCTTCAATCAATGAACTTTCATTCAATGGACTGCCGATAATCCGTAAGGTATTTGAAGGCAGATTTTCAAGAAGTTCTTCTTCGGAGTCATGGATATAAATCGCGGCAATATCCTCTTCTTTCAACTGTTCATAAACTTGTTGCCCGACCCTGCCTAAACCGCAAACAATAATATGGTTTTCCAAATTTTTTATGGTATGTTCCATTCTCTTATTCCACACCTTTACTGAAAGTTGATGTTCAATGAAATAGGACGCAACAGCACCCATAGCATAGGTAACAACTGCTACACCAAGCGGAATCATAATCAATGCAAACCGTTTGCCCGCATCTGTTTCAGGAACCACATCTCCATATCCCACTGTCATCAATGAAATGATGGTCAGATAGAATGCTTCGAATACTTCAAGATTCTCAAAGTTCATAAACCCTGCGGTGGCAATGGTCACCAAAACAATCAATCCGATAAGCGCGAACAAAATGTGACGGAATCTTACTCGTAAGTTCATCCATTTGGATGTATTCATTTATCCACCTTCTAATTTTAATGTATAACGTATAGTTACCCATTTTGAAACTTTATAACAAGATTATCCTCAATCCGGTTTGGTAATTTCATGAAATGAACATAAAAAAGAACTTAAGGGATTGCTCCCCCAAGTTCTCTAGTTTGTACTGATTGATACGGTTACTTTGAATAAGTCTCCGTCGACCTCTATTTTCATTGATCCTCCATGCAAATCGACAATCGATTGTGCGATGGCCAGACCCAATCCTGAGCCTTCTGTGTGGCGGGAGGTATCCGCCCGTTTGAATCGTTCAAACAGCTCATCCACATTTTCACCCAGTTCATACTTCGTAACATTTTTCACGATGAATTTGGCAGTTCCATTCGTTTCTTTCAACGTTACATAAACTCGAGTTCCAGGCAATGTGTACTTAATCGCATTTACAATCAAGTTATCCAGGACTCGCCACCATTTTTGGCCATCAACCGATGCATGGATGGATGTATCTGGCTTAGATACACGGAAGTCCAGCCCCGCTCCCTGAATTTCTTCTTGGTGCTCAGCCAATGCTTGCTGCATGAGCTGGGAAAGATCCACTCGTTGTTTATGGAGTTCCATGTTGCCGCTAGCCATCTTAGATACTTCGAATAAGTCTTCAATCAATGTCTTCAGGCGCTGGGATTTCCGGTCCAGGATCGCTGCATAAGATAGACGATCCTCTTCAGACAGATCCGGTTTCTTCAATAAATCCGTATACGTAATGATTGAAGTTAACGGTGTACGCAGATCGTGGCTGACATTCGTGATCAATTCAGTTTTCAGACGTTCACTTTTCGCTTGTTCCGATTGGGACATGCGAACACCTTCACGAAGTCGATTCAAGTGCTGTGCATGTTCTGCCATCACTGATTTGCCGCGGATTTTCAAGTCTCCAACCAAGTGCCCTTTCGCCATTTGTTCAGTAGCGATTGCGAGTTTGTTGTAATCAGCAACGCGTTTGAACAGCAGGTATAGGACCGGCAGTAACACGATGACGAATAATGGTGCATAGATCAAGATGAGTACCGGCATCAGTAGGACTCCACCAAAGCCAAGACCTGCAAAGAAAACAACAAACAGCAGGATCGTGATTTGCATTCCCATCGAACGATTCAAAAACGCTGCCTCTATAGTAATGATCAGCTTTTTCAACATGCTGTTCTCCCAAAGGTTTAACCAACCACCATCCTTGGAATCATTGAATAACCAAATTAATTGAAGCATCATCAATGTTGTGAAACTAATCAACATCAGGAAGAAAATAATTGTGTCCATCACATAGTCCCAATGGAAATAGTAGAGATTCTGCAGATAATTCGTCAATACATTGTACGATGAGATCAATCCGACAAACGTGATCAATATACCTGCTATACGACCCTCCAGTTTAAGTCTGCTGACCAAATGAGGCGTTGGAAGATCCTTGATCTCTTCTCTACGTTTTCGATATAACCAAATGGCAAAACCACCTGCCACAATTCCCGAAATGAATAGTGCTATGAGGATTCCCCTGCTTCTCTCATGCGCTTTCAAGCCTTCAAGCTGACTGCCTGAAACCGCGCTTTTCGGCATCGTGATCGTTCCTTCATATTCAGCGAATTCATATCCGATAATTTCGTTGATATCAGTCATTGAGAGAATTTGAAGTTCATCATTTTCAAAGTTAGTATGGTTTTGGCTAAGAGTCGAAATGGCTAGATACCCATTTCGTTTGTTGTAGGTTTTTTTGTATATGGAAGACTCATCAATATCCCCATAGGTGAAACGTTCCTTCGTTTCAAGATTAATCAGATCATAAGCAAATGATTGTCGTTCTTCCTTTGCCCCTGATTCGGCTTTTGATAACTGTGCATCATATTTAAGCAAAACTTCTTTTTTTGCTGCAAGAATCTTTTCTCGGACTGCTTTGTCATCCGCAAAGTTTGCTCGTATTTCTTCAATTTTTACGTTACGTTCCTTTTCAAGTTCACTTTTCAGAACATCATTATTATTCACTTCGGCATCATTGATCAATTCCAGGTATTGATCTTGCACTGAGCGGATCTGATCTACCTGAGATCCGTAATAATTTCGATAATTCTCGATTTCAGTTTCATCCACCTTAAGATTATCGATTGCCTTATCAACATCCAATGGGTTAATCAAAATCGGCCCGAATTCTTCGATTTTATTATCAAAATTCCAGTGAAAATCTTGTGTTTCATAATATGAGGTCCCGATGTATTTTGGGGCAAACGAAGCAAAAGTCGTCATGGCAAACAATGCAATGCTGACCAGTGCGAAAAAGATCCATGATATTCTTTTCATCTATTAAGCACCACCTTTCAATATTCGTGTCAGTTGAACGACCGTTCGATTCGAATGAAAAAAACCTTGTTCAAACAAGTGTTGGATGAAATTAAAACAATACATCAAAGTAAGCATACCGATGGCAAGGGCGATAATGGACAGCCAATGCGAAGCCTTACTTTTCGATTTTGTAGCCAATGCCCCATACCACCTTTACATACCTTGGATTTTTCGGATCCACTTCTATTTTCTCGCGAATTTTTCGAATGTGAACCGCAACGATGTTTTCTGCATTGTAGGCAGGTTCGTTCCATACTCGTTCGTAAATATCCCGGATGGAAAATACGCGACCAGCATTGGTCATGAGCAATTCCGTGATTTTATATTCAATTGGCGTCAACTTGACAGATTCACCATGGAATTTCACTTCTTTCGATTCCATGTCCAGTTCCAGCCCATCAATTTCAATGCTTGCTTTTTGTTCTTGGAATGTTCCGAGGTGAACGTAACGACGCAACTGTGATTTGACCCGTGCCATCAATTCCATCGGATGGAAAGGTTTTGTCACATAGTCGTCCGCACCAACGGACAGGCCGTGAATTTTATCGGAATCCTCTGCTTTGGCACTTAACATAATGATCGGAATGTTGCGCTCTGTCCGTATTTTGAAGGTTGCAGAAATCCCATCCATGTTCGGCATCATGATATCCAAAATGATCAAGTGGATTTCATTGGTTTCGAGCAACGCAATTGCTTCTTGCCCATCTGATGCCTTCAATACTTTATAACCTTCATTTTTTAAATATATTTCAATCCCGTCCCTGATGTCCTGGTCGTCATCCGTCACGAGCACTGTAAATTGTGTCATCCGTTGCACCTCTTTCCTACCTCTTATGATATCAATTGTAACTGCCAATTCTTAATAAACCCTAAGCATAAAAATGAAGAAATTCTTAAGAAAGTATGTTTTTTTGTTGTATATGAAAGAATTTATGCCATTTTCGAATAAAACGAGCGATTGAGTTTCTTAAATGATTACTGACACATGTAAGGGAATCAGGTGCTATGGATTCGTAAATGTTTGCACAGGGTCTATAAAACAAAGAAAGAGTAGCAAAAATGACTTTGTCATTTCGCCACTCTTTCCTTTCTCAGACGATACTGCAGCTGTTTTATATTCGTTGTTCCCTTATATGTAGGGTAACTAGTGTATAGATTCTTCCTGTATTCAATAAGCGTGCGAAGACCCACTGCTTTCTATAGTTCAAGTCGCTATTTATACTGATACGAGTATGTTTAATTTTTGAATAGACTCAATTGTAAAAACAACAAAAAGGGAACACTATGTTAAAAAGGCGGTGACTCATGAACAAAAAGGGAATCATAGGGTTTTTTATGCTTTTTGCGCTATTTTGTAATATTTGCAAAGTCTATGCTATCGACCGAGTTGTTATCTCACACGCTACTTCCGATATATGGTATGAAAACATATTTTTAATCGCAGACAAAATAGAGGGAGATTGGATGGCTCACAAAAATTTCACCGTCCAAATCGGTCTTCCTCCTGACGAATTGCAATATCACTTTCCAGATTGGTACAATGATAAATTTACGCCTGACTTATTTTATGAAGATATAAATGCCGACTCTTTAAAAGATATCATTGTTGTGTTGGTTGCTGGTTCAGGTTCTGGAATCTCCATGAAAGAGATACATGTGTTAAATCAAATACATGACCCCAATAGACGATACGAAGAGGTACCTGTTGAATCCATTAACCAGGCAGTCAAACGTATGGTAAATATGGAGAAACACGGGGACCAAGCAACCATTTTGATTGGTGAAAATAAATATATAGTTGATATTTCTAAATATAATTATCTACCTGGCACTTTTTACCCTAGTCCTGGCGTGGGCTCGGTTGAAGAATATTGGACAGAAAAGGGAATCCTTTATGGTTCTACAGTTGTTTTTATTACTCCAGCGGGACATATCGGCAGTTTAAAAATTGAATATGATTGGAACGGAAAAATGTATAAAGCTAAGTCTATTATTTTTGATGAGGCAGAGATTGCAAAAGCAGCTGGAATTATATCCGGCTGCTCAGACTGTAGACAAAGTCGATTTAGAATGAATAAAGGTTTATAAAGATGGCAGGGACCGCCACTTCGCTTTCCGTGGGCTTGACTTCAGTCTCCTCGTCACTACGTTCCTGCGGGGCCTTCAGTTCAAGCTATTCCCACAGGAGTCTTCGTGGCGGACCCTGCCTTTTCTTTCC
>Ga0209013_10003027_pt1 | contig 15068 bp, 11 predicted proteins | sample Cruoilmetagenom2_FD_187291 | JGI IMG/M metagenome (GOLD analysis project Ga0209013, IMG submission 187291) | Oil polluted marine microbial communities from Coal Oil Point, Santa Barbara, California, USA - Sample 2 (SPAdes) (version 2) | ecosystem: Environmental > Aquatic > Marine > Oil seeps ... | reverse complement strand
AAGATGCAGGAGCGGACCAGAGAACTTCAGGAAAAGACATCAGAATTACAAATATTAGCCCATCACGATGCATTGACAGCACTTCCAAACAGAGTACTTTTTACAGATAGGTTGGAACAAGGTATCACTAAAGCAAAACGTAATCAAACTGGCCTGGCACTCTTTTTTATTGACCTGGACAAGTTTAAACATATTAATGACTCACTGGGCCACAGCGTTGGTGACTCTGTGTTAAAAATAGTTGCCCGTCGTCTTGAAGGGATCATACGCAAAGAAGATACTTTGGCACGTTTAAGTGGTGATGAATTTACGATCATCATGGAAGAGTTAACACATCCAGAAGATGCATCCTTCATGGGAGAGAAAATCCTTAACACCTTGACAGAAGCTATTGAGATCGATGAGCATATGCTCTATATTTCGGGGAGTATCGGGATCAGTCTTTATCCGCAAGACTCCTCTGCTGCCCAATCTCTACTGAAGTATGCAGATACCGCGATGTATAAAGCAAAAGAAGAAGGACGTAATAATTTCCAGTTCTATTCTGCAGAAATGACAGAGTTTGCCCTGGAACGTATGGAAATAAAAACTGAGTTGCGTCAAGCCATTGAGAATGAAGAATTTGTCATTCACTATCAACCGCAGATCAATACGAAAACCAATACATTGGTAGGCGTTGAAGCCCTGGTACGATGGCAGCATCCAATCAAGGGACTTCTCTCCCCTGATACCTTTATCCCTTTGGCAGAAGAGACAGGCATGATCGTTAAAATTGACCAGTGGGTCATGGAAACAGCCATGCAGCAGATCGCCCGATGGTATAAAGAGGGATTAAATCCGGGGGTACTTGCAGTCAATCTTTCCATAAAACAATTGGAATGTAATGATTTCCTTGAAAAGATCCAAACACGTCTCCAAACCTATCACTTTAACCCAAAATGGCTGGAACTGGAGATCACAGAGAGGCAAATGATGAAAAAAACAGACGAGATCATTACAAAACTCAATCAAATACATGATCTTGGCATAAGTATTTCCATCGATGACTTCGGAACTGGATACTCTTCCCTGTCTCTCATGAAGCGTTTACCTATCAATAGACTCAAGATCGACCGCTCATTCATCAAAGATATTCCGGAAGATAAAGAAGATATTGCTATCATCAAATCCATTATCGCTCTTGCAAAAAGTTTAAACCTCAACCTCATTGCAGAGGGAGTAGAGAATGCGGAGCAGAAAAAGTTTTTGATCTTACATGGCTGTACACATATCCAGGGGCACTATTATGGTCGTCCAATACCTGCCGCTAAGATGAGAGAATTACTCTTCAAAGTATAAAGGGTATGGTGATCATCCTCAAAACCTTATTCTGTATCTATATACGCTTCAATAAGCTTAGGTTCACCCAGGTAAAATCCTTGGACATATTCAATTTCCAACGCTTTCACCATCTCATATATTTCTCGGGATGAAACAAACTCGGCTACCACTTTATACTGATACGCTTCAGCCAAATCTTTGATGGATTCCAGCATGACGCTTGTGCGTTCCGGAGCATAAAGCAACTCCTGAATCAGCTGTCCGTCTATCTTTAAAATATCTACATCAAGTTTGATCAGATAGACATAATTGGCATACCCGCTTCCAAAATCGTCGATCGCGATCTTTGAACCAAAAGTCTTTAACTGCTGAAAGATCAGTGCCACCTGTTCATAGTTATGAATTTCATGATCTTCCAGTATTTCAAAGGTCAATCTGTTTGCAATATGCTTATAACGATATAACTCTTCTGTGATAAGTTTCATCATATCTGCATTATAAAGATCATCAAGATCCAAATTGACCGATATTTCTATCTCCGGATATGTATGCAAAACAGAGAAAACATTTTTAAATACCAGTTTACTCATTTTGATATATTGGCTTGTGCCTTTGATCACATCCATAAAGTGAGCCGGGGAGATAAGTTTTTCTTTCTTCTCTTTATCGACCAGGCGAACCAAAGCTTCATATTTAACGATCTTCTTTGTCTGGGTATGGAAGATCGGCTGATAGACACAGACCAGCCTCTCTTCTTCCAAAGCTTCTTTGATATAATCCATATTACCATAGTTCATTTGATCAAAATGATCCAGACCCAATAGACCGAAAGCATTTTTGCCTTTGCTTTTTATTTCCAATAATTTTTTGTCCAATATTCGTTGGACATCATGTATGGAAGCCTTGCCCTCAGGGGTGATCATTGCACTCATGGAAACTTTTTGATCAAAAACTTCATTTTCAAGAAGATACTTTTTTTCCTGTAGGGTGCCAAACAGTTTTTTGACCAAACCTTCAAAATCACTCTCCGTTTTTGGGACCAGCACAAGAAATTCTGTTCCTCCCGTACGGATCAACTTGGAACCTGCAGACACTATACGCATTATCGTCGCAGAAAACTCTTTGATGACACTATCTCCGGAGGCATATCCGTATTTATTATTGATCTGTGCAAACTCGTCCATATCAATTAAAATGACGTTATAGGCATCTACCTCATGTCTGTTAAAAAATTCTTCTAAAAAGACTTTTGTATGTGCAGAGGTTAAAGTGTCAAACAGAAGTATTTTACGTAATTTGGAATATCGATTGAGCAAATAAACCAGCAATACTATACTAAGGATCAAAAGAACCTGCATCATCCATACCACGGTCATAAGCGGTGAATTAAACTTATTGAGATGTTCACCGTAAGATTCAGAAAGGTCCAGAACCAACAGGGCTTCTGTCTTATTGTCTGAAACAATAGGATACACCAGTGACAACCAAACTTCTTCAACCCCTTCATACTGCTCAATGATCTGCATTTTTTGCGAAGCATATACGCTGTCAAAAAGTTCACTTTTAGGAAAAAAAATGCTTTTATATTCTGCAGGTTCTTCTTCAGAAGCATCAAGCAGGAAGCGGTACTTTCCTTTTTCATTTTTTTCAAGTACAAAGATATATTGATATTGTTTCGTTAAAAATGCGTGAAGTGATTCGTTGAGATGCTTTCTTAATTCAGGATTTTCTGTCAATGTTGCTTCTAAGTTATTTTTACCTCTGACCTGTATCAGTTTGGCTATTTTAGAAGCATATTGCTCTGCTCTTTTTATCTCATCATTTTTAAGTTTCTCTGTACTTTTGATAGTTGAAATTTGTAAAAACAAGGCAAAAGCAATGAGGAGCACCATTAAAAAGATTATAAATTTATCGGAATATGCTTTTCTCATAGTTCATCAATCATAAAATTATGATATGCTTCAGGGAGTTGAATAGCCTGCTGTTCCAATCTCTTTTTTACAAAGAGCAGCTGAGAGCGTCCTTTCCTCCAGTAAAATGCCCCTACGATATCTTCTGAATATTTTAAAAATTGATAATTGGTCACAAATAAAACAGGCTTTTCAACATTTTGATTTACTTTGTTTCTATTCAACATATATCGAAGTGTTGATCTGTTTGTGATCAGGATAATATCTGCCTCTTCAGGTGTTTTTGACAAAAATATTCTCTTGGAAGCAGCAAATACTTCTCTATACTCCGGATCATCCGTATAGACTGAAACCATAGCTTTTGACGACAAAGCAGAAAATATACCATGATACATTTTAAGCGTACTCTCTTTTTCTAAAGCATAAAGCCCACTATAGAAAAGGATGAGGAGTATAATAATTTTTTTCAAAACAGATACTCTAATTCAATAGTAATACGCTGGTCTATAGGAGATACATTTAAAGGCTTCAACGGAATGCCTCTCAGAGGACTTAGTCTAAACAGATCTGATTTTTTAGCTTTATTTAAAAGGTTGTCTCCTTTTAATGTGAAAGTAAGATCCGCATCAATGTTCCAGGAAACAGAACTTGTCAGATCAAAATAATTTTTTCTGTCAAGACTGGTACGGTGCCACACAATACCATTATAAAAATCAAAACTTTCATAGGTATTGAAAGAACTCAGATATCCACTGGTATCTTCAAGTTTATCCAAATTAAAGATATCTTTATAGTGTGCATAATAGAGTTGCAGATCTACTTTGTTGTTTCTATCAAAATTATAGTCATAATTAAAGATCGTAAAGAAATATTTTGTATCTCCCGACGGATCAATAATGTCATTTTGTACAATACCATCTTCATCCTGAAACAGATTTAGCATTAATCTAAAATTATATTTGTCTTTTCGATAAGACACTTCCTGGCTGATACCTACTGTGGTCTGTAATGCCACATCCTGATAAGTTGAAGGATCCAGATAGCGGACCAAAGGTTCTAAAGAAAACTGAGTACGATAAAGATACGCTTTATAACTCCATTGATCACTGTTATAAATATACCCTAAGCGTAACTGCAGAAGATCATCATTTTCTATCCCTCCATTTCGTGAAATGTTGTTATAAGATATTCCCAGTGTTAAGAGTTGCCTGTCATCCAGTGCATATTGATCCTGAAAAAAGACCGAAGCTATTGTTTCAGTAGTTAAAGGTGATCTCAAAGCATCAATTCCATAATTTGTAAAAGAATCAAGCGCTTTATATCTCCCTTTTATCCCGGCGGTGATGCGATTGTTTCCTATCGTTTCTTTATACGTCAGTTCAGCTGTGTAGGTACTGTTTTTATACTTTCCGTCAAAGGTGTTAGCACCTAAAGCATCTCTCCAGAGCAAAGGAAGTTCATCTGCCTGTGCCATATCTGTTTTCAGCCAGTCATAGGCGATCTGTGCACGCCAGAACTCTCCCAGATCGATCCCGTAATCCATATGGACATTCAAATAGTCAATGTCAGAAACCAAAGGTGTAGCATCCCAACTCATACCCGCAAAACTATCTGTGTTTTTTTTCATGACCTGCAGATGAAAAATTTGATCTTCGTTTTTTACATAAGAAAAAAGTTGTGTACGCTCAAAATCCCTACTTAAAGGGTTAAATGTGCCATTATCTACGGTATCTCTTTGGGCATCGGTATGAGAGAAATTGACCATATATGAGAGATCTTTCCTTTGCTCTCCATAAGAAATGCTTTGAGAGTTGTACCCTCTGCTGCCCCCTATAAGGTCTAATTTCCCGCCACTGTCTCGTTTAGGATCTTTTGAGTAGAGAAAAATAGTAAGATAGGCAGGTTCCACGGAGGATTCAAAAGAGGGAATTGCATAATAAAACTCTATATGATCTACAAAATCTATATTCACATCACCATAGAGTACCACCCCGCTTCCCATCCATCCCTGAGTGATCTCTACACCATCCACATAGAGGCGGATAAAATTACTCCTATACGCCTCAATTCCACCAGAAGTTAAAGGATCCGGAAGAGCCAGCCTATTTTCATGATAATAAACAACGGGAGTCGTTTTAAAAACATCTTTAAGTGTTTTTGCATGCATTCTTTCCAGTTTTTCTCTGGTAAAAAGAACCAGGTGCCCTTTATTTTCATCAATTGTTTTTTGGCTTAAAGCATTTTTTTGATTATACTCTTCTAAAATAGAATTAACATCCTCAGCATAGATCGTAGTTGAAAGGAGGATACATAAAACCCCCAAGCTTTTCTGTATCAGCTTTTGTCCAAAAAAATATCCCATACTTTATCCTGTTCCTATAATTCCTGTTTAATTATACCTAATATATGTCCAAAACAAATATTTTTTAGCAACATATAACGAAAACAATTCTATACTAGGAACTATTATATACAAGGAAGTATTGTGGTTGATAAAGTTTTTCATCTCTTAACCGAGGAATATTCTCTTATCCTTGCTTCGACGCAAGAGGATTTTCGAGCTGTAGAAGATATAAGAAATGATGTGATTGTTAATCACTATCCGGATATTGAAGAGACGAAAGAATATATTTTTTCTCAAGATGATAAGCAGTCATTTACGTATCTTTTACAACATAACGCAACAAAAAGGTATGTCGGATCTGTAAGGATCTTTTTTGTCAACAAATATACACCTGTACAAGAAATACCCATGCAAAGAGATCTGCATATCCAAAATATAGAACGTTTCACACAAGATCTTCCTATCGCTGAAATATCACGCTTCGCTTTAGTTAAGAATCAGGTTCCACACAAAGACTTTTCCGAACTAAGACTAAGAGGCTATCTTTCATTAATGCTTATGAGTGCAACAAGGATCAATGTTTTTCTCTATCACTATTATAAAATCTTTGCTATTATGGAACGCTCATTACACCATGTTTTAAAAAGACAAAGTGTTGCCCTTGAAGCGATAGGAGATGCGATAGATTTTCATGGCGTAAGATTCCCATTTGTCATGAAAAAAGAAGATTTTTTAATGGCAGGGAAAAAAACAGAAGACACCATGGGGCAACTCACAAGGTACCACCTCCAAGAACTTTGTAAAAATCCCGAACCCCTTTGGCAATTCATAGACAACAATCCTTACCTGGAACGTTCGGACATTCAACTTGATCAAATTTGTCAATTCTTTAAAGAGTTTGGCTATGATGTCAATCTTTCAGTTTTACTGGCAGAAGATAAATACGAAACAACCCCTTAAGCTTTCACCCTGTAGATCACTGCATACATCAAAGGGACATAGTAAAGGTTCAGTACCGTTGCCCAGGCGATACCAAAGCCGAGACTCACAGCCATAGGCTGCAGGATCAGTGCCTGTCCCGAAGCGAAGAAGATCAGTGAAGACAAACCTAGTACTGTCGTGACAGAGGTCAGTATAATAGGACGCAGTCTCATCCCCGCTTTTTGCTGCATCTCTTTATAATTTTTGCTTCCTTTGATAAAGTCAAGCATGATGAGTCCGTCATTGACCACCACGCCGGCAAGCCCTATGACACCCATCATACCCGGCATTGTCATATGGATCCCCATTAGTTTTGTCCCTAACAGTGCACCAAAAAGAGAAAGCGGAATGGTAGTGAGTATGATCAGCGGCAGGACCAGGGAATTGAACATCCACACCAGTGTGATAAAGATGAGAAAAACAGCAATGAGTAGGGCTTGTCCCATCTCTTTTTTAAGTTTAGCATTTTCTTTCTCTTCCCCTTTAATAATGAGTTTTATCCCTTCACTTCTTAGCTCATCGAGGAGTGGCTGCAGCTGCTCCATCACCTCAACCGTGGTGATCACTTTCTTTTCCACTCTGGCAAAAAGTGAGCGTACTTTTTCACCGTCTTCTTTGAAGATCTTGACAAAACTTTTTTGATAAGTAAAGTCACAGACATCTGAAAGTCTTACCACCTGCCGGCCGTCAGGTGTTGTCAGTTTAAATGCTCCTATGGCAGCAGCATCCTGTTTGTAAGCATCTTCTATTTTGACTCTGACCAGACCTTCATCATTGAACATTTTTGCATATTCCGCTTTCAGGAAAGCCCCTTTGAGGACAGCGGTCACCGAGCCTTCCGTAAAGCCTAACTGCTGACCGTACTCGTTGACACGAAGTTTCAGTTCCCGCTCTCCCTCATTGGCATTGTCTGCAATGTCTTCCACTCCATTGATACTGCGAAGTTTCTCCTCCACCTTTTTCATGGCAGCCAGCATTTTTTCTCTGTCGGGATGTTCAAATCCTATCTCTACATCATTGCCTACGATGCCTGCCTGCTGCACATAAACATTGAACTCTTCATAGAGTTTTTTTCCATGCACTTCCTGCTTTCTGAACTTTTCTACAATACGCTCTTCAATCCCTTTTGCTATATCCTGGGAGATTCTCTCTCTTATCATATCAGAGTCATCATACTCCAGGGAAAAGACAGGATTGATGTATCGATCAAAGAAGTTTTCAGGTGCTTTTTCGTGCAGATTGATAAAGATCTGAAAAAGGTTCTCTCCCATTTCAAAACTCTGGTCTTTGTTGAATTTAAAACCTATGACCGATGTGACAGAGTCCATCTCTTCAGGGTCCAGCATCTCAAGCAGGGCTTCTTCCACCTGTGTGACATAGACTTCCGTTTCACTCAGGTCATTGTTGATGTCTATCTTTCCGTTCATATAGACCTGCTGGGCATCAAACTCCGGGAAAAGCTGAAACTTGGTGATCTTGACCATACCCAAAGTACCCAATACAATAAGTAAGACTACGATTGAAAGAGAACGTTTTTTATGCTCCAGCAATGTACCCAGAAACTTTTTATACCATGCTATCCAGTCGTTCCAGAAACTTGTATCTTCTTTCTCTTTTTTAAACTTGCCCATTGAAAAAAACTCTTTGGCATGCAGAGGCAGAAAGTAAAAGGCTTCAAAGAGAGAACTCAAAAGAAGTACCGAGATCATTACAGGCAGCACCTGCATGAACATTCCCATCTTCCCGCTCATGATCAGCAGCGGCAAAAATGCAAATACTGTGGTCAGGGTTGCTGTCAGTACGGCAGGAAACATCTCAATCGCACCTTCTATGGCTGCATCTCTGGGGTTTTTTCCCAGCTCCATATGTCTGTAAATGTTCTCTGCAACCACAATGGCTTCATCTACCAGCATTCCCAAAGCGATCAGTGCGCCAAGCAGTGTCAGCATATTCAAAGAGTAGCCTATCATCTCCATCACGACCAAGGTGATCATAAAACTCGCAGGTATTCCTATGCCCACTACCCAGGCAATACGCATATTGACAGATAAAAAGAGTGCTAAAAAGACCAGGATCAGTCCAAAGAGAATGTTGGAAGAGACAAGATTCAGACGATTTTTGATCCAGATAGACGTATCGGTATAGGCTTCAAACCTGACATGTTCATACTTTTCATTAAAGTCTGCCAGTACTTTGCGTATCTCTTTGCTCAAAGCGATGGCATTGCCCTCTTTACTTTTGTTGATGTTCAGAGAGATATTCTGCTTGCCGTTATAGTGTGATATCTGTACAGGATCACCCAAACCGTAATAGACTTCAGCCACATCCCCCAGACGGAAACGTTTTGCCCCCACACTCAGCAGTGTCCGTTCCAGTGCTTCAGCATCTTTCTCACCATTGATCGTAGAGATATAAAGGTGATCACCCTGCCCATCAAGTGTCCCTGCAGGGAAAATAGTTGAAATACCCGAGATGGCTTGATAGACTGAAGCTTTATCCAGATCATAAGCATCCAATTTTTTCTGATCGAGCTTAATGACCACTTCTTCGTCTGTATCTCCACGTATCTCTATCCCGCTTAAATCATGAATGAGTGCCAGCTTGCCTTTAAGATCATCTGCTGCCTCAATGAGTGTTTTTTTACTCACATCACCGGAAACGGCTACAAGCAAAAGCGGATATTCATGCACCACTATACGTGCGATAGGCTCATCCATATCGGAAGGGAGGTCACGCCTTGTTTTAGAAATAATATCTTTCACATCCGAAAGGACAAGCTGCGTATCGTTCCCTGTTTTAATATCTGCTTTGATCGTAAAGCTTCCATTTTGAATGCTTGTATAGATCGTATCTATCTCTGAGAGACTTTTGAGTTCATCTTCGATGCCCGAGACGACCATTTTATCCAAAACGTCCGCAGATGTACCGACATATCCTCCCTGGACAGAGATCATGTCAAGTGTCGAAGCAGGAAATATCTCTTTGGCAATATTTTGATAGGCCAGCAGAGAAAGTACCAGCATGAACACCATCAGAATATGGTTGATAATAGGTTTATCTACAGAAAAACGAATAAAACTGCGTATCACGCTTACTAGCCTTCTTGAATGACAAAGATCGTATCGGTCACCCTGTTTTTAAACTTCAATGCTTCTACACTTTCCTCGAGCATGACTTTTTCTGCTTTCAGTGCAGCAACTTCTCTTTTCATTTTATTGACCACTTTACTTTCATAATAGATCTGGTTGGAGAGATAGATCTTGATCGTGGTTAAGATAAGTATGATGGCAACAGACATGAAGGTGACCATCACCATTCCAAAGGTGATACCGTTAGGCTTGGATCTTTTCTTTTTAGCTGTCATGTTTGAACCTGAAAGATCTGAGTTTTGCCGATCTGCTTCGTGGGTTGACTTTAAGTTCTGCTTTGGACGCTGTTACCGGTTTGGAAGAAAATGCTTTCCCTATGGCATGGTTTTTACCACAGGTACATCGCATCGCCTGCGGATCACAGATACAGGCCTGTGCCCATTTTTTAAAACGGTTCTTGACCAAGCGGTCTTCCAGAGAGTGAAAAGAGATGAGAGAGACTACTTCGCCTTTGACATGCTTTTGTTCCAAAGCATCGAGCAATCCTTCTATTTCCCCCAGTTCATTATTAACCTCTATACGAATGGCCTGAAACATTAACGTTGCAGGGTGTATCTTCCCTCCCGGGTGAATGACCTTCTGGGCGATTTCACTTAAAGCTTTTGCACTTTGTATGGGTGCTTTGGCTCTGGCTTCCACCACTGCGGCTGCCAGTTTCTTATAGGGACGTACTTCACCGTAAGCATCAAAAATATACTCCAGTTTCTCTTGCGGATATTCGTTGACCACTTCGTACGCAGATAAAGGGGAGGAAGCATCCATACGCATATCTAAAGTTTCAGATGTGAAAGAAAAACCTCTCTCTTTTTTATCAAGCTGTAAAGAAGAGACGCCAAAATCTGCCAGTACTGCCAGAACAGGTGTTTCTTTTAAGGCAGGAAACACTGTTGCAAAAGTACCTTTATAAAGTTTGCTTCGATCGCCATACGGCTCTAAACGCTTTTTGGAAAATGCAAGGGCTTCATCATCCCTGTCTATCCCTATATGATGCAGGGAGCTATACCTGGCCAGCATTTCAGAACTGTGCCCTGCATACCCAAGTGTACAATCTACAAAATAGCCTTCACCCACATCTTTAAAACTCTCTAACACTTCATCCAGTAATACAGGTATGTGTGGTGTTTGCACTTGCTTCCTTTTCCTGCCGTCATCCTCGTACTTATAGCTAAAAGTATACGGGGATTTACAACATTTAGAACTATTCACTTAATTTTAGTGCTATAATACCAAAATAATAATGAAAAAGGCTCTATTATGGTAGACAAACATCTCATCGAAGATATCAAACATGTTTCACTCTCCCTGTTTAACAAAAACTTCTTTGGTGTATACCACGGATCCATCTCTGCCAGGGTCTCTACTAATGGTTTTATCATTAACAACAAGGAAACGATACTGGATGAAGTCACGGAAGCCTCACTTGTCAAACTTGATTTTAATAAAAGAGACTACCGCTGGTCTATGGCAAACCCGGATGTTTACATCCATGAACATATTTATGAGAACATCCCGAATGCAAAGTATATCTCTTACACCATGCCCCCTTATGCCACTGCCTATTCACTCAAACACGGTAAGGTTTCGCCCCGGGATTATTTTGGAAAAAAGATCTTAGGTGAAGTCATCATTTATGATCCGAAAAACATAGATGACTGGATGGAACGGGCTCCTTATGAGATACCACAGTTTTTCCAAAAACACGACACCCACCTGCTTCTCATCAAAGGGTTTGGTCTCATCTCTTATGACAGAGATATCACGGAGATGGCAAAAAAGATCTCTATTTTAGAGAACTCCTGCAGACTGCTGGCGCTCTCTGCAAATCTTTAAAGTGCTTAGCGACTATACGTTGTCACCACTTCTTTTTCATTGATCCACTTCAAATGATTTGGATCTAAAGCCATGATCTTATTGATGTGTATAGGTTGATTTTCATATTTACGTTTAAACGTTGCTGCAAAATTACGCAGAGAAGCTTGAGAGATACGGTAAATTTCTGCAGCATTTGGCACTTCTACTTTCTTGACAACCAGTACAACTGTATTGCTCCACACCTTCCAGATACCGGAAACATCTATACGCATATCTTTAATAAAAGCATCCTCTTTTCTAACAGAGACAAAACCCAGTATGGAAAAAGTGTGATTGCCGTTTAAAGTCAGATACTCTTTTTCTATGGTCAGGGTACCGTTGTTTGTCACCTTTCTCTGAGCTTGCCACTTCCCCACAAGCTCATTGGTACTCACCGCAGAAAGTTCAATCATAAGCAGCAATAGTATTATTAAAACTTTCATGACGTATAACCTTTAGGATAGTTTACATATTATATTCAGATACAAATCAGAGTTAACTGTCAAGAGTGCGATAAAGCATATTTTTGTTATACTTTTCCAAAACATCCCTTCAGCAAATACCCAACATAGGATACATGTATGAATCAGACAAAAAAAAGATTAAGCATCATAAATCTTGCCATCTCCATCACTGATATTGAAACCATCCAGCTTCAGATATTGAAGTTGGGATTACTCCAGACAGACCTGAAAATACAAGAGATCATTAACGCACTTCAGTCAGAAAATTATGCACAGGCACAGGGGCTTATTACATTATATATAGAAGCACCTACAGAAAACATACTGCAGCGTACCTCACAAAAAAAGGAACCTGTCACTACAACTGCAGACAAGAAAACCATTGATGAGTTCCAGCTTTTTGTCACAGAAGATAAAGACGAAAAGCAAACAGAGATAGATATCAATGACTTTTATGTGGATGCATTTGAAACAAGGAAAGATCAGGTAAAAGAAAAAGAAATCATCAAAGAGCTGGACCTTGATGATTTTCTGATCGATGCCTTGAATATAGAAATGCCTCAACCAAAACAGGAAGAAGAAGAGAAGCCAAAAGAAGAGGTCATCGATCAAATAGATATAAATAATTTTTTCAGCAATACACCCAATAGAGAAAAGGAACAAACAGAAACAGAAAAAACTGTCACAGAAATAGATATCAACGACTTTCTCAGTGATCCACTTCAAGTAGAGACAGCTCAAGTAAAGAACAGTGATTTTGATGCACTGCTTAATATTAGTAGTGATGACGTGCTTCCGGACAACATCACACTGGATATCAGTAATACTTCTCCTGATACTTTCTTTGAAACTCCGCATCAGAAGGATCGAGAGATCATTGACAGCTCTGAGATCCCTAAAGATACTTTTTTTGATACAGAAGAGACTGTGACTGAAGAAACCGTCATACAGACAAAGACCATAGAAGAATCTCGGGAAATTGAAGAAGTTGAGGAAGTTGCAGAGCTTATAGAAGATATCATGCAGGATAAGGAAACTTTTTTTCAAGACTTAAGTCCTGTACCTGATATCGCAGAAAAGACAAACCCTTCAGAATATAAAGCGATCCCCTACATTGAAAAGAAACTGGAAAACATGCAAAAACAATATCCTGCTGTTGAACAGGACTATGAAAATTTTTCCACTGTTGAGAATTTATTGAAAAAGATCAGCCGGGAAGCCTATCGTGAAGCTGAGATAGAAGAGACACTCACTTACATCAAACGACTCGTTGAAGAGGAAGAACTCAGCCAGGCAGCAAAACTTTTACTTATCTGTGCTTCCACAGAATCTAAATTTGCACAATTCATCTTAGCCAGAGAACTCTATAAAGGCACAATATTGACAAAAAATGTACCCGAAGCTTTTAACCTGATCAATACTTTGGCTATGGATGATTACCCTGAAGCGCTGTGCGATCTGGGGCAATTTTATGAAAATGGAATAGGGACTACAAAAGATACAAAAAGGGCCCGGGAGCTTTACAAAGAAGCGATGGAATTAGGGATCAAAAGAGCCAATGCACACCATGCCCGTATGAAAAAAAACCGCAGAGGATTATTCAGACGTTAAGCGAATACGCTTTTAAGACTTTCACAATGCCTTCATATGCCACTTCTATCATCTTATCTATCTCTTCATAAGAGATGATATACGGAGGCATGAAATAGATCACCTGCCCCAAAGGTCTCAGCAATACACCCTGGGTCAATGCATACTCATAAATCTTTAATCCTATCCGTTGTTCAGGACTGTATCCTTCCAACTCTATGGCCGTGACCATTCCCTGTTGTCTGATCTCTTTTACATTTGACAACAGAGAAAACTTTTCCAGTTTCTCTTTGATATACCTGCTTTTCTTTGCATTTTCACCCAAAATATCATTCTGTTCAAATATCTCCAAAGTTGCCAATGCAGCGGAACATGCCAAAGGATTACCCGTATAAGAGTGTGAATGCAAAAAGGCTTTATACTCATTATAATCACAGTAAAAAGCAGTGTAAACATCGTCACTTGTCATGACAACCGAAAGCGGAAGATAGCCACCGGTCAAACCTTTGGAGAGTGTCATAAAATCCGGGGAGATCTCTGCATAATCACAGGCAAACATTTTTCCTGTACGTCCAAATCCTGTCATAATTTCATCAGCAATAAGATGCACATTGTATTTCTTTGTCAACACTCTCGCCCCTATGAGATAAGTAGGATGATACATATGCATCCCCCCTGCTCCCTGAATGAGAGGTTCGAGTATGAATGCCGCTATTTCATCTGCTTTGTTCTTCAATACTTCTTCCAAAGAAATCAATGCTTCATTCGCAGCTTCCATACTCTGATCTTTTGGTACAGGCACTTGCATATTTGCGATGAGCAGAGGTTCATAGGTTTCTTTGTAAAGAGAGACATCCCCCACGCTTAAAGCACCGATGGTCTCTCCGTGATACGAATTTGTCAATGAAAGAAAAAGTGCTTTGCGTTTTCCCTGATTAAGATGATAATGGTAACTCATCTTTAAAGCTGCTTCCACTGCACTCGAACCGTTATCCACATAAAATACTTTACGTAACTCCAGAGGTGTGATGTCAACAAGTCTGTGTGCAAGCTCTATGGCGGGTTCATGGGTAAAACCTGCCAGAAGTACATGCTCGAGTGTGTCCAATTGTGCTTTGATCTTTATGTTGATAGCCTCATTTGCATGACCAAAAAGATTGACCCACCAGGAGCTGACCGCATCGATATAGGCATTCCCTTCAAAATCATAAAGATAGACACCTTTTCCTGACTTCACAGGGACCAAAGGCAAGGTTTCATGATCCTTCATTTGAGTACAGGGATGCCAGATCACTTCCAAGTCCCGTTGCATCATTTTACTATTTTCTTCAGACATATTTTTTTAGGCTCCAATTCATCCGCGATAAGCTTATTTTAGGTAGAATATTGTACAAATTTTTCGATTGAAGGTAGATGAAGTATGATTAGTTGGATGCAAAAACACAATAAATACCTGGTA
>Ga0209013_10003026_pt1 | contig 15070 bp, 14 predicted proteins | sample Cruoilmetagenom2_FD_187291 | JGI IMG/M metagenome (GOLD analysis project Ga0209013, IMG submission 187291) | Oil polluted marine microbial communities from Coal Oil Point, Santa Barbara, California, USA - Sample 2 (SPAdes) (version 2) | ecosystem: Environmental > Aquatic > Marine > Oil seeps ... | reverse complement strand
ACGATCGTTGCGGCACGGTCGGCGCTCTCGTTGATCATCTCGTCCCTGGTGCGCTGCGCGGCAACGAACGTTCGGCGGATCGCGTCGACGGAGTCGTCTGCTTGAGCGACGCGCTCCTGGAGATCGGCGGTGTCGTGCTCGTGGGATCTGAGGGTGGCGATCAGCCGGTCCATGACCCGGTCGACCTCAATGGGGTCGTAGCCCTTGCGACGCACGCGAGCGAACCTGTGTGCCTCAACGGTTGATGCTTCAATCTTCATGCGTCCGTCTCCCCGGATCCCTCCGCCCGTCGCTGCCCCTGCAATCCTGCAGAGCGACCGGGTTGGTCGCATTCGGATCGGAACCCTACGCTGAACGTTCGACATCCGCAAGGGAATATCAACAGGGTGGACTCCGAGTCCGGAGTGGAGTAGAACAGTCACATGGATCGCATCATCGTCGACATCGAGAAGGAATGGCTGTCCGTCGCTGACATCTGCGAGTACATGGACGTATCCACGTTCGTTGTTACCAGCCAGCTGCGGTCCGGCGGACTGCCTGCGGTCAAGTTCGGCAGGGAGTGGCGCGTCTCGCGACAGGATTTCGAAGACTGGATCAACGATCAACGTGTCGACACTTCCACGCGGATCGACACCCCACTCACCTGAACGGTCCCGGCCGCATCGACTGAGATAGCGCACAACTGGGCGATTGCTCCTGAACTCTGAGCTGGTGAGGCCACTGTGTGGCCGTGCGAGCCCTGGGCTCGCAGGGCTGTTCGAGTAGCCTCGGTGTTGTCGCCACGCAGGAGGTCACGGTGCTGGATCAAGCACAGATCGATCGACTCAGACGGACCGACACAGGGGGGTACCCCGTGCTCTCGGTTTACGTGAACCTTCAGCCGGGGCCCGAGGCCTTGCGGAACCTCCCCGCCCGGATCAAGGACCTTCTCTCGCAAGCTGACGGTTCGTCGGACGCACTCTCGAGATCACAGCGTCTCTCGGTTCAAGGAGACATCCAGGCACTCTCGCGCGACGTCGGGCGTTTCGGCGCGGACCTCGGCCACGGTGTTGCGCTCTTCCGCTCGTCAGGCGCCGGCCTCGACGAGCAGTTCGCACTCCCCGGACCTGTGAGAGATCGCGCCATCGTTGATGACGCCTCCTACCTCCGGCCACTCGAAGCCATGATCGAGCACTACCAGCGGTACTGCGTGGCCATCATCGGTCGACGCCTCGGATCCGTCTTCCGGTTCTCCATGGATCAGCTCGACACGTGGGAGGAGATGCGTGACGAGGAGATCCGCAAGGCGAACTACGGCGGGTTCTCTGGATATGAAGAGCAGCGAGTGCGTGCACGCGCCGACGAGATGGCGGCTCGGCACTACCGCCATGTTGCGGATCGACTCACAGAATTGAGACGATCGGATAGCGGGTTCGATCTCCTCATCGTCGGCGGATCCGATGCCCATGTCGCCGGTCTGCTTGAGGCGCTTCCTCCAGACGTCGCGAGCCTTTCGGCCGGCACTTTCGTCATCGACCCGGGAACGATGACACCGGCGACGGTGCTCGACCATGCCCGTCGAGTGGCAGGCGAATGGGAGGTGCAGGAGGAACGCCGCCTTGTCGCTGACCTTTTCGACGCCGCAGCGTCGGGACGAATGGCGGTCCTCGGGCTTGAGGAGACGTGCGCCGCCGTCAACCGACGCTCAGTGGAAGTGCTCTATGTCCAGGCGGAGCACACCACGCCCGGATCGACGTGCCTCAATTGCGAACGTGTGACGTGTGAGCTCGGGCCGATATGTCAGAGCTGTGGCGGACCCCTCCGGTCGATCCCCGACGTCGTGGATCGCCTGAGCGAGTCGGTTCGCGCGACAGGTGGCCGCGTACGGCACATCTTGAACTCCGGTCCTCTCGCGGACGTCGAGGCCGGTGCTCTGCTGCGATATAGGGATCGGATGGTCGATCCGACCTGACCTGCGGTACCGTTACCGCCCCATCGAAGGAGGGACCGTGCCACGGATCGTCGCTGTGGTTCTCGCTAATGACCCGGGGGCAGGCTTCGCCGGGTCGAAGTATCTGAGCGACGTTGGTGGCATCACGCTCATCGACCGAACGCTTGCAGACTCGTCCGTGTGGCCGGTGGACGAAGTCGTCGTCGTGCTCGGTCCCGATGCCGAGGACGTTGCTGCCACTCTCGAATCATGGGATGTGACCGTCGTGATCGACCCGGAGTGGGAAGAAGGTTCGGCCGCCTCGCTGCGTGTCGGCCTCGACGTTGTAATGCGTGGTCCTGCGGCCGACCTCGTCGTCATAGCGCTCGCCGACCAGCCTGGAGTGCTCGCGAGCGACGTCGCTGCTCTCGTGGAAGCTGCTGAGGACGTGGCAGCCGCTGTTCCGAAGTATCGGTACCGGCGCGGGTTCCCAATCGTTCTCGCGAGAGATTCTTGGGAACAGCTGCTCGGGTTGGAAGGCGACGTCGACCTGCTGGGTCTGCTTGAGAGCCATCCTGCCGGTGTAGCGGAAGTCTGGCTCGATCACCTCGAGACCCCTCGGATCCATAGCCCGGAGGACATCAACGGCTGATGATCATCGAGTGGTCGGGGTGTTCGAGCATCCGGTAGGATTGCAAACTCGAGACTCCAGAGACGACCCGAGGGGGCAGGCAATGGCATCGATCGCTGCGATTGACTCGATGAATCAGCGTGACGCGACGAAACTCCGGAAGGCCGGAGTGCGGACGACCGATGCACTGCTGAAGACGGCAGCAACGAGAACCGGACGTCGCCGGCTTGCGAAGGAAGCGAGCCTGTCAGAGAGTGAGATCCTCTCATGGGTGAACCGGGCTGATCTGATGCGCATCAAGGGAATCGGTTCCGAGTACGCAGACCTGATGGAGGCCGCCGGCGTTGACACCATCCGTGAACTGCGACGCCGCAACCCGGATCGTCTCCTGATCGCGATGACCGAGATGAACGCGAGGAGACGCCTGATCCGTCGTCTCCCGACCACCGGAATGGTTGCGGGATGGATCGAGTCGGCGAAGGTCGTCGAGCCGCTGGTGACGCACTGAAGTAGCCGCCATCAGGATGGCAAACCGGTTACGGAGTGCTGAATACCTCGTCACGCGACGAAGCCCCGACCGGGAGGAGTGGCCGGGACTTCGTAGTTCGCTGACGCGACCGTGAGAGTTACTTCTCGGTGGTCGTTTTCTTGGCCGTTGTCTTGGGCGCCGTCTTCTTCGGTGCCGTCTTCTTCGCCGTGGTCTTGGGGGCCGTCTTCTTCGCGGCAGCCTTCTTCGGAGCGGCCTTCTTGACCTCGGCCTTCTCAACCTTCACGGGCTCAGGAGCCGACACGCCCGGCGTGAACTGCTCGCGCCAGTTGCTGAGTGTGGTCTCGAGTTGCTCACGAAGCATCTCGACCTTCTCCTGGAACTGGTCGATCTCGACCTTGTCCTGGATCTGCTCGAGGACGTTTGCCTCCTGGATGTGCTCGACACCGTCCTGGAGCTGTCCGACCATGTTCGACTCGCGAATCGATCCGCCCAAGTCGCGGCCTGCGGCCTCGAACTCGGCGATCGAGGTCTCCATGAACAACTGGGTTCCGAAGTCCATGACCATGCGGCTGGTGCCGCCGAGGTCACTGATCGAGGCCTCGCTGAACAACTCTGTCCCGAAGTCCTTGGTCTTCCGGCCGGTCACCACTGGGGCTCCAACGGCTACGTAGAACACCTTGATGGCGTTTTCTTTCTGGGTCTCCATGACGGTGGTCATGTTGTCTCCTTCTGTTCGTTGCCAACGAAGCTTCGATAGATCTCCGTCAGCGCTTGTTGCTGTGTCTTGGTGAGTGTCGGGTCGGAGGCAATAGCGTCTTCGACGCTGGAGCGCTCAATCTCGTCGAGGAGTCCAGCGCGCTCGTAGAGAGATTCGGTGCTGATCTCCAGTGCACGGGCGAGTGACTTGAGGATCTCCGCCGAGGGCTTGCGCAGGCCTCGTTCGATCTGCGACAGATACGGATTCGAGATGCCTGCCTGATCGGCGAGCTTGCGAACAGACAACGCGGAACGCGTTCGCTGTTCTTTGATGAACGTACCGACGTCTGGAACGGTTGGACTCTTCACGATGATTGCAGTATATCCCATAGTGCTAACTACTGCAAGCACTCGATGAGGGAATGTGGGACCGTTCTAGGAGAAGGCGGTCCCTCTGCCGGCGAGCAACGTGTCGAGGCTGGACTGCACCGACCGTCGAATGTCCTCAGATCGCTCCAGCATGCGCAGCGGATCGGGTTCAACACCGGGATTCTCCGGCATCACGGGCGGCAGGAATCGGATACGCCACCGCACCGGCAGCGGCACCGGGTTGAGGAACACGGCGATCTCCTCGACTCGCTGTTGGGGGAAGACGAAACGCACCAGTTGGGCCAGACGCTTCGACACGGCGACGGCCGGGTGAACTTCCTCCGCACCGAGAATCGCAACGGGAACGATCGGTGTCCCCGTCTGTTCGGCAAGTTGCACGAAACCGCCACGGCCGAATCGCTGCACGTGATACGCCTGCCACACAGGCTTCATGAAACCGGACTCGCCCTCGGGGAAAACGCCGAGAAGCGCTCCACGCTCGAGGAGATGTCGGGCATCCTCGTGGGTCGCGTACACAGCGCCGACCTTTCGATACATGTGGGAGACCCAGGGGAGCATGTTGAAGATCTCGGTTGCACTCACGCGAACCCGACGAGGCCTGGGCGCCTCGTTGAGTACAGCGAGCGCGAGCATTGCCGCATCGTAGGGGAGGGCTGCTCCACCGTGATTGGCAACGATCATCGCGGGACCGTCCATGGGGATGTTCTCGATGCCGTCGACCTCGACCCGGAAGTAGTCGTAGTAGATCCCGTTCAGGATGTGCCATGCCATCTCGTGGACAACGGGGTCGAGACCGATCTCGTCGATGTCATAGGTCGCAAGATGGAGGTGCCGTAGAAGCGTCGGCCAAGTATCGAATCCGAGACGTCCCGTGATGGGTACCGCCGTGTCGTATCGATCCCTGCCCGAGTGCAAAGCACACGCTTCTCCGCCCCGAACGATGGGCAGACCACAGCCGTGTCCTTCGATGCTCCGCCATCGACATCGCTGGTCATGGTCCACGAGATCGGCCAACCGGTCGTAGAGATCAGTCCGACGTGCCCGGGCTTCCACGCGGTCTTCCTGGCTGACACCGGGTATCGGGATCATCGGCCCGACCTCTTCGTCGGCAGGAGCATCGTCGAGGCTCTCAATCTCGACCAGAGCATCAACGAGTTCAGCCTTGGTCATCTTCGATCGTCCTCGAAGGCCGATCGCCCTCGCATGCTCGAGGAGCTCGGGCTTGTTGAGCGAAGAGAGTTGGTCGCGGCTCATCGGTCGAGTCCCTCCGAGACGCGGCCGTAGGCGACCATGGTCGTTTGACGGCAGCTGAGGAACGGATGGAATCCCAGTGTGTCCTCCATGCCGGTTGTGTCCATCACGCGACCGTGTTTCAGCAAGGCGATCGTGTGCTTCTCGAGAGGAATCCCGCTTCTCGCGACACCTCGCAAGGCAGCGTGGAAAGCACGCTTGGGCAGAGGCTGGGGCACTCTTCGACCGAGGCGGAGGATCCGGGAGAGATAGAGCTGGCCGTTGCCCGCAACATTGAACGTGCCGGGCACCGGATTGTCGATCGCATGCAGAAACACGTCCAACGCGTCTCGCTCCGATATCAGTTGCATCCGAGGATCGAAGCCAAGGAGCGTCGGCACGCCGGGGAGTGTCAGATAGGCGCTGAGTGGATTGCGGATCGTCGGACCGAAGATCGGAGCAAGGCGGAGAATCGTGTAATCGACGTGGTCGTGACGCTCGGCCACATCACGGACGAACGACTCCATCTGCTCCAGGTCGCGCTGGTATCGGCCAGCCGATCGACGCGGCTTCGAGTCGGTAGACAGGATCGAAGGGGAGCGGGGCCCGGCTCCGTAGATGGCTCCATCCGATTTCACCACTACGTGACGGATGGTCGTGCACCGACCGATCGCTCCAAAGAGAGCCTGCGCCCCGACCGTCGACTCCTCATGGGACCGCGTCGCACCGTGGATAGCCGACCGGTCGACGGTCTGCAGATGCACAACTGTGTGCGGCTTCACGTCGAGGAGGAAGCGGGCGAACGAGAGCTGGTCGAGACTGAGGCGTTCGAACGGCGACGAGAAGTCCTCGAGCGGATCGAGATCGTCGACGGCGAACACCTGTGTGTCGAGGGTCCGCTCGAGATTCTGGATGAGGCGACCACCGGTCCGGGTGGCTGCGCCGGTGACAAGGATGCGCCGCATGGGTGAGAGAGTAGAACGCGCGGGGACCGTGCGGCGACTCGGCAACTCGGCTACTCAGTTGCTCAGCTCACGGTCACACCTAACCTTCGATAGCCACGGGAGAACGAGAACATGCCAGGAGATGGAAGCTTGATCATCGTGATGCGTGCGGATGCGACGCGCGAGAACGTCAACCACGTGCTTGCCAGACTCGCAGAGGTTGATGCAGAGGCCCACGTCTCCGAAGGCTCCAGTCAGACGGTGATCGGTATCGTCGGCGACCGAACCCGGGTGCAGCAGCTCCCGTGGGAGGCCTTCCCCGGTGTCGATCGTGCCGTTCCGGTGTTGAAGCCCTTCAAGTTCGTGAGCCGTGACTTCCAACCCGACGACTCTGTCGTCAATGTCGGGCCGGCGAGGATCGGTGGGGGCCACTTCGCTCCGATCGCCGGTCCTTGCGCTGTCGAAACGAGAGATCAACTCTTCGCCTCGGCAGCGGCCGTGAAGAAGGCCGGAGCGACCATCCTTCGCGGCGATGCGTTCAAACCGCGATCGTCCCCGTATGCCTTCCAGGGACTCGGTGAGGCCGGTCTTGTGCTGCTCGCGGAGGCTCGGGAGGAGTTCGGGCTGCCCTTCGTTGTTGAAGTGCTTGATCCCCGTGACGTGGAACTCGTTTCCTCGTACGCCGATCTGATCCGAGTCGGTACGAGGAACATGGCCAACTTCTCACTCCTCTCTGAACTCGGGCGCCAATCGAAGCCCGTCATGCTCAAGCGGGGATTCACCGCGACCATCGAGGAATGGCTCAACGCCGCCGAGTACATCTACAAAGAAGGCAACCACGACGTTGTTCTCTGCGAACGGGGCATCCGGACCTTCGAGACGGCCACCAGGAACACCCTCGACATCTCGGCCGTGCCGATCGTCAAGGGACTGTCCCACCTCCCGATCATCATCGATCCATCTCACTCTGGCGGGCATCGCGAGCTCGTGGCACCGCTGACGCGTGTCGCCGTCGCTGCAGGAGCCGACGGGTTCATGATCGATGTGCACCCGGCTCCAGAGACGGCACTCGTCGATGGTCCCCAGGCGATCCTGCCGGGCGAGTTTGCAGATCTCATGGATGAGGTTCGTGCGCTCGCTGCGGCGATGCACGTAGAAGTCTGATCGCCGTGAGGCGTGCACTCATCTCAGGAACCGGGCTGATTGGGACTTCCATGGCCCTGGGTCTCCAGGATCTCGGATGGGAGACGATCGGCTGGGATCCGAACCCGGCCGCACTCGATGGCGCCGCTCGAACAGGGGCCGTGACGCCGATCGAGAGCCTCGATGCCGTGACGTTGGGGTCCGGCGATCTTCTCATCCTGGCCGCCCCACCGTCTGCCGTTCGCTCCACACTTGGTGAGTTGGAGACGGCGGCTCTGGTAATCGACGTTGCATCAGTCAAGGCTCCGATCCTTGACGTCGTCCGGACTGAGCGCTTTGTCGGGACTCACCCGATGGCCGGCCGGGAGGTCACCGGACCCGACGCTGCCCGACCGGGGCTCTTCCGTGGTGCCACTTGGGTGGTCGTGCCGGATGGGGCAAACGAATCCGACATTGTGGCGGTTGAAACGATCGTGACCGAGCTCGGGGCCAGACCGGTCCACATGACCGCAAGCGACCACGACGCGGCCGTGGCCCGGATCAGCCATCTCCCACAGATCGTCGCAGCCGCCCTTCTGGACGGGGCGCACGAAGTGCCCGGCGCCATGGATCTGGCAGCCGGAAGCTTCCGCGACCTCACCAGGGTCGCTGCGTCTGATCCGGCCATCTGGATGGACATCTTGACGGTCAATCGCAGGGAGGTCATGGTTGCAGTCGAAGCGCTGCGGTCTCGTCTCGCCGCGCTTGCGAGCTCCGATTCAGATCTCGACGCGACGCTCGTGGAGGCTCGTCATCTGCGGGCTTCCCTCGGACCCGAATTGGCCGTCGTGCGCGTTGCTTTGGAGGATCGCCCGGGCGAGATGGCATCGGTCGGGCATGCACTCGCCGAGTGTGGTGCGGATCTTCGTGACCTTCAGCTCCGCCATGCTCCGTACGGGGGTGGCGGCATTCTGACGCTTTCGGTTCGAGCTGGGGAAGAGACAGTGCTTCGTTCGGCGCTTGTGGCGGAGGGACTCAGCGCGGTCGTTCCATCAGTCGAAGCAGACTGAGTGCCCCCACGGCGATGCCATGTTCGATGGCTGCTTCATCGAGATCGAACGTGGGGGAGTGCACATCGACGGGGTGGTCATTCCTCCCGACACCCAGCCTCACCAGCGCCCCCGGCACGTCCTGGAGGAACCATGAGAAGTCTTCAGAGCCCATCGACTGGGGCGTCGGTTGGATACCTTCTGAACCGAGGATCTCGGTTGCGGCCTGTCGGATCACCTCGATCACGGAGCCGTTGTTGTCGACCGGTGGTGAACCCCGGCGGTAGTCGATCTCCACGCCCGCGCCGTACGACGTCGCGATGTCCTTGAGGAATCGCTCGATCAGGTCGGGCAGGCTCCTCCACACGGCGACCTCACGCACCCGCGCGGTACCCGATATCTCGACCACAGACGGGATGGCGTTTGCCGCGCCACCGCCAGCGATCCGGCCGAACACGAACGTGAGATGCTGATCCGGGCCGAGTTCTTCGGCGAGACGAACCGGGAGATCTGTCACCACTCGCGCTGCGACGTTGACGAGATCGACGGTCCGGTCTGGCCTCGAAGTGTGACCTCCGGGTCCGCTGAGCCGGATGTGGATCTTGTCTGCTGCGCTGGTGATAGGGCCGACTCGCAGGCCGACGTTTCCGGCGGGGATGGATGGGTCGACGTGATAGGCGAAGATGGCGTCAAGGCCACGATGAGCCCCCTCTTCGACGAGTCGCGCTGCGCCCGAGGGAATGTCCTCTTCAGCCGGTTGGAAGATGATCCGCGCCGTTCCGGGTAGCTCGTTGAGAGCGGCGAGCGTGCCGGCGATCCCGACACCGATGGCAGTGTGTGCGTCATGGCCGCATGCGTGCATGAGTCCGTCTACCTGGGATCGGTAGGGCACGCCGGTCTCCTCCTGGATGGGGAGCGCGTCGATGTCGGCTCGGAAGCCGACGACCGGATGCCCGGATCCGATTTCGACAAGCAGGCCGATGCCATCAGGGCGGACGTGGGGTTCGAGGCCGTATTTCTTGAGCGCCTCGGCGATGCGATACGTGGTCCGACGCTCGGTCCAGGCGATCTCCGGATGACGGTGCAGATCGCGTCGCATCCGCACGGCATCGGGAGCGAAGGCACGCGCATGAGCATTGATACGTTCGGTGAGATCGGTCATCGGACAGGATTGTACGGCCTTGTCGTCCCCGCGCTCTCTACGCTACGGGGACAGGAGGGACCATGAAGCAAGAGCCGAGTTTCACCATCGGGATCGAGGAGGAGTACTTCATCGTCGATCGCGAGACCCGGGATCTCGTACCGGACATGCCGGACGGTCTGCTCGCCGCCTGCAATGAGATCACCGACGGAATGGTGAGCCCGGAGTTCATCCGTTCACAGATCGAGGTAGGGACACCGGTCAGCTCATCGGTCAAAGAGGCACGGGCACACCTTGCCCAACTCCGCCTGGACGTCTCATCCGTCGTCTCCGAGTACGGCATGGCGATTATCTCAGCGTCGACGCATCCGTTTGCCGCTTGGGATGAGCAACTCCACACGGACAAGGTGCAGTACAACACCCTCGCAGAGGCGCTCCAGGGCGTCGTCCGGCGGCTTCTGATCTGTGGCATGCACGTGCACGTTGGAATCGAAGACGAGGACGCGCGCATCGACCTGATGAACCAGGTGCTCTACTTCCTTCCCCACCTGCTCGCACTGTCGGGTTCGTCACCGTTCTGGCACGGTGATGACACTGGCCTGAAGTCCTATCGAACCGCCGTGTTCCGCACATTGCCCCGCACCGGGATGCCGGACGAGTTCCTCGATTGGACCCACTATCAGAGACACGCACGAATCCTCATCGACTCCGGCGTCATCGAGGACGAGACCAAACTGTGGTGGGACATCCGGCCATCGGCCCGGTACCCGACGCTTGAGATGCGCTCGACCGACATCGCCACCCGCCTGGACGACGGCATCACGCTTGCAGCGCTCTACATCTCCTTGCTCTCGATGCTGTACCGCCTGCGGCAGAACAACCAGCGGTGGAGGGTCTATTCGCGCATGCTTCTCAAGGAGAACGTCTGGAGGGCGCAGCGTTACGGCATCTCAGACTCGTTGATCGACTTCGGGAGTGGCAAGCTCGTTCCGTTCCCTGAACTCATCGGTGAGATCGTGGAACTGGTCACCGAAGATGCGCGACGCCTCGACTGTGTGGAGGAGGTGTCGAACGTCCAGGAGATCTTGCGGCGCGGCACGAGCGCCGATCGCCAACGAGCGATCTACGAAGCCGCAGTCGTGGCGGGGGCGGACGAACATGAAGCATTGATCACCGTCGTTGATTTCCTGATCGATGAAACCATCTCCGATCTATGACAGCGATCAGGATTGCCGGAGCGCAACAGGATTTCACGGTCGGGGATCTCACCGGGAACGAGTCACGGATACTCGAGGCGATGCGCTGGGCCGACGGCGTCGGCGCAGATGTACTCGTGCTCCCCGAGCTGGCGATCGTCGGCTATCCGCCGGAAGATCTGGTGTTGAGGGAAGGCTTCGTTGCGGAGAACCTTCGCGTCTTGGACCGTCTGGCTGAAGCGTCCGGGTCGTGTGCGGTCGTTGTCGGGTTCGTCGATCCGCTGAGCGAGGGCGTCTTCGATGACGACTCGGTGGAGCGACGCGTTGCCAATGCTGCCGCTGTACTGGCCGAAGGCCGGATCGTGGGTGTGTATCACAAGGAATTGCTTCCGAACTACGGCGTCTTCGATGAGGCCAGATACTTCGCCGAGAGCCGTGAACCGGTGAAGCTCTGGAGCGTCGGGGACGTCGTCATCGGAGTGTCGATCTGCGAGGACATCTGGTCAACCAACGGCCCACCTGCCCGCCAGGCCGCCGCGGGAGCTCAATTGCTGCTCAATCTGAACGGCTCTCCGTTTCACATCGGCAAGGGAGAGGAGAGGGCGGCGCTGCTGCGCGACGAGGCGATTCGCACCGGTGCTGCCGTCGTCTACGTCAACTGCATCGGGGGCCAGGACGAGTTGGTCTTCGACGGCGACTCGATGATCTTCGACTCCGAAGGGGCGCCCGTCTACCGAGCAGCGCAGTTCGCCGAGGAGATGTTCGTAGTCGACCTTCCGCTGCCCGCCGGGCGTGCAGCGAGTGTGTCTCCGGTTCCGGTTGTTCGGAACGCCGGCAAACGCACTCCATTGCCTGCTCCGACACCCCCATCCCGTTTGACCGGCGAGGCAGAGATTTATGAAGCGCTTGTGACCGGTATCCGAGACTACGTCAAGAAGAACGGATTCGCCGGTGTCGTGATCGGATCATCGGGAGGCATCGATTCCGCACTCGCAGCGACGATTGCCGTAGATGCTCTCGGCCCCGACGCAGTGCACACGATCACGATGCCGACCCGCTACTCCTCTGAGGGTTCGGTCGCGGACTCGAGATCGCTCGCATCGAACCTCGAGTGCCGGTTCGACGTCATCCCGATCGATGACACGTTCGAGTCATTCCTGACAACGCTGAACCCGCTCTTCCAAGGTACCGAACCGGACGTGGCCGAGGAGAACCTGCAGGCCCGAATTCGAGGAACGATCCTGATGGGCATCTCGAACAAGTTTGGCGGCATGGTGGTGGCGACCGGGAACAAATCGGAAATGGCCGTCGGGTACGCGACGCTCTACGGTGACATGGCCGGCGGGTACGCGGTCTTGAAGGACGTCTACAAGACGCTCGTGTACCGCCTCTCTCGATGGCGCAATCGCGACGGTGAAGTGATTCCCACGGCGATCGTCGAGAAGGCTCCATCTGCGGAACTACGCCCGGATCAGTTCGATACGGACTCGCTGCCCCCGTATGACGTGCTCGATGCAGTACTCGAGCAGTACATAGAGCAGGACCGAACCGTCGATGAGATCGCAGCAATTGGCTTCGATCACGAGCTTGTGTGCAAGATCGCCCGAATGGTCGATCGCAACGAGTACAAGCGGCGTCAGGCACCGCCGGGCGTGAAGATCACCAGCAAAGGCTTCGGCCGAGACCGAAGGCTTCCGATCACGAACAGATACTTGAGTCAGTACTGAGTACTGAGTACTGAGTACTGAGTACGGAGAAGAGGGCGTTTGTCGAATGACTCGAACCGCACAGGTGAGCCCGTGGTTGTTTGGACTCGGGGGTCCGGGTGTCGGGAGCTCGCTGAGGTGATCTCCGGAGATGCGGCGGTTCGCGTGGATTCAGACCCCGCAGCCACCTGTATCGGGACCGGCGCGACTTTGATCGTGAGCCGCCGTCTCAGCTCGTTCGATCTATGCAGCGTTGCGGTTCCCAGCGGTTTCTCAGCCAACGAGACCACCGGCGTTGTTGCTGCGGTCGGCAGCGGGCCGCACTCCTCTCTCGCGGCTGCTCTCGCCGAGAGAATGGGGAAGAGCCTGGCCGTGCCGGCTCGTGCCGTCTATGCCCACGGAGGGTCCGAGCCGACAGAGGAGGGGGATCGACTCGTGCGGGATTTCGACAAGCGGTTTCCGGATCTGCCCATCGAGACCGTCGGTGCCGCCAGCCCGGAAGCGATGGTGCAGGGTCTTCCATCGGGCACGTTGCTCGTCATCGGAGCACCAGGCGGATCGTGGTTCCAACGCCAGTTCTTCGGTCCGGGGGCACGGATCAAACACAAGGCGTCCGGAGGGACCATCGTCGTCAAGGCTGCCCCGGTTCGCGTGTACCAGGCGATGGAGCCGCCGACCGCTCTCGGCCCTCACATGCGTGTCGCCGATGCGCTGGCTGTCGGAGTGGGAGACGCCGTCGTAGCGTCTGAGAGCATTCTGCTTGGGGTGGTCTCTGAGGCCGTGCTCGCTGCCGCCGATCCCGACGCGGAGCTCGGTGGGTTGGCACACGAAGCGGCCTTCCTTGCTCCGGAGGAGACGATCGATCATGCCCTGGACCTCGTCAATGACACGGACAGCACGACGGTTCCCGTGGTCGACGGATCGGGAAACCTGATCGGCGTTTATCGGGTTGGGGAGTAGAGCAGGGAGCTACGAGCTACGAGCTCTGACCGAGAGCACCCGCCGATGACCGAGTAACCAGTACTCAGTACCCAGTACTGGTAGAGACTCCTTACGAATCAGTGAATTTGTGTCGATTCGTGCGCAGGAGGCTCGATTCTGTGCTTCAGTTATCGGATGACGACTGAGCAGGAATCCAGAGCAAAGCGCATCTCCGGATGGGCGGGCGTTGCCGGGGTGTTCATAGCGATGGGCGCTACGGAGCTCTTCGCCGGGATCTCCGACGGGATTCCGTCTGCGATCTCAGCGATCGGCACGTACGTCATCGACATCTCTCCAGCATGGTTGAAGACGTTCGCAATCTCGGCCTTCGGCACGGCCGACAAGGCGGTTCTTGCGATCGGGATCTTCCTGGTCTCCGTCATCATCGGATGGTTTCTCGGCAAGGCATCGGTCGCCACGCCACGGCCCATCATCATCGGATTCTCCATCGCCGGCATCGTCGGAGTGGCTGCCCAACTCACCCAACCCGGCGCATCGACGCCACTTGCTGCTGTCTCGACAGCAGTAGCCATGGTGCTCGGGATCGCGACTTGGTTTGGCATCAAGACATGGGCAGCGGGAGGAACGAGTCGAGATATCACTGACAATGACGTGACCGACATGTCCCGACGAAGACTCATTGTCGGTCTCGCCGGAGCAGCGATTGTGACGGCGGTGGCGATCAATATTGGGCGGGGGAAGATTCGTGGTCGTGCGGATGCGCAACTCGCCGCCCTGACCTTGCCGGAGGCTGTCGAGATTCAACTCGATCCGACAGACGCCAATGACTTTGGTCTGGCAGGTGTACCCCCGATCGTTGTAGGGGGCGCCACCTTCTACCGGATCGACACAGCACTGGTGGTCCCCACGATCGATCCGGAGGAGTGGACGCTGACGATCAAGGGCATGGTCGACAACGAAGTCGTGCTCACCTATGACCAGATCGCCTCGATGCCGTTGGTCGAGCGGTACATCACGCTCGCCTGCGTGTCCAACAAGGTCGGTGACAATCTTGTGGGCAACGCCCTCTGGACGGGGGTCTTTCTCAGAGACCTGCTCGACATGGCCGGAGTTCAAGACGGAGCACAACAGATCGTCGGTCGGTCGATCGATGGCTTCACTGTCGGATTCCCGATCGACGCGGTCCTCGACGGTCGCGATGCCCTCGTCGCAATAGGCATGAACCGTGAGGTCCTCCCTGCGAATCACGGATTCCCCGCTCGTCTCGTGGTCCCGGGCTTGTACGGATATGTGTCAGCGACCAAGTGGTTGACCGAGATCGAGTTGACCACGTGGGACTCGTTCGATGGCTACTGGATTCCGCGTGGTTGGTCCAAGGAAGCTCCGATCAAGACGCAGTCGCGCATCGATCGGCCACGACACCGGACAAAGGTTGAGGCGGGTTCCTACGCCATGGGAGGTGTCGCATGGGCACCGACCAAAGGTATTGAACGCGTCGAGATCCGGATCGATAATGGCCCCTGGCTCCTCGCCGAAGTATCGGAGCCGCTCTCCGAAGATGCCTGGGTTCAGTGGAAGCTCGATAGTGAGCTACCTCCCGGCAAGCACGTTGTCTCCGTCCGCG
>Ga0209013_10003025_pt1 | contig 15074 bp, 14 predicted proteins | sample Cruoilmetagenom2_FD_187291 | JGI IMG/M metagenome (GOLD analysis project Ga0209013, IMG submission 187291) | Oil polluted marine microbial communities from Coal Oil Point, Santa Barbara, California, USA - Sample 2 (SPAdes) (version 2) | ecosystem: Environmental > Aquatic > Marine > Oil seeps ... | reverse complement strand
TCGTTCCGGCTTGAAGAAAAGCATGAAAAAGCCCCAGAGCAGGAAGGTCATGATCCAGCCCACAGGAAACATATACCAGGTGAGCTGAAAAAAGCTGATGTCGACATTCATAATGTCCTTGTAAAAACCTAGGGCTACGGCGCCGCGGGCTGCACCTAACAAGGTGACGATACTGCCCGCGCCGGCCACATAGGCCATGCCGATGAAAATGCCCTTGCCGAATTTGGTGGGCGTCTCTTCATCGGTGTAAAGGGCGTGGATGGCCATGAGCAGTGGGAACATGGTGGCGGCAACCGCCGTATGGGCCATGACATGGGTCAACGCCGCGGTCATGACAAAGCAGCCTAAATAGATCATGCTTGTCTTTTCGCCGACAATGGAGAGCATTTTGTAGGCGATGCGCTTGGTCAGTCCGGTTTTGGTAAAGACCATGCCGATGACAATGGAGCCGAAAATAAAGAGCACGGACGGGTCCATGAAGTCCTTGAACGCCACCTTGGGCTCACGGATCATAAAAAGTGCCTGGAGGACGCCGATGGTTAAACTCGTGACGCCGATGGGCACAACCTCAAACACCCACCAGGTTGCGGCCAGCAGAAAAACGGCCAGGGCGCCCTTGCCCTGCGGGCTCAGGACAAAGTGTTCCCCCATGGGATCAATTGCATCAGGCCATGGTGGACAGAAATAGACAAAGGCAAACAGGCCCATGCCTGTAAACATAAATAAAAGCCGCTTCCAGTTGAATGGTTTTTTTCCCTCAGGTAGGCTCATTGTCGGAGACTCCGCAGCAGTCATTATCTTATCCTCTTTTGATGTTCTTCTTATATGGGGCAGTAGGTAGTGCACATCGCCTTGAAGACCTCCTCAAGGCGCAGCACGCCGATGATGTCTCCGTTATCTGTTACCGGAACGTTAAAATCGTTTCGGTGAGACATCATGACCAGGGCTTTCAGAATGTGTGTGTCAGCCGGAAGTGAAAAATCAATGGCATGCAGCAGAGGCTTGATCGGCTTGTTTTGGTTCTCTCCGCATTTTGCAAAGGTTGACTCTTCATACAGAAACGTCAGATTCGGGTATACCTCTCCCTTGCCTTCAAACTTGTTCACCTTTGAGGCCTCCCGCAGGCGTGGCACCAGCCCATGTATGATATCAATCAAGGAGAGTTTGCCGACCAGTTGATTCTGCTTGTTGACCACAAGCAGCATGGCATAGAGAAGACGTTCCTCCGGTCCTGCGCGAAAAGACATAAGCGTCTCTATCGCTTCCTGCAGAGTCTGGTCTTCGTTCAGGTGCGGGTAACGGTCAAAGGGGATAATTAAATCCCGTATAACCGAAGTTTTTGTGTTCACGATACGTTCCTCCTTTCCAGTATTCTGTTTGCAATTGCTTTGTGAATCAAGGCCTCCGTCAACCGGACATACCACTCCTGTTCGGGCCTGATGTACATCCCGGTCAAGTATTTACAGGGAGTTAGCGGGAAAGCGCTTCTGTTGAAAGAAGCAGATCGTTACCAGCTTTTACTTTTCAGAATATTTTTCATCTCCTCAGCCGACTTCTTTTCCAGGGCGAGCATCCGCTTCTCTTTGGCCAGGCGTATTTTTTCCATAAGAACGTCCAGGTCCACAGGTTTTTCCAGGAAATCGATGGCTCCGTGTTTCATCGCTTCAATACCGCTTTGCACGGTAGCCTGTCCGGTGAGCATTATGACTTCGATGTCCGGCCTTATTTCCTTCATTTGTGTAAGGGTCTCGATGCCGTCTATTCCAGGCATGGCAAGGTCAACCACAGCCACATCAAAATTATAATCGTTTGCATGGATTATTGCCTCTTCACCGCTTGTCACCGCAACAACCGTGAGGCCTCTGGTTTCAAGTCGCTGCGACATCAGATCGATAAATTCTTCCTCATCATCAACGAGCATTACCTTTGCTGCCAATTGACCATCCATAGTGTTCCCCTTTGATGGTTGGTTATTAATGTATTTATGCGTGGGCCATCTTGGCTGACGCTACTTTTTTGTACGCCTTATCGATGATTGCCGTCAGCTGGACGATATCGACGGGTTTGTTCAGATATGCATATGCCCCCAGCTTCATGCAGGCTTTTTCATCTTCCTTTGACCCATGGCCGGTAAGGACAATAATCTCAACCCCGGGGTGAGCCTCCTTTGTTTTGCGAAGTACTTCAACCCCATCCATGCCGGGCATTTTCAGATCGAGGACCATGACATCGGGAGTTTCATTGCCAAGAAATTCAAGGGCCTGCTCCCCATCAAAAACAGGATAGGATCCATAGTTGCGCGTATTAAGCCGTTCGGAAAGTGTCTGGACAAATTCGTGCTCATCGTCAACCAATAAAACTTTTGGCGGTAGAGTAAATTCCTGGTTCCTGTAGACGGACACGTGATAATCTTGACCAGTGGCGACATCAACACTCTGCACTCCGCTTACGTCTTTGACGATTGCGGTAAGAGTGTCGGAGAGTTTTGAAAAATTGTGAACACTTTTGTTGATCAGCAGAGTGATATGCCCTTTGCTGCTTTTGACTTCGATTTTGTACCCCTTTTCTACAAGGGCCAGTTCGACCCTGACGCCAAGGGCCATGTCATCAACTGCCTGCCGGGATGTTTCATTCTCAAGAACAGTAGGCTTATGGTAGTTTTCCATGATGAGTTGCACAGCGGATTCCGGACTGCCGGCGCCGAGCGGAATGATAATGTCGTATAGAGATGAATCGTTCGCTGCTTTTTTAAAAAGAAACTCCGCCCAGCCGGCTGCGCTGCTGTCATTTTTTTTGATCAATTTCACAGCGTTTTTTTCGTTGAGCCCCTCTTCCATCGCCCGCTGAAGACGATTGTTTGTTTTGTCGAAAAGTCCGACCTTTAAGACATGGGTCACTTCAGGGGGGACAAGCAGGGAGATATGGCCGGAATAAACAACCCCGGAGCTTTTAAGATGTTCTGCTATGGACGCCTTGAGAAGAGCGGTGATTCGTTCTCGCTCAAGGGTGAATTGGTTAAAGACCGATGTATGGGAATAAAGAGCTCGCTCTATACTATCTTTGCCGATTTTATACTGTCGAGACACTTCGTCAATAATATCGGTATCTTGAATAATGGCATAGCCGGATGCCGCGGCAAGCTGTTCCCGGATCTCCTTTTCCCTGGTGAAGATACTGTAAAACAATGCGATCGAGGACATGTAAGCTCCTTATTTTTTGTATTGTATTTTCTTAGAGTTACTCCGTTAAAAATTTTACTTGTTATATATACGCACACATTGTGCCATTTTCTTAATTTTTTTATATTATTATTTATTTCAATTAGTTAATAGCTATTTTCGTGCTTTACGGAAGAAAAGTCTGTGCTCCCTTTATGAAACAAAAAGGGACATTCGATAAAAATCGTTTCTTTTTGTTCTTAAATGAAACATTAATATTTTTTTTGGAATTTTTTGGGCAGGTATCTTGTCCCAACTTTGTGGTGCCAAGATAAGATTTTTTATCAATAACAAAATGTTACATTAAAGTAGAGAGGCGCTATGGCACTGCATCTTTCATTTTGTTTCATATTGTCATCTTTGTCGTATGGCCGGGAAGACTTTTTGATTCAATGGGGAATATATGGTTTTTTTTGAGTTCAAGGTTGTCCGGTTGAGTCTGAATCACTACAACTCCCCATATTATTCCGGCACAATTTTACAGGATTTATACAAACAGGAAAAATACAAAAAAAAAGGAGGTAACAGCGATAACGCTGTACCCCCTATTTTTCTTTGGTGCCCGGGGCGAGAATCGAACTCGCATGGTCATACAACCGAGGGATTTTAAGTCCCTTGCGTCTACCAGTTCCGCCACCCGGGCAGGTGACCAGAGTTTTTCATGAGCCCCTTATTACGAAACGCAATTTTCGGCGATTCGACCGTTTGTAACGTGGTCCAGTAAAAACGGCCGGCCCACTGACTTTTTTTTTACGACCCTTGCTACGGGTACTCATGAATAATCAGGACTCGGGCAATGTACACCTCGACCTTTTTTTTGTCAATTGGCAGGCAAGTAATTATGTGCTGTTTCAGCAGGTTAAAAGTGGCATGGTCCATCCTTATTGTGCTATGCTGTTGCATAAGATATTCATCATAATTTGAAATCCATGCTCATTTAATATTTATGCGTAACCCTATACTTATCGTCATATCTTTTATCGTTATCCTGCTGGCGGGCAGCCTTGGGTACATTGTCTTTGAAGATATGGGGTTCTGGGAAAGCATGTACCTCACTGCTTTGACGATTACGACGGTTGGCTATGGCGACATAGTACCAATTCATCCCCAGGGTAAAATTTTTACGGTTTTTCTTGTTTTTGCAGGAGTAGGGCTTGTTTTATATGCCTTTTCCAAATTTGCGGAAACAATGGTAGAAGGTGGTTTGCGAAATATTCTTGAGAGGAGAAAGATGAAGACAAAGATCGCCCATTTACGTGATCATTATATTGTCTGCGGCTATGGACGCATTGGAAAGGTAATTTGCCAGATCCTTAATGAATGCGGCCGGCCTTTTGTGGTTATTGAAACTGACCAAGACGAAATAAGAAATATTGAGTCAGAAGGGTATTTCTCGCTTTTAGGGGAAGCGTCTGATGACGAGACCCTGCTTTTGGCTGGGATTAAAAATGCAAAGGGATTAATTGCAGTAGTTGCATCGGACGCAGACAATGTCTTTATCAGCCTAACGGCCAGGGGCCTTAATCCGGGACTTTTTATTATGGCACGGTCAAGCGGTGCCCCGGGAGCTGACACCAAACTTATGAGGGCCGGAGCTTCAAAGGTAATCTCACCCTATTACATCGGAGCACGGAGAATGGCCCAGTTCATTGTCAGGCCGACAGTCATAGATTTTATTGACCTGACAATGCATGCCGGTGAACTTGGGTTGCGCATGGAGGAACTGCGTGTCACTGAAAAGGCGTCTTTTGTGGAGAAAAAACTCATAGATTCAGGTATCAGGCAGAAACATGACATAATTGTCGTGGCCATTAAACGGGAAGGTGAGGAAATGCTCTTCAACCCGAAACCGGACACCACAATCCTGGCTGGAGATATCCTCATTGTCCTGGGAGAACATGACCAGATCAGTGCCCTTGAAAAAGAGGTATAGCACGCATACCTCAGAGATAAGCAAAGACTTCGAGTAAACTGTTGCGAAGCCGTTAAAGCACTGCGTCTACTGCGTCGGAGTCTCCCTTCGGTCGCTTCCCTGTATCAACAGCACTTCTCGATTTCTCGTTTCTATCTTTATCCTGAATCCGTGACGGCAAAAGCATAATAAGCCGTTTAATATATTGAAAATACGATATAATTGTTTATATTTCTTGGTAAACAAAATTCACTCTGCCGCCCTTTGGGGCGTTCGACAGCGGCCCGCCTGCCATGTCGGTAACTCTTTGATATCGCACCAGGATAATCAAAATCGTTACCTCAGGGCATTCGGACCACTGTCGGACGCTCACGGATCCAGGTTTATGAAAAATGCAGGTTAATCAGAGCCAGCATTTCACGGACTGCCTGGTCAAGACCGACAAAGATCGACCGGGTGATAATAGCATGCCCGATGCTCAGCTCTTCTATAGTATCGAGCGCGGCAATACGGGACGTTGTCTGATAATCCAGACCATGTCCGGCATTGACACGGAGCCCTGTGTTAAACGCTATTTCTGCTGATTCTGCAATCAACCTGAATTCCCGGTCTCGTTCCACCTCTGTTTTCGCGTCGCAGTATCTGCCGGTATGGAGTTCAACAAAGGTAGCGCCCACATCACCGGCTGCCTTGATCTGCTTATCGTCAGGGTCGATGAACAGACTGACCGGAATGCCTGCCTTGTCCATTTTTTTTATGGTTTGCCGGACCTTTTTCTTGTTGGCCCTGACGTTCAGCCCTCCTTCCGTGGTCAATTCCTGCCGTTTTTCCGGAACAAGGGTGACCATATCAGGCTTTACCTCAAGAGCGATATCGATAATCTCTTTTGAGGCCGCCATCTCCAGGTTCAGCTTGGTTTTGATAGTCTGGCGCAAAAGGTGGACGTCCCGGTCATGAATGTGACGCCGGTCTTCACGAAGATGGACAACTATTCCTGCTGCTCCAGCCAGTTCGCATATCCCCGCGGCAAGTACAGGGTCCGGCTCGGCTATACCTCGAGCTTCCCGGACTGTGGCCACATGGTCGACATTTATGGCTAATTGCACCATTTTTTTCCTCCCGGAATGTATAAATTGATCGAAAAGTTCTGTTTCTTTATTCCACATGAACCGCGCATCCTCTTCAGACTGTTCATGATCATAACCCAGCAGGTGAAGTAAACCATGGATCATAAGTTCGGTCAGCCGGTCATTGAGGGATTTTTTTCCTTGTTGCGCTTCCCGCTCGGCGGTTTCAATCGAAATAAGTATGTCGCCAAGTTCTTTTTCCTGGGTGATTTCAGGGATATTTTCCAGGTAATCCGCCGTGGGAAAAGAAAGGACGTTTGTCGGTCCTTTTCTCTTCCTGTACCGGCTGTTGTAGGAAGCAATATTGCCGTCATCCATGAATACGATACTGACATGACTATCCTTTATCCCAAGGAAATCCATCAGCCGGACAGCACGTGATCGAATGAGCCCGGCGTTGATAGCGGAGGGGAGGGGGTCTGTTTGAAATAACAGGTTGAGAGGCATTGCTTACGTTATTATGATATATGCTGTCAGGATTTTTTTAAAGATGACCGCTGACGCTTGTCGGATTGTTCTTCATAGGCCCTTATTATTTCCTGTACAAGCGGATGACGGACCACATCGGATTTGGAAAAATAGCTGAAATGCATTCCTTTAATGTTTTTAAGCAGATGCTCTGCCTCAACCAGACCGGACTGAGTTGATCCCGGAAGATCGATTTGGGTAATGTCCCCGGTCACCACTGCACGGGAATCAAAACCGATTCGGGTGAGAAACATCTTCATTTGTTCCCGGGTAGTATTCTGGGCCTCATCAAGAATAATAAAGGCATTGTTCAGGGTCCGGCCTCTCATGAAAGCCAGTGGTGCAATTTCTATGATGCCCCGCTCGACAAGTTCCAGGGTACGGTCCTGCCCCAGCATATCGTTGAGCGCGTCTGTCAGCGGACGCAGGTAGGGATCGACTTTCCGGGCCATATCTCCGGGTAGAAAGCCAAGTTTTTCTCCCGCCTCAACGGCAGGTCGTGTCAGGATAATGGAGCGGACACTTTCACTTGACAGGGCGGAAACAGCCATGGCCACAGCAAGATATGTCTTGCCCGTTCCCGCCGGCCCTATGCCGAAAACAATATCATTTTTACGAATAGCATCGATATAATGTTTCTGGTTTACACTTTTTGGAGAAATCACCATGTTTCTGGAGGTGATGTATACCTTGTCCAGAAAGATGTTTTCCAGTTGCGCATGAGGAGATGATTCAAGGATTTTCAGGCCGAAGGCAATATCCTGAGAATAAATCGGGTATCCATTGGTGATGAGCGGATAGAGTTGTTCGAAGAGGGAGACAGCCAGATCGACGGCATGGTCCTTCCCGTTTATCTGTACGAGATTGCCGCGGGTCTTTATTGTTACTCCGGTTGCCTGTTCAACGGTTTGGAGGTTCCTGTTCAGGTCGCCAAACAGGATCTGTGCTGCCGCGTTATCCGGAAAATCAAGCTCCCGAATAACATTATTCTGCGGTGCTGACGGTTTCAAGTCAGATCAACAACCTTATCTGGATTTAGCCATTTCCCGATCAACAGCCTTCTGGAGGGCCTGCGGGCTTCTGTCGCTGATAAGCCTGCCGTTGACCAAGAGAGTCGGAGTCCCGGTAACCTGAGCTTCCCGGGCATCGGCAAGGTCTTTGGCCAACTGTTGTTTGACAGCCGGGCTGGTGCGGTCATTGTTGAACTGCTCCATATCAAGACCTATCTCCCGGGCAGCAGCAACAATTTTTTCCATGTTCAGCTTGTTTCCGCCAATGGCAAAAATGGCATCATGCATCTGCCAGAATTTTCCCTGCTTATGGGCAGCCAAAGCTGCAAGAGCGGCAGGTTCGGCTATTTTGTGAATGCGGGTAAGCGGCAGGTTTTTGAAGACGATCTTTACAGTTTGCGGGTTGTTTTCGAGCAACTGCTCGAGCAGTTGCGGAATCCGGCCGCAATACGGACATTGAAAGTCTGAAAAAACTACCAGGACAACAGGCGCGTTCTCATTACCCAGGAATGGAGAGCCGGTGATGTCAATCGGAGTGACAAAGCTGATTGCAAGGCTCGTAAAGGTATTGTCCTTTTCATTAATCAGGTAAAGCCGTGTTCCCCGGGGTTCGATATCAATTGCCGTAACACCCTCAGCCACCGGAATTGCTCCGAGTTTTGCGCCCTTGGCGGAAAAGATGTGAACCTTGCTGTCGTCACCCAGAATATAGACCTTCTGGTTATCAAGGGAATGTACGAGATCCAGAGGTTTTGCATCAAGCTTCCATGAGGTGATTTTGTTCCAGTCAACATCACCGGATTGTGAAGCATAGAGTGGGGCGACAAGAATTTGGGCCGCCAGAAGAGACAGAGCGCACATGAGCAATATTCTTTTCATTGCCTTTCCTTTAGTTGAGGGTAAAAAAGCGGTGATCGTTTTTCTCACGACATCCTTATTACAAACTATAACTATACTTCTTCATTAATTTTTTTCAAGCTGTGACAGGGTAAAACAGTATTTTTCACACTGCATAACGAGGCGGTCAGTGATCATTCCTGTCTTCATCGCTTATTCGTATTATTTCCGGCAATGACTGTTGCAGGGAGTTCATGTCTTTGAATGTCACAGACAGGGTCATCCTGTCGTCCTCAAAAGAAGGTGAATGCTCTAATTGAATATTTGACGGCAGATGGAGTTGCGCTGCAAACTGTTTGAATGTGGTTTCCGCTTCCTCAGTTCTCGGGTAACATTTTTTATGGAGCCAGGCGAGTAAAGCTGCTGCCTGTTGCGGAACATTTGGATTGCCGCCGGGATCGTCAACCGGACAAAATGCATGGAGCAGTGAGTTCAGCGGCAGACCGGTACGCATGATAAGTTCAGTGCAATATTCAACAAGTTTATGCTGTTTTGAACTTCCCAGACGGAGAGAATGAATAAGCTGGACAATAACTTTTTGGTCAGCTTCAGACATCTTTATCATTTTGCGCGCTGTTTTCAGCAGTATCTCTCTCCGGTGAACGGCCATAAGAGCGTCTTTGCTGAGAGAGAGAAGGGAAAGCAGTTCATCGAGTATATATTTCTGGGGCTTGTGGCCGAGTTTTGCAAGCAGCGGGAGCGCATTTTCAAAATGACAGAATTGAAGAATCCTTTGAAAAAGGTCAGCCTGTTGTATCAGGCTCATTCGTTCGCCTGAAATTGAATCTTCAAGAAGAAGCGTATAGGCATAAAGTTCAGGAGCTTCGGGAGGTATCACCAGACAAGGCAGTTTTTTTAGAGTGGTGATGCGTTGGGCTGCCAATGTCCTTTTTCTTCCTGATACAATTATATAGTTGTTTTTTTTTGATTTGATGACAGGCGGGTGGAGGACACCATATTGCCTGATACTTTCAACCAATTCATTTTCGGGATACACGTGTTCGACCGGGCCGAGAACGTAAGTCCGGTCGGCAACATCTATTGAAGCGATATCAATGTGAGCAAAAGAGGGCTGAAAATGCACGTTATGAGAACCGGTGAAGTTTCCTCAGGGGCGGGGTAGAAATAAAAGAATCGGGCACCGCTTAGATGCGGCGCCCACAGAGAACATGGGTAATAGTATTATTCACCGTTTATCTTTTCCCTGAGAATTCCTGATGGTTTGAAAGTAACAACCCGCCTTGCGTTGAGGGTAAGTTCGTCTCCGGTCTGCGGATTTCTGCCGCGACGTGATTTTTTGTCCTTCACATTGAATTTGCCGAAACCGCTGAGAAGCAGGTCATTGCCGTTAATAAGGGCTTCCTTGGAAATAGCTAAAAAGGCTTCAACTGAATTGGTGGCCTGTGCCTTGGTCAGTGAAGGATGAGATTTGTAGACCTGCTGAACAAGGTCGGCTTTTGTCAGGGTCATGATGTATGGACCTCCATCTAATTGTAACTGGCTTCAGTTTTCTTTTTTTGAATGTTATCCTATTCTTAGGATATGGCTTTTAAAGAACTTGTCAAATATTAATGTAATTGTAAAAGGTTTAAAAAGGGTAAACACGTACTTCTGCACTTCAATCCTTTACAACGCACAAACCATCGACCCCCCGACTTTTCGAAGTCTACGCCATCTGCGATACCGATAAACATTGACCCGTATTTCTCAGCGGCGATTTCATGCGAAGCCGTTAAGGCGTAAGATAACGAAATGCTCCTGTCCCGGCAAATTCCGCCGCTGCGCCAAGCTCTTCCTCTATCCGTAACAGTTGATTATATTTGGCAACGCGGTCGGTCCTTGAAGGTGCTCCGGTCTTAATCTGCCCTGTATTGAGGGCAACGGAAAGATCGGCAATGGTAACATCTTCCGTCTCACCTGAACGGTGTGATATGACAGTTGTATATCCTGCCCTGAGGGCCATATCCACGGCATCAATTGTTTCCGTAACCGAACCGATCTGGTTCAGCTTGATCAGGATCGAATTGGCGATTCCTTCTGCAATACCCTTTCTCAGGATAGCGGTATTGGTGACAAAGATATCATCTCCCACAAGCTGGATTTTCCCTCCCAGACTCCGGGTAAGTTTCTTCCAGCCTTTCCAGTCGGACTCATCCAGCCCGTCTTCAATCGAGATCAACGGGTATTTTTCAACCCATGATTTGTAGAAATTAATCATTTCGTCTGTAGATTTTTTCGGCTTCTTCTCTGCCTTGAGTATATATTTTTTGTCCTTTGCGGAGTAAAATTCATTTGCCGCGGCATCGATGGCGATAAATATGTCTTTGCCCGGTTTGAAGCCTGCCCTGGTGATCCCTTCCAGGATAGATTCCATGGCTTCTTCATTGGAACGGAGGTTAGGCGCAAACCCCCCCTCGTCGCCAACAGCAGTCTGCAGTCCCTTTTTCTTTAAAACGTTTTTCAGGGAATGAAATGTCTCCACTCCCATCCGAAGTGCTTCCGCAAAAGATGATGCGCCGGCAGGCAAAATCATAAACTCCTGAATATCCACGTTGTTGTCGGCATGCGCTCCGCCGTTAATGATATTCATCATTGGAACCGGGAGGACTTTGGCATTTACCCCCCCCAGATAGTTATGCAGAGGCAGTTCAAGTTCCATGGCCGTGGCCTTGGCCACTGCCATGGATACACCAAGGATAGCATTGGCACCAAGTTTCTTTTTGTTGTCGGTGCCGTCAAGCTGCAGCATGGCCTGGTCGATGAGGACCTGCTGCGATGATTCAAGGCCAAGCAGCCTGGGCGCGATTATTTCGTTGACGTTTTTTACGGCCTGCAAGACACCCTTGCCGCCATATCTTTTTCGTCTTTTGTCCCGAAGTTCCAGAGCCTCACGCTTGCCGGTCGATGCGCCGGACGGCACGGCGGCCCGGCCTGCGGCCCCTGTTTCAAGAAATACTTCAACCTCAACGGTGGGATTGCCGCGGGAATCAAGGATTTCCCTGGCTGTAATATCTAATATTTCACCCATAATTATTTATCCTGGACTTGAAGGTTATTATACGACTGCTGCGATTTTGAATATCGGCAGATACATGGCGACAACCACTCCGCCGATCATGCCCCCTAAAAATACCATCATAAATGGCTCGATCATGGAGGTAAGACTGTCTACCGCCTGGTCGACCTCTTCATCGTAGAAGTCGGCAATTTTCTCCAGCATGGCATCCAAGGCGCCGACCTGTTCCCCGACATTGATCATCTGAACAACCATGTTGGGGAAAACACCGGTTTCCTCAAGCGGTTCTACAATGGCCCGCCCCTCGGCGACAGCCTCCGAGACCCTGAATACTGCCAGTTCAATAACTTTGTTGCCGGCGGTTTTCGCCACGACATTGAGAGAGTCAAGAATTGGCACACCACTTTGCAGAAGAGTACCTAACGTCCTGGTAAATTTGGCAACAGCAACCTTGCGGATAAGATCACCCACCACAGGGGCCTTGATGAACATGGCGTCAATCCTGTACCGCCCCTTTTCAGTGGCATATATTTTTTTCCAGATAAAAACAAGAATTGCAAAGCCAATAATAAAGTAAATAAAATATTTTTTTGCCGCATCACTCAAGTCGACAATAATCTGGGTGGGCAGAGGCAGTGCAGCGCCAAAGTCTTCAAACAATGATTTGAAGACAGGGACAACAAAGACTAGGATAACAACCAGAATAACCATGGAGATGCCGAGACAGATGGCAGGATAGGTCATGGCACCCTTGATTTTAGCCTGCAGGGCCATGGCCTTTTCCTTAAAAGCCGCCAGGCGGCTGAGAATGGTGTCCAGGATACCGCCACCCTCTCCCGCCTCAATCATATTGGAATACAGGTTGTCAAATATCTGGGGATGCTTCCGCATGGCATCAGCCAGGGTGTTACCGGTCTCAACATCATTTTGTACCTGGAGGAGACATTTTTTAAAAGTCGGATTGGCCTGTTGTTTGGCGAGGATCTGGAGGCATTGCACAAGCGGGAGACCGGCATCGATCATGGTTGACATCTGCCTTGTGAAGATAACCATGTCCTTGCCGGTGACTTTGGGCTGAAAAATTGCGATATTCTCAAATATGTCTTTTGGCGCTTCCTTGATTGCTTTGACATCAATGCGCGTCCGTTTGAGCATGCCCCTGGCTGCTGTTTCGTCTGGTGCTTCCAGTTTGCCCTTACGTTTTTCACCGTAAGAATTTATTCCTTTCCAGATATATACCGGCATTGATGGGTCTCCTGAGAGGGTTGCAGTACTTTAGGCCTTAATCTATTATAGATATATTGTTGACAGCTTGTAAAAATACATATATAAAATCAACCTTCCGAAAGATTGTGAAAACACAATTTATTTTATTGTAGGGAAGTTTTTTCCCTGATTCAAGTGAAAAGTGATATTTTTTCAGGAGGTTGGCATTATGCAAGCCATTGAAACAGCTAAATATACAGACGGTTCATTTCAGCCGGTTATTGAACAGTGTGACGGCTGTGAGCGTATTATCGAGGTTGAAAGTAGAAAATATTGCAAAACGTATGTGAGTCCGGAGGCGAAATGGCGGCTGGGTATGTGCAATTTTGCCACTCATGCCAAGCCGGAAATAAATATCGTCAAGGCACGGGTCAACCCCCTGAAGGCGTCCAAGCGGGCCTCCCGCAGGAAGAAGTAGATAAAGAGGGGGTTGTATGTCGTAAATGTCGAAATTAACGCCCCCTGTTTAAAAATTCTTTTATTTCCTCCCCACGCCGATGTAGCGAAATCCCAGTGATTTCATTTTATCCGGGTCATACACGTTCCGCAAATCTATAAAAACCGGTTCTTTCAAGCTGTCTCGAATTTTTTCGAGATCAAGTGCCCTGTACTGGTTCCATTCTGTCATCAGGATGACCGCGTCAGCATTTTCACAGGCACTGTAGGCATTGACGGCAAATTCAATTTCTGTTGGCAGATATTTTTTTGCTTCGCGCATGCCCTTGGGATCATGGGCTTTAATTCGCGCTCCCTTTTCCAGGAGTGCCGGGAGGATGGTCAGGGCAGGCGCCTCCCGCATATCGTCAGTTTCTGGTTTAAAGGCCAGGCCGAGAACACCAATAGTTTTGCCGGCTTCCGAACCCCCCAGCATATCCCTGATTTTTTTCACCATTCTTGCCTTTTGGGCAGCATTGACCTCGACAGCTGCCTCAACGATACGTAAAGACTCTCCGTGCTCCTGAACAATGCGTAACAGGGCAAGGGTATCCTTGGGAAAACAGGATCCCCCGTAACCCGGTCCGGGGTGGAGAAATTTCCCTCCTATCCTGCCGTCCATGCCGATGGCTTTTGCCAGGGCGGAAACATCGGCGCCCACTGATTCGCAGACATTTGCTATCTCGTTGATGAAGCTGATTTTGACAGCCAGAAAGGCATTGGCGGCATACTTGGTCAATTCGGCTGTTTCAATAGTTGTGCTGACAATCGGGGTGTCTAACAGGTAGAGAGGTTTGTAAATATCTTGCAGGACCTGCCTGGCCTTGATTGACTCCACCCCGATAACGACCCTGTCAGGCCGCATAAAATCATGAAGGGCCGCCCCTTCTCTCAGAAATTCGGGGTTTGATGCAACGTCAAAGTCGGCGTCCGGGTTTTCCTGGCGAATAATACGCTCCACCTGCCTGGCTGTTCCAACCGGAACCGTGCTTTTGTCAATAATAACGGTGTATCCTTGAAGAAATGCAGCTATTTCTTTTGACGCTGCGTAGATGTATGTCAGGTCAGCGTAGCCGTCACCTCTCCTGCTTGTCGGTGTTCCAACAGCAATAAAGACTGCTTCAGCCTCGGGTACCGCTTCAGTCAGTTTAGTGGTGAAGCTAAGCCTTCCTTCACTTATGTTTTTGTTGACAAGTGCCTCAAGACCCGGTTCATAGATCGGGATTTGCCCATCCTTTAAACGGTTTATTTTTTCTTCAATTTTATCAACACAGACGACATGATGGCCGAATTCAGCAAGACAGGTCCCGGTTACCAGACCAACATATCCTGTACCGATCATTGTTATTTTCATTTTTTTTTCTCCATTATATTCTCTTGCCGTAACTGATCACGGGGAAGCAACCAAGGCCACATCGCCCCCTCCTAAACCTGTAAGCGATCACAGGGTGCGGGAGATGCGCGAAAGAGGCCTGTGAGCTATACATCGGTATGCGAACAGGCCGATGACAGATAAGCGCAGACTTCGAAGCAAATGCCGTGCCCTGTGATCGCTTACCTCTTGCCGAAGATTGCCGTACCAACCCTCACCAGGGTTGAACCCTCTTCAATGGCAACTGTAAAATCATTGGTCATGCCCATGGACAGGACAACCGGATATTCATCTGCAAAATATCCCTGCTTCTGAAACTGGTCCGCCATTTTTTTCAGGGCCCTGAAATATGG
>Ga0209013_10003024_pt1 | contig 15074 bp, 10 predicted proteins | sample Cruoilmetagenom2_FD_187291 | JGI IMG/M metagenome (GOLD analysis project Ga0209013, IMG submission 187291) | Oil polluted marine microbial communities from Coal Oil Point, Santa Barbara, California, USA - Sample 2 (SPAdes) (version 2) | ecosystem: Environmental > Aquatic > Marine > Oil seeps ... | reverse complement strand
ATTGTCATCGCACCGATCGTGAGCTTTTTCATTGTCAGATTCGGGAAAAAACTCCGCGAGACCAGCCGGAAAAGCCAGGAAAAAATGGCGGATATTTCCACCATCCTCTTTGAGACCATCACCGGTAACCGCATTGTGAAAGCCTTCAGCATGGAGAACCGGGAGATGCAGAAATTCATGCGGGCCACAGCCCATTTCTGTAAAATGAATCTCCGGAATATCCGGATCAGCGCCATCAGCTCCCCCTTTATGGAACTGATGGGAGGAATCGGCGCAGCCTGCGTCCTGGTGTATGGAAGCTTCCGAATTTCCGGAGGAAAAATGTCCATCGGGGAACTTGCAGCCTTTTTAACCGCACTCTTTCTTATGTACGAACCCCTGAAAAAACTGAGCAGGGTCAATGCGGCCCTGCAGCAGGGCATGGCGGCCATGACCAGAGTCCTCGAGGTGATCGACGAGCCCAACCAGGTGCAGGAGGCTCCCGATGCCATCGCTATCGAAGGGAAAGAACATGATATCGTATTCGAGCATGTTTGTTTTAAATATGAACAGAAAGAAGTACTGCGCGACATTAACCTGAGGATAAAGGCCGGGGAAATCGTCGCGGTGGTGGGGGCCAGCGGTTCGGGAAAATCCACCCTGGCAAACCTGATCCCCCGTTTCTATGATTCGGTAGAGGGAAGAATCACCATCGGAGGCATGGATGTGAAAGCCCTCAAACTGAAATCGCTCCGCTCCCTGATCGGCATTGTGACCCAGGAAACCATTCTTTTCAACGATACGGTACGCAATAACATCCGGTACGGCAGCCACAGGATAAGCAACGATAAAATCATGGCCGCGGCAAAAGCCGCCTATGCCCATGATTTTATCATGGAGCTGCCGAAAGGATACGATACCCATATCGGTGAAAAGGGCCTGACCCTTTCGGGCGGACAGAGACAGCGCCTCGCCATTGCCAGGGCTATTCTGAAAAATCCGGCCATCTTGATTCTGGACGAAGCCACCTCCGCGCTCGACACGGAATCGGAAATTCTGGTTCAAAACGCCCTGGAAAATTTAATGGCCGACAGGACGACCCTGGTGATCGCCCACCGGCTGAGCACGATCCGAAAGGCGGACAAGATCATCGTCCTGGAAAACGGCAGAATCGAAGAAGAGGGAAAACACAGCGAACTTCTGGAAATAGAAGGCGTTTACTGCAAGCTCTGCGAATCGCAATACTTTTTATCCATTGACCAGGACAATAGTATGCCATATGACGCTCCCGAGAAAAAAAGATCCCGAGGTTGAAAAGACTTATGGCCGGTAAAATGAAGGTAGAAATTATCGCCTTTCTTGCCGCCTGGTCCATTCGATTGATACGGCTCACGACGAGAATTGAATTTCAAGGCAGGGAGGCTGTGGACGCCCTGATCCGGGAAGGCAAGCAATACATCTACGCTTTCTGGCACGGGAGATTGCTTCTCATGCCCTATGCCTATTTTGGAAAGGGGATCAGCATCATGATAAGCCAGCATGCAGATGGCGAGCTGATTGCCAGAACCATGGAAAAAATGGGATTTTCCACGATCCGGGGATCCACGACCCGGGGGAGTACGCAGGTCTTCCGGGCAGCCGTATCCGGAGTAAAAGACGGTTTCGACCTGGCCGTCACGCCGGACGGCCCGAGAGGGCCCCGGTACCAGGTGCAGGCCGGCGTCATCCACCTGGCAAAAATTTGCGGGATTCCGATTGTCCCGGTCACCTTCGGCGCATCGAAAAAAAAAGTTTTCCGGTCATGGGACGCCTTTATTCTGCCCAGGCCGTTCTGCAGGGGCGTGTTCTTCTTTGGAAACCCCCTGTATGTGCCTGCAGAGGCGGACAAACACTGCCTGGAGGAAAAACGGGCATTTCTGGAAAAGACCCTGAAATCCCTTACCGAACAGGTGGACCGGGAAGATTTCTTTTCATGATCTATGGGGAGAGGCATTAATGAAAAGCATGACAGCATACAGTCAGACAGAGGATATGGCAGGGGGGAAAAAGATAGTTGTACGAATCCGGTCGACCAATAACCGATTTGTCCAGGTCCGATTCAATCTGCCGGAATCCCTCTATTCATATGAACACAAACTGCGGGCATTGATCAAGGAACGCATCTCCAGGGGGTATCTGGAAATTCTTGTTTCAGTCAAAGATCTGGGAAAAAACGCCGGGGGACCGCAATTCGATAAAGAGAAGGCTGCCCTTCTTGCCGGCACATTAAAAGAACTGGTGCAGGAGCTCAACCTGCCCGAAGACGTTGATTTGAGCCATCTCTTAATGGCGAAAAACCTGTTCATGCTGAATCAGGATGAAGAGGAGACCGTGCCGCCCGACGTGGCGGAAAAAGTAGAAACGCTCTTCCGGTCCGCCCTGCTTTCTTTAGATGAAATGCGAATCAAAGAGGGAGAACATCTTGCCGGAGATATCGCCAAGAGGCTGGGACTCCTGGCCGAGAAGACCGCCCGGATCAAAGAAGAAGCGGATAACTCGGCAAAGGAAAACTACGAAAAAATCAAGAAAAAGGTCCTGGAATTCAGCGACCTGGTGAATCTGGATGAAAGCCGCCTTCTCCAGGAAGTGGCCTACCTGACGGAGCGGGCGGAGATTACCGAAGAACTCATCCGTCTGGAAAGCCATATCGCCCAGGCCAGAGATCTGCTGAAGGAAACAGACGGGCCTGTGGGAAAAAAATTTGATTTTCTCTTCCAGGAAATTTTCCGTGAAATGAACACGATCAGCGCCAAAACCAACTCCCTGCTTGTTTCCCGAATCATTCTCGAGGGCAAAGCAGAGGTGGAAAAGCTCAGGGAGCAAATCAATAACATCGAGTAATTCAGGGCACATCAATGGAAAAAGGCATTGTCTTCATTGTTTCCGGCCCTTCCGGAACGGGAAAAACAACACTCTGTAAAAAGCTGGTCAAACGACACCGGAATATGCATTTTGCCGTTTCCCACACCACGAGGCCTCCTCGGGGAAAAGAAAAAGAAGGAAAGGCCTATTATTTTGTTAGAAATGATGTGTTTAAGGAAATACAGAAAGGGGGCGGCTTTCTGGAATCGGCACATGTCCACGGTCATTATTACGGTACTTCCGCAGCGGAAGTCTATGGTACAATAAACCCCGGCAGAGATGTTGTTCTGGATATTGATTACCAGGGCGCATTTCAGGTCAGGAAACGCCTGGAAGAAGCGGTTATGGTTTTTATTTTACCGCCCTCCATGGAGGTTCTGGAGGGGCGGCTCCGGAAACGCGGGCAGGATGATGAAAAAACGATTCAGGAACGGCTGAAAAAAGCGGAAGAAGAAATTGCCAGGGCCCCTTCATACGATTACTGCGTCATCAACGATACGCTGGAGTCGGCCGTGGATACCCTCTCCGCAATCGTGGTGGCAGAGCGGCACAGAGCGGACAGAATGACGGGCGATTTTCCATAAACTTTGACACGCTTGAGAGGAATACCCCGGCTGGTTTTTTTTCATCGCACACTATGTCCATGAATGAACAGGGAGGCAAAAAAGACATGAAAATTCCTGAAAATATTGACAGCAAGTATCGTTATATCCAGATTGTTGCCAAACGATGCGCCCAGCTGCAGAGCGGGGCAAAACCGAAAATCTCCACGCTGTCTACGAAACATGCGGCCATCGCTCAGAATGAGGTGAGCGAGGGTTTAATCGGATTTAAGGTTATTGACGAGAAAGAGGCATCGGAAAAGGATGAATAGGAGGCCTGATCGGGCGCAGGGAAAACTCCCGGCCGGCAGCGATAATATTTTATGGAAGTGATTCTCGGCATTTCAGGAGGCATAGGGGCGTATAAAGCCGCCGAACTGGTGCGCGGTCTTCGCCGCGAAGGGATGCAATCGACCGTGGTCATGACAAAAAGCGCAACCCGGTTTATCACCCCCCTGACGCTGGAGGTCCTCACCGGCAGAAAAGTCATTACAGACCTCTTTGAACTCCCCGAATCATGGGAGGTGGAGCATATTTCTCTGTCGGACAGGGCGGACATCCTCCTGGTCGCTCCGGCGACGGCAAACATTATCGGCAAGTTCGCGACCGGTATCGCAGACGATTTCCTCTCGACCCTCTACCTTTCCTTTCATAAAAAAATATTGATCGCGCCTGCCATGAACACCCGGATGTACCTCCATCCCGTGGTCCAGGAAAACATAAAAACACTCCGGGACCAGGGAGTCAAAATGATTGATCCGGACGAGGGAGAACTCGCCTGCGGCACCACGGGGCCCGGGCGCCTCGCCTCCCTGGACAGGATTATCCGGGAAGTGCTCGCATTGCGCGATACCGGAACGGCCCTGTCAGGAAAAAAAGTAGTGGTCACCGCGGGACCCACGCGGGAATATCTTGATCCGGTCAGATTTATCAGCAACGCTTCGAGCGGAAAAATGGGATATGCCATAGCCGAGGAAGCGTCCCGGCGCGGCGCCAGGGTGGTACTCATCAGCGGGCCCACCGCAATCCCCCTCCCTCCCGGGGTCACCGCAATCAGGGTGACTTCCGCGGCAGACATGAAAGAGCATGTCCTTTCAGAATCGGACGGCACGGACATTCTGGTCATGGCTGCCGCCGTGTCGGACTTAACGCCTGAAATATACGCGGAAAGCAAAATCAAAAAGGACCAATTTTCCTTTCAAATGCCCCTGAAGCAGACCGATGACATCCTTTCCCTGCTCGGGGGCAAAGCCGCAAAGCCTTTCCTCGTTGGCTTTGCTGCCGAGACGGAAGCACTCACGGACGGGGCTCTCGAAAAACTTGAGAAGAAAAATCTGGACATGATTATTGCAAATGACGTCTCCCGCACCGATGCAGGATTCGGTTCGGATATGAACGAGGTCGTTATCTTTACGAAAAGCGGCAAAAGATATCAACTTCCCCTGGCGCACAAAAAAGAAATCGCTGCCAGAATCTGGGACCATATCACAGAAAATCTGGACGGCCGTGAGAAAATGGCACATCAGTAGGGACATCACGGAATATCTCCGGTTTTATCAAGAGATAGGCGTAGAATATCTCCACGATGTTTTTCCCCGCCCGCAGGATTGTCTGGAGACCATCTCTGCGGATATCGCCCGCTGCAGCGCCTGCGGATTGCACCGCACGAGAAAAAAACCGGTCATGGGAGCCGGAAACCCGCAGGCGGACCTCATGTTCGTGGGCGAGGCACCAGGCCACGAAGAAGACCGGCAGGGAAAACCCTTTGTCGGCGCGGCAGGAAAGCTCCTTACCGATATCATCCTGGCGATGCAATTCTCCAGGGAAACGGTTTACATCGCCAACGTATTGAAATGCAGGCCCCCTCAAAACCGAAATCCCCGGGAAGAGGAGATGGAGGCATGCCTGCCTTTCCTTTTCAGAATGGTGGATTGCATAAAACCGAAAGTCATCTGTACGCTGGGCGCCTTCCCGGCACAGGCCCTTCTCAAAACCGGTTCGCCCATCTCACGCCTCCGGGGAAAATTCTGGGAATTCAATGGAATCAAGGTGATGCCGACGTATCATCCCGCCTATCTTCTACGCAATCCGGACGCCAAAAAGGCCGTCTGGGAAGACATGCAGAAGGTTATGGAGCTTTTCGGCAAAAAAGCCGGACATACAAAAAAGAGCCACGCCTGAATCAGGCCGACAGGAATGAGGACATCCCCATGTACGCCGAAGTTGCCGTAGCGCTGCCGGTGGACAAAACATATCTTTACATGATCCCTGAAGCCCTGAAGGACAAGGTCGGGAAAGGGTATCGTGTGCTGGTCCCCTTCGGCCGCCGGAAAGTGACAGGCTATGTCATGGGCTTCCGCAAAGAACCGGGAGACATCGCGAAGTTGAAGAACATTGAAAAAGTGCTGGATACCATGCCCATGCTCACCCCAACGGTTCTCTCGCTGGCGCAATGGAGTGCCGAATACTATATGGCGCCGCCCGGCGAAATGTTGAAAACAGCCCTCCCTTCCGGTATCAACCGGGAGAGCGCTCTGTTTGTTTTCCCCGCTGAAACACGCACCGGCGCCAGTCCCCTGGATGATGACGAGCAGAAAATTCTTGACCTTGTGAGAAACAACAAAAGGATGACCCTTGCCGCCCTGGAAAAGCAGTGGGGCGGCCCGTCTTTCCCGCGAAAAATCCGCAGACTCGAAACAGAAGGATTGATCGTGCTCCGCCAGGAGCTCAGAGAAAATATCGTCAGAGATAAGTTCATCCACACGGTCTCCCTTTCCCCCGACCATGCCGCAATCGACACTTTTCTCAGGACAGGAGGCAAACGTCTTGCCGCACAGATCCGGGTGATCGAATTCCTGAAATTAAAGAAGGGCCCCGTGCCCGCAACCTATCTTCTTGCGGTCCTTGGAATCTCCGCCTCCCCGGTCTCCGCGCTCGTCCGGAAAGGGCTTCTGGTAAAGGGCAAATTACGGGAGGAAAGAGCGGCCCTTCCGCCCCTCTTATCTTTTGCACTGCAGGAGCCCCACATCCCCACGGCAGATCAGAAAAACGCTCTGGACATGATCCATGAGAAACTGGACGAAAAAACATTTACGCCCGTCCTTCTGCATGGCGTGACAGGAAGCGGAAAGACCGAGGTGTACCTGCGGGCCATCGAGTACTGCCTCTCCCTGGGGCGGAATGCCCTGTACCTTGTTCCGGAAATCGGCCTCACGCCCGTTCTTCAGTCCCTGCTCAGACAGAGATTCGGAGACGCGGTAGGGCTTTTTCACAGCGGTCTCGGCAGCGGAGAAAGGTACGATCACTGGTGGCGGGCCCGGAGAGGCATGGTGCAGGTCGTAGTGGGAACCCGCTCCGCCGTCTTTTCCCCCCTGGAAAATGTCGGCATTATCATCGTCGACGAGGAGCAGGATCTCTCCTTCAAGCAGGCCGACAGGCCCAATTATCACGCGAGGGACCTGGCCGTCATGCGCGGCAAGCTGGAAGATGCCGTCGTCATCATGGGGACCGCCACGCCCTCCATGGAAACATACACCAATACCCTTTCGGGCAAATATCTTCTCCTCGAACTCCCCGCCAGGATCAGCGAACAGGGCCTCGCTGAAGTCCGGGTGATCGATATGCGGGAGGCGTTCAAGCGGGAAAAAAAGGAAGTCCTGTTTTCACGGGAGCTTCTCGAAGCGATTGCCGCGAGGCATCAGAAGGGAGAGCAGGTTATCCTCCTCCTCAATAAAAGGGGATTTTCCTCTTTCCTTTTATGCCGGGAATGCGTCAGGCCCGTTTCCTGCCCCCATTGCAGCGTAAACCTGGTCTTTCATTATTTTCATCACCGCCTGATCTGCCATCACTGCGGGTTCTCCATCGCGGCGCCGGAAACCTGTGCTCAATGCGGAAGTCCCCATCTCACGAAAATCGGCATCGGGACCGAAAAGATCGAGCAATTAACCCACGATTTCTTTCCGGACATGAAAATCTGGAGAATGGACAGGGATTCCACCAGCCGCAGGGGGATGCATGATACGATCCTCGCCCATTTCGGAAAAGGCGATGCCGACATGCTCGTTGGCACGCAGATGGTTGCCAAGGGGCACGATTTCCCGAACGTGACGCTGGTCGGTGTTTTGAATGCGGACCTGGGACTGGGCATCCCCGATTTCCGCGCACCCGAAAGGACCTTCCAGCTGCTGACCCAGGTGGCCGGAAGATCCGGAAGGGGGATGAAAAAAGGAGAGGTCATCATACAAACATACTACCCGGATCATTTTTGCATTCAGCGGGCAAAAAAACAGGACTTTATCGCTTATTACGAGGAAGAAATCCATTTCCGCAGGCTGATGAAGCTGCCTCCTTTTTATGCCCTGGCCAATGTCATCATCACCGGGAAGAACGCCGAAAAAGTGAAAAAAAATGCGGAAAAAGCCGCCCGGCACCTGGAGGCCGCCCTTTCCGGAGACGCCAGAATGCTCGGCCCGGCCCCGGCGCCCCTTTACCGGCTGCGAAACATCTACCGGCACCAGATCATCCTCAAGGACCGGTCCCGGCTCCGGCTCCGGTCCTCCCTGCAGAAAGCGCTGCAAAGCCTTTATGCATCAAGGTACCGGCAGCAGGACATTACAATCGACATTGACCCGTACCACCTTATGTGATAAATGACCCGAAGAGGAGATTCCTTAGGAAAGCATGGACATCCGGGAAAAAATCATCATTCTTGATTTCGGATCCCAGTATACCCAGCTGATTGCCAGGAGAACCCGTGAACTCGGGGTATACTCTGAAATATATCCATACTCCGTCTCCCCGGAAGAGATAAGAAAAATATCCCCGAAAGGCCTCATTCTTTCCGGGGGGCCCTCAAGCGTCTATGCGCACGCCGCCCCGGTCTGCCACGATGGCATATTTCATCTCGGCATCCCCCTGCTCGGCATCTGCTACGGGATGCAGCTCATCGCAAAAGCCTTCGGGGGACGGGTGGACCGGGCGCCCGGGCGTGAATTCGGGGACGCCATCCTTACCGTGACCGGTAAAAGTGAGCTGCTGCAGGATCTCAAACCGGAATTTCATGTGTGGATGAGTCACGGGGACAAAGTGGAGGCCTTACCGGACGGCTTTTCCGTTGTGGCAAAAACAGAAAACGCCGGGATCGCCGCCGTTGAAAACAATGAGAAAAAAATCTATGGCCTGCAGTTCCATCCCGAAGTGGTCCACACCTCCCAGGGGAAGGAAATTCTGCAGAACTTTGCCCGCCGCATCAGCGGCTGCCGGGATGCCTGGACCATGCGCTCCTTTGCGGACGAAACAATTGATGCGGTCCGGGACAGGGTGGGGCAGAGAAAGGTTCTTTGCGCGGTCAGCGGCGGTGTCGACTCTACGGTCACAGCAGCGCTTCTAAGCCGGGCGGTTGGAGACCGGTTATATCCGATATTTGTGGACACGGGTCTTATGCGGCATGGCGAAGTGGATTATCTCCGGGAACAGTTCAACCAGAAACTGAAACTCAAGGTACACATGGTGGATGCCTCCGGCCGCTTCTTTGCGCGATTGCAGGGGATTCGAGATCCGGAAAAAAAACGGAAGGCCATCGGCGAGGAATTTATCCGGGTCTTTGAGGATTATGCCGACCGGGTGAAAGATGTCGATTTTCTGGCCCAGGGGACCCTTTACCCCGATCTTATAGAAAGCACGCTGGTCAAAGGGCCCTCGGCAGTGATTAAAAGCCATCACAACGTGGGAGGCCTGCCGGAAAAAATGCATTTAAAACTTGTCGAACCCCTCAAAATGCTCTTCAAGGATGAAGTGCGGCGGGTAGGCGCGGAGCTTGGAATCGATCCGGAATTTCTCGCGCGGCACCCCTTTCCAGGACCGGGACTGGCGGTGAGAATCATCGGCACGGTCACGCCCGAAAGGGCCGAACTCCTGAAACAGGCGGACCATATTTTCATCGAAGGCATTCAGAAGGCCGGCCTGTACGATGAAATCTGGCAGGCCTTCGCTGTCCTCCTGCCGGTGAAAAGCGTGGGCATCATGGGAGACGAAAGAACCTACGAAAATGCCTGCGTACTGCGGGCTGTGACCAGCCTGGACGGAATGACCGCGGACTGGGCGAAGATCCCTGCTGACGTCCTGGGAAGGATTTCGAATAAAATCGTCAACGAAGTAAGGGGCATCAACCGGGTCCTGTACGATATCAGCTCAAAGCCTCCCGGCACCATCGAATGGGAGTAAGCGGGAAGGAATAATGCAAAAGACGCAGTTCGTACATCTGCACAATCACACAGACTACAGCCTGCTGGACGGCGCCATCAAGGTAAAGCGGCTGATTGAGGCCACCCATGCGCATAAATCCAGGGCTGTGGCGATTACGGACCACGGAAGCATGTTCGGCGTCATCCCCTTCTACTTCGAAGCAAAAAAGCGCGGCATTATTCCCATTATCGGGAGCGAAGCCTATATTGCGCCGGGATCCCGGTTCGAGAAGAAGGGAAAACAGCGGCCCTATCACATCACCCTGCTCGCAGAAAACACGGAAGGCTATAAGAATCTCATTAAACTGGTTTCCCAGGCCTACCTGGAGGGATTCTATTACAAGCCCAGGATTGATATGGCCCTTCTTGAGCAGCACGGCAAGGGGCTCATCGCATTGAGCGGCTGCCTGAGCGGGGAAGTGTCTGTCCTTCTGGCTTCGGACCGCATCAAAGACGCCGAGCAAAGCGCTGATTATTACCGTCAGATTTTCGGCAGGGACAACTTTTTCATCGAAATCATGGACCATGGCCTTCCAAATGAGAAACTGGTCAATCCGAAGCTCGTACGTCTCGCCGCAAAGTTGAAAATTCCCCTTGTGGCCACAAACGATTGTCATTACCTCAACCGGGAAGACGACTTCTCTCATGAAGTTTTGCTGTGCATTCAAACCGGGAAAACCATCAACGACGAAAACAGAATGCGCCTGGAGACCGATCAGTTCTACCTGAAAACGCCCGAGGAAATGATCGACCTCTTCAAGGACATTCCCGAAGCCATCAAAAATACCGTAGAAATTGCCAAGAGATGCAATGTTGAACTCGATTTTGACAGTCACCATCTTCCCGTATATCAGACGCCGGAGGGGAAGGATGAGGACGGCTATTTCGAAGAGGTGGCACGGGCGGGTTTCGAAGGTCGCATGCGGAACCTCGAAAGCACAGGCCGCCTTCAGAAGCCGCGGGAAGAATATCAGAATACGCTGGAGGCTGAAATTAAAATTATTAAATCCATGAACTTTTCCAGCTATTTTCTCATTGTCTGGGATTTTATCAAACATGCGAAAGAGCAGGGAATTCCTGTCGGGCCCGGACGGGGCTCCGGGGCGGGAAGCCTGGTGGCCTATGCCATGGACATTACGGATATCGATCCGCTCCGGTACGGTCTCCTCTTCGAGCGTTTCCTCAATCCTGAAAGGGTCACCCTTCCCGATTTCGATATCGACTTCTGCATGAAGCGCCGGAGTGAAGTCATCGACTATGTCACAAAAAAATACGGCCGCGATAATGTCGCACAGATCATCACCTTCGGGACAATGGCTGCCCGTGCTTCCATCCGGGATGTGGGGCGTGCGCTGGATATTCCTTATGGAGAGGTGGACCGGATCGCTAAAATGGTGCCTACCGAGGCGGACGCTACAATCGATGACGCGGTCTCATCCGTCCCTGAACTCCAGGAAATCATGGCCAAAGATAAAAGGATCAAAAAACTGATCGAAATCGCGCGAAAGCTGGAAGGCATGATCCGCCATGCCTCGACCCATGCCGCCGGGGTCGTCATTTCACCGCTTCCTCTGACCGAGTATGTCCCGCTGTACCGCGGCAGCAAGGAGGAAATCACCACGCAGTATGCAATGAACGATATCGAGACAATCGGCATGCTGAAGATGGATTTTCTGGGCCTCAGGACCCTGACGATTATCAACGATACCGCCGAAATTGTCAGACAGCATGCCGGAAAGCAGATCGACATCGCAAATCTCCCCCTGGACGACGCGGCAACATTCGAGCTCTTCTCCCACGCCCGGACCAACGGCATCTTCCAGTTTGAAAGTTCGGGCATGAAGGATATCCTGAGAAAGTTCGAGCCTCAGAAGTTCGAGGATTTAATCGCGTTGAATGCCCTCTACCGGCCGGGTCCCATAAAAAGCGGCATGATTGACGATTTTATCAAAAGGAAGCAGAACAAGATCAAAGTGTCCTATGTGGTCGCCAGCCTGAAGGAAATTCTCCTCGAAACATACGGCGTCATGGTCTATCAGGAGCAGGTCATGCAGGTCGCGAGTAAGCTGGCCGGCTTCACCATGGGCCAGGCGGACATTCTCCGCCGCGCCATGGGAAAGAAGAAAAAAGATGTCATGATGGGCATGAGGGACAGGTTCATCAAGGGGGCCCTGGCAAACGGAATCGTCGAGAAAAAGGCGGCCCGGATCTTCGAGCTGATTGAAAAGTTTGCGGGATACGGATTCAACAAATCCCACAGTACGGCCTATGCGCTCCTGGCTTACCAGACGGCGTATCTCAAATCCCATTACCCCGTCCATTTCATGGCCGCCCTTCTCACCAATGAAAAAGATAATACCGACAATATCGTCAAGTATATCGCCGAAGCCAAAGATATGGGCATCGAAGTGCTTCCCCCGGATGTAAACAAAGGCCATGTAAACTTCACCGTCGTGGAGGACAAGATACAGTTCGGGCTCGGCGCGATCAAAAACGTTGGAGAGTCTGCCATTCATTCCATTGTGAAGGCCAGGGATAGTGTCGGGCAATTTATCTCTCTCTATCACTTCAGTGAAAATGTCGATCTGAGACTGGCAAACAAAAGGGTTATCGAAAGCCTCATCAAATCGGGCTCTTTTGATGCTCTGGGCCTCAAAAGGTCTTATCTGGCATCGCTTATCGATAAGGCCATCGAATACGGCCAAAAACAGCAGAAAGATCTCGAAAGCGGCCAGGAAAGTCTTTTCGGAGATTTTCTTCCCACCCCGGCCTCTTCCACGGAGAGGGATGACCATATGGAGGAATGGTCGGAGAAGGAAAAGCTGCGGAATGAAAGGGAAACGCTCGGTTTTTATATTACGGGACATCCCCTGACTGCCTACGAAGAAGACCTGAAGGCCTTATCCTCTGTGACGAGCCTTTCCATCCCCGAGATTGAAGGGCAAACCGATGTCTCTCTGGGCGGGGTGATCAGCAAGGTCCGGGGCCTCACGACCAGAAAGGGAGACCGCATGGCCGTCATCCGGCTGGAGGATTTAAGCGGCACGGTCGAGGTGGTATTCTTTCCGGATAGCTTTAAAAAGTACCAGGAATTATTGGTTCCTGACGGAAAAATCTTCATTAAGGGAAAGGTGGAAGGCGGAGACGGCGCCAGGAACAAAGTGATTGCCGACGAGGCCATCGATCTTGACCGGGTACGGGAGAAATCGGCCAAAAGTATCAAGATAAAGGTCATTACCACCGGATTTCACACGGATCTGCTGAAAGAAATACAGGATCTCCTGGAAGATCACAAAGGGGACTGCCCTGTCTTTTTCGAGCTCACGATCCCGGGTGTATGCAAGGTATCTCTCAAAGCCAATCATTTTCTGACCGTCAAGCCGTCAAAAGTCTTAACCAGCGCCCTTGAAAAGCATTTCGGCGAAGGTTCCGTAGAAGTAATCATCTAGCCCGCAAAGAATTCATTTGGTTTGACACGTTTCGAACTTTTTTTCTGGTGCCATCTCCCGAGATAAGGGGTATCTTCAAGAAGATCCGGATCTTTTCGTCTGACCCGTCAAAGAGGGTTAACGTCTAAATATCCATAATCCTTTACATTATTCATTTTCATTCTCATCTCAAATCCTTCTAACTTCCAGAATATAAATATGTTTAAATCTCCCCAAAGCTTTGGTCCATTTCTTGAAGCCTTATTCCTGACATGGCAGGAATCTATCGACCCAGGCATCCGGAAAAGACGGTTCTCTACCGGGTACTCTTTCATTACTTGGATCAATTTATCTCGGAATATGAGCACCGATTCGAGAAAGAGTATGGCTATTTTCGTCCTGTCATTCAAGAAGTCGTAGAGAAATATTTGGATTGCGGGAATCCCAAAAACGGCTTTGCACGGATTCGTTGCCCGGATTGCCAGGCGGAGTATCTCCTGACCTTTTCATGTAAGACGAGGCAATTCTGCCCGGGCTGCCATGCCAAAAGGATTGAGGAATGGGGAGAGTGGATGAGAGAAAAGCTCCTGCTGGATGTGCGTCACCGCCAGGTGGTCTTTGTCATCCCAAAGATGCTTCGCATCTTCTTCAAATACAAGAGGCCGCTTCAGGGCGCCCTGTGTCGCTGCGGGGTCAGAGCGCTTCTTAATTATTTTAAAACCCTCACAGGCACAGAATTGAAGCCCGGAATCATCGCTGTCATTCAGACATTCGGCCGGAGAATCAACTTCCATCCGCACCTTCATTTCCTTATCACCGATGGAGGGACAGACGAAGAAGGCACGTTTCATCAAGTGACCCATTTTGATGATAAAGCGATTGCCCGGTTTTTTTCGCAAGAAGTTTTTTCCCTGCTCCTTCAACAAAAACTGATCAACCCGGCCCTGGTGAAAAAGATGCTTTTGTGGAAGCACTCGGGGTTCAGCGTCCACTCGAAAGTCCGGGCAGAAACAAAGCAAGAGATAGAGAAAATCGGCAAGTATATGATCAGACCTCTGTTATCCTTAGAGCGGTTGTGCTTTGAACAGAAAGAAGGCCTGGTGAGCTACCGGTATGGAAAAAAGCACCTGCAAGAGGAGAAGATGGATTACCTGGCGTTCATTGCCCGGGTCACCTCCCATATTCCGGATAAGGGCCAGGTCATGATCCGCTACTACGGCCTTTATGCCAATGCCCATAGAGGAAAAAAACGTCTATCAGAAAAAGACAAGACCGGGCTGCCTATGACAGAGGAAGAGGTGCGCAGGCTCCCCCGAAAAGGCTGGGCGGAGATGATCCAGAAAGTCTATGAGGTGGATCCTCTTATCTGTCCCAGATGCCAGGGGCAAATGAAAATAATCGCTTTTGTCACAGATTATACGGTGGTAGACAGAATCATCCATCATTTGGCCCTCCACTTTATGGCCGAAAGACCACCGCCGCTTTCTGCACACGTTCTTTTTTCCTCTTTTATAACAGAGATGAACCCGGAAGATATGATTGCTGACGGGTAATCCTGCTTCATGGACGATCAGGATGATCTTCTTCAGGGAGATCTTTATCCTGTTTTAAGCCCTATTCCAGCTCTTCCTCTGACTTGTCTTTTTTATCCCGACTTTTCGGCTTTGACAGGCAGTTTTTCTTGTGTTATGAATTTGTATATCAGCTCAGCAGGTGAATTTTCAGCCAAAGAGCAAGAATATCGTCGGGATGCAAAAAAGGAAATTCCTATCCCCCAAAGATTTAATATGTTCAAAAAAATTATAATCCTCTTTACAGTATTTTTACTTTCAACTGGAGTGCACCCCTCTAAATGGACATTTGACTAGACAAATTAGGGTCCCCGTAATTGACGCGTCTCGAATTTTTTTTATGGTGCCAAC
>Ga0209013_10003023_pt1 | contig 15077 bp, 16 predicted proteins | sample Cruoilmetagenom2_FD_187291 | JGI IMG/M metagenome (GOLD analysis project Ga0209013, IMG submission 187291) | Oil polluted marine microbial communities from Coal Oil Point, Santa Barbara, California, USA - Sample 2 (SPAdes) (version 2) | ecosystem: Environmental > Aquatic > Marine > Oil seeps ... | reverse complement strand
GCATCGGATTGTGATTCCGACACTCGGGGGTTCAATTCCCCTCGTTCGCCCCATCTTTTAAACATAAAAATAAAATCAAATACATAATATTTAATGTGGCGGGCGTGGCGAAGTGGTTAACGCATCGGATTGTGATTCCGACACTCGGGGGTTCAATTCCCCTCGTTCGCCCCATCTATACTATTAATGGGGTATAGCCAAGCGGTAAGGCAACGGATTTTGATTCCGTCACGCCCTGGTTCGAATCCAGGTACCCCAGTATTATGCGGAAGTAGTTCAGTGGTAGAACACCACCTTGCCAAGGTGGGGGTCGCGAGTTCGAACCTCGTCTTCCGCTCCAAATTTTATTTTTTGGCGGCATAGCCAAGTGGTAAGGCACAGGTCTGCAACACCTTTACCACCGGTTCAAATCCGGTTGCCGCCTCCATTAATTTTTGTCTGCATATATGATTTGCCCGAGTGGTGGAATGGCAGACACGCCGCACTCAAAATGCGGTGCCGTAAGGCGTGCCAGTTCGAGTCTGGCCTCGGGTATCAAACGAAAAAGCAGTATCTACTTTAAGTAGATACTGCTTTTTTCTATGTCTGAAATTCCAGTGTCCCGACTAACTGGTGATGTCTTATCTTTTATCATTTTTTCTATCATTATCGACAGGGTGATTGGCACTTCTGGTCTTGTTGGTTTTTGCTGCTTCATTTTGACCAAGCGTTTTTAAGTCATTCACGCTTATATCATAACCGTAGCCGAATTCTTCACGATCTTGTTTTTGCATCTTTTTAGGAATATTTTCTTGTTTGTTTTTTCTGTTCATCGAAACTCACCTCCGTTTCCCATTAGCATGTTCTTATTGGAGAAGATTATTCTTGTCCGAGTTTTTTGTATTTAAAAATAAAGCTAAGTTAAGTTAAAGAATCCAGTTGTAAATAACAAGAACGAGAGTGCGGCTACACAGTAGGTACCCTAATTAACAGTACATATTAAAAAAGCTTAAGCAATTATTTGCTTAAGCGAATGCAGGAAAAACATGGCTTATCAACCCAACTCCCACAAAATCAGTATGGAACTTATAAAGATTGAATATACGATGTAATAAATTCCAATTAATTATCCATGAATCATGTTTATGAAATCCAAGAATAAACTGAATCTGTACAAATTATTATTTTAACGAGAGAGGAGATTTGTACTTAATTACAATTTCGGCAACCACCGTCATTTTAAAATCGACATCCCCATGATCATCGTATATACATACTCCATTTACCTACTTCCACTTCTTCATAATCTCACTCCATATAATTCTTTAATACGTGTGTTTATAGCTTTCTTGAAGTTTGTGGAATAAAAAATAGTCCAGCTGGAGAAGATTGTATTAGATTTGATTGAAATATAAAGGAGGAGAATTTTGTACATTTTACCATGGGTCATTGTTACTTTTAATGGATTGGATGGTATTCTTACGTATGTTGGGCTGATTACATCACAGATGGTTGAGGCAAATCCCCTACTGAGTGTTATGGACCCTTTACACGTTCTAATTATTAAGTTATCTTTTAGTTTCATATTGGGGTTCCTGATTATAAAAAATGCATTCCTCCGATTCGGGAAGAAAATTCAATTGACCTTATGGTTTGCCGTCACATTGTATTCCGGTGTACTAGTTCTTCATATGCTGTGGTTTATCCCATTTGTAACGTAAGATGTAGGAAAATGTTCCCGTAATTCATGGCCAATTGATTTAGATTTCTCAAAGAGCCGTAACGCACTCCTAAAGAGTAAGGTATAAGAGATAAATATTTGTTATAATAGGAAGACGCCCGAATAGGGGTGTCTTTTCTTGAATTTTCAACCAAAGCAGTGAGATTCGACTAACACTTATGCCTTGAATTTAATTATATTAAAAATAGAGTTTTACAGGAATAGGATGAGATAAATGAATCAAGTAGGAGCAATTCCTCACGATATTTCAATATTGACCGTATTAAATAGTATTGGTGAAAATATAATCATTGCAGATAAACAATTCCATGTTAAATGGATGAACAGGAATGCTTCAAAATTATTGACCGAGGTTGCGCCGTTATTCAACGTAAGCAGCAGTCAGGACTTTATTGGAAAGAGTATGGACTTTTTTCATAAAAACCCGGAGCATCAACAGAGTGTCATGAAAACTCTGAAGGGCACTCTTCGCTCAAGAATTACCATCCGTGAACGTTTTATTACGGATATTGTGGTAACACCGATAGACAGTGACATAAATGGAACTGAAGGATACGTCGTTATGCTGATGGACGTGACGACAAAAGCAGAAGAAGAAAGGGAAAAAGAGAAGCTGATAAAAGATCTTTCGATCCCAATTCTCCATGTGTGGAAAAATACGATTGCATTGCCGTTAATAGGTGTATTTGACGCAGAGAGAGCAGACTTTCTAATTTCCTCTGTGTTGATGGAATGTTCAACCAATCGGATTGAAAATGTGTTAATCGATTTAAGTGGTCTTGGTGATTTCAATCAAGACATGCGTTTTCATATTCAGAAATTGCATGATTGCTTGAACTTAATTGGAGCCAAATGTATTCTTGTGGGAATCAATCCTAGCCTAGCCATTTCGATGGGGGCATTTGACAGAAATATCCCCACCTATCAATCAACATATGCGGGATTGAAAGCAATCATAGAAATCCAGAATCAAAAATGATGTTCAGACCGCTTCATGGGGAGGCGGTTTTTATTTGAAAAAAAAACAGCCTGTCCCTTATAGGAATAGGCTGTTTAAATCAAACGATATTGATCTTCACTAGATTATGGTCCAATACATTACAAGACCATTCACCACCGTTTACTTGTGCAAACATTTTTCCGGCAGAGGCTACTAGTTTTTCTGCATCTTCTTTCAATATAGAAGGCTTCATAAAGAATATTTGCACCGCATCGATGGTATCTTCACTCACTGCGGTGCGAACAGAATCGACATAGGGGCTGCCAAAGGGTCCTCTTTCATCATTCGCTACCAAGATGTTATGCAGACTGTTGTCACGGCCATTAATGCCCTTGTATGTACTTTCAGGACCGCCGATTGTCAGCTCGATGTCTCCTTGAACGTTGGCTATATCGTAAAGTCCGACCGGAATTTCATATTGAAGTGAAAAGAAGTTATTCAGATCGACACCGCTGTTGTATGGCTGTAAATAATTTTGATTACGAATGCGGCGCATCAAGGATTCCATGGATGGACGGTAGCGACCAGGATCAGAACCGAACTTTTTCCAAAGAGCTCTCCATTCCTTAATCCCAACGTAGTCGGTCAATTCTTTATCCTGTAAATCAAAAAATAAGTGCTCCTGATATAATTGCATGCGTCCTTTTAGCATTTGGGGCGATTCGGAGACCACAAATTTGGTATAATGATTAATGCCTATTTTTATGTTTTCATCGATATCAAATATAGATGGGTTTATTGAAATATTCATGAGTTCACCTACAAATCAGTTTTTCACCATTCTATCATAAGGAGGAAGAAGATTTCATGAATGTGAACCAGTTTCAGCAAGAGCTTATCTCGTATGCACACTCAATCGGCATTGATAAAATCGGCTTTGCTTCCTCCGATCCTTTTCGTGAGTTGAAGAACCGATTGAAGCGTCAGCAAGAACTCGGGTTTCAATCTGGTTTTGAAGAGCCAGATTTAGATAAAAGGACGGAACCATCCCTATTATTAAATGAAGCAGAAAGCATCATTTCCATTGCCATAGCCTATCCTTCTAGGATGGAATATGTCCCTCAAGGGAAAAAGGGAGCACGACGGGGAATTTTTGCCCGTGCTTCGTGGGGAGAGGACTATCACACCGTATTAAGGGATCGATTGTCCAAACTGGAGAAGTTTATTATAGAGCATGTAAGTGGAGCCAAAACACGATCCATGGTGGACACAGGCGAGCTTTCTGACCGTGCTGTGGCACAACGAGCCGGGATTGGCTGGAGTGCGAAAAACTGTTCGATTATCACCCCGGAATTCGGTTCGTACGTATATCTTGGGGAAATCATCACGAATATCCCATTCGCTCCGGATACACCGTTAGAAGATGAATGCGGTGATTGCCGATTGTGCTTAGATGTTTGTCCTACCGGTGCTTTGATTGAAGGTGGACAGCTGAATGCACAACGATGCATTGCCTTTCTTACACAGACGAAAACATCTTTACCGGATGAATTCAGGACGAAAATCGGAAATCGCATTTATGGGTGCGATACGTGCCAAACGATATGCCCGAAGAATAAAGGAAAACTTAATATGCATCAACTGGATTTCCAGCCGGATCCTGAAATTGCAAAGCCGTTGCTTATCCCTTTATTGAAAATGAGCAATAAAGAATTTAAAACAAAGTTCGGACATGTCTCGGGTTCCTGGAGAGGGAAGAAGCCGATTCAACGAAATGCCATACTGGCCTTGGCCCATTTTAAAGAAGAAAGTGCGATCCCTCACTTGATCGATTTACTTCAAAATGATGAACGATCAGTGATTCGTGGAACCGCTGCATGGGCAATCGGGAAAATTGGAACGCAAGAGGGAAGAGATGCCCTCCATGAAGCGTTGCAAACAGAATTGGATTCCGAAGTGGTTCTTGAAATCACAAAAGGATTGGCATTCGAAACAGTAAATTAAGGAAGTGTTATTATGGCCATTCACGTGGTACTTTATCAACCGTTAATCCCTGCAAATACAGGAAACATTGCACGTACTTGTGCAGGAACAGATACAAAACTTCATTTAATCCGTCCCCTTGGTTTTTCAACAGATGACAAGATGTTAAAACGTGCTGGTCTCGATTACTGGGAGCATGTTGACATTCATTATTACGATGGGTTGGATGAATTGTTCGAGAAATATGACCAAGGTGAATTTTTCTTCATCACGAAACATGGATCAAAGCCACACACAACCTTTAACTACAGTGATGTAGAAAAAGATTACTTCTTTGTCTTTGGCAGAGAAACTACCGGGCTGCCCCGTGAATTAATTGATGCGAATCCAAACAGCTGCCTTCGCATTCCGATGAATGAAAATATAAGATCATTGAATTTATCCAATACCGCGGCTATCCTGATTTACGAAGCGCTGCGACAACAGGATTATCCGACCTTGCAATAAGAAAAGTGCAAAGCGCATATCAATCCTAGAGCTTAGGTGCAGGCTGGCGCTTGGATCTAGACACAATAAAAAAACGGGACTGCCATGAATCGGCAGTCCCGCTTTTTATTGTATTATTTCTTTTCAGATGCGCCTGGTTTGTCATCGTACCCTGCCGTGAAAATCGCAGCAAGGAATGCAACACTGACACCAAGAATAAGAATTAAGTTCATGTATGTTGCCTCCTTTAAAGAGAATTACAATATCAATCCTTAGTATAGCCTACATTATCTTAAAAAGAAATATTCTCAGACTTGAAAATATGGCGAAAATCGTTCATTCCAAAATCTTGCATTGGCCGTAAGGTTCTTATACCATTAATAAAAGGAGCTGAGTCATTATGTCGAATAAAGAACGAGATCCACAAAATGGTTCAATGGTTTCTTCGATGGAAGAGATGAAGCAACTTGGCCGCCAAATGGAAAAAATGCGCGATGAGCAGGAACTGAAAAAGGATAACCGGGTTTCGGATCCAGCACAATTATTTGATGCAGAACCAATTCATAAACGCGAAAACGACTGAAGTCCCTGAGACTTCAGTCGTTTTTTTGCATAACTGTTAATGAGGCAAGAACAATAATTGATATAAGAAGAGAGCAGCGAAAATATAAAGCAAGGGATGCACTTTGCTTGCTTGACCCTTGAATATCTTGAGAAGTGGATACAAGATGAACCCAAGCTCGATTCCTGTTGCAATGCTTGAAGTGAGAGGCATAGATAGGATGATGATGAAAGCTGGGAATGCTTCATCGAACTCATCCCATTCAATATTCTTAACAGCACTGATCATCAAGCTGCCTACGATAATCAAGGCAGGAGCCGTTATGGCTGCGACGCTTGATAAAGAGCTGACAAGAGGACCGAAGAAAGCAGCAATGATAAACAGGACAGCGACTGTAACGGAGGTCAATCCAGTACGGCCACCGACTGCTACTCCAGAGGAAGACTCGATGTAAGCGGATGTTGGACTTGTGCCGAACATCGAACCAATAGTAGTGGCAACCGAATCAGCGAGCAAAGCCTGACGTGCTCTTGGCATCGTATTTCCTTTCATCAAACCGGCTTGTTTCGCGACTCCGATCATTGTACCGGTAGTATCGAAAAGCGTAACGAGCAGGAATGAAATGACTATGCCGAACATGCCGTATTCAAATACATCAGCGATGGCGATTCCAGGGTTCCACACAATCACGCCTTCAGGCAGAGATGGCAGTTGAAGCAATTTATCGAATTTAAGCTGACCTGTGAAGACTGCCACGATTCCCGTCGCGATCATTCCATAGAATAAAGCACCGTAAACATTCATGACCATCAAAACAAGTGTCACAAGCAAGCCGAACAATGTCAGCAGAACTGGAGCGCTAGTAATGTCACCAAGCATCACCAAATTCTGTGGATGTGCTTCCACAAGTCCGGATAAACGCAATCCAATAAAGGCAATGAAAAGACCAATTCCGGCTGTAATACCGCTTTTCAGGTTTTCAGGAATGATTTCAATCAATTTTTTACGCAGTGGAGTCAGAGATAAAATGATAAATAATAGACCGGCGATAAAAACAGCTGAGAACGCTGTAACGTAATTGATTTCACCATTCGATGAAATGACAACTGTATAAGTGAAAAAAGCATTCAAACCCATGCCGGGAGCGATAGCAATGGGATAATTGGCGAACAGGCCCATCCATAATGTACCGACAGCGGCTGAAATGATCGTAGCCAGGAAGACTTGATCAAATGGTACTCCCGCGTCAGCCAAGATGACCGGATTTACAATCACGATATAAACCATCGTCAGGAAAGTGGTCATCCCTGCGAGTAATTCAGTTTTAATATTTGTATTATGTTCTTTTAAGCGAAACATAGTGAATCTCCTTTCAAAGACGAACGAAATAACCAACATTCCATATAATATTCGTTTTTTGGGCAAAGTGCAATAGTTTTTTGACACTTAATCTTCTTGCTCGTAAAAATCCAATTCAATTTGTACAATAGGGAGTGGAAAGAAGAACTAATGAATGGGGATGGAAACATGACATTAACGTTAAACTCCACTAGAACCTTACATAATGGTGTGGAAATGCCTCGTCTTGGGTTGGGTGTTTATAAAATGACGAACCCGGACGAAGCAATCAACGCAATGACAACTGCTCTGAAAGTTGGATACCGCGCGATAGATACAGCTTCCTTATATGCCAATGAAAAAGAAGTCGGTGAATCACTCAGGGCTTCAAAACTGAAACGGGAAGATGTTTTCGTAACAACAAAAGTGTGGAATTCCGATCAAGGATATGACCAGACCTTGCGAGCAGTAGAAACATCATTGAAAAATCTGGGCTTCGATTACTTGGACCTGTATTTGACTCACTGGCCAGTTAAGGAAACATTCATCGAGACATATCGAGCAATCGAACGTTTATATGATGAGAAGCTGATTCGAGCAACTGGTGTTTCGAACCATCATCAACACCACCTGGAAGCGATTTTTGCAAAAGCGAATGTAAAACCGATGGTCAATCAAATAGAATTGAGCCCTCGTCTTACACAGTATGACCTGAGAACCTTCTGTGCAGACAACGAAATTGCCGTAACTTCGTGGTCGCCGCTTGCACGAGGCGGATTACTCAATGAACCTTCTTTGGTAAGGATGGGAGTGAAATACGGCAAAACACCGGCCCAGATTATCGTTCGCTGGCATCTTCAGCACGACCTGACCGTCATTCCAAAATCGGTAACACCAGAACGCATTGCATCGAATGCCGATGTGTTCGATTTTGAATTATCTTTTGAAGATATGAAAAATATCGATTCACTGAACTTGAACGAACGAACCGGCGCAGACCCAGACAACTTCAGTTTTAATTTCTAAATAAAAAGAGATTCCTCGAGTCAGCAAAGACTCGGGAATCTCTTTTGTTTTTTAGTCATACGCTTATTTGTAATCCTCTACGGCAACCATTTCTTTTGTGATTGGATGGGCAAATTGTAATTTTTTAGCTTGCAGCGAGTAATTGTCCGCTCTCGTTCTTGAACCGTACATTCTGTCGCCGGTGACTGGATGTCCAATCGAGCTGAAGTGAACCCGGATCTGGTGAGTGCGTCCTGTTTCCAGAATGACGTGAACTTTTGTGAAGTTTGCGTCTTGTCCAACCACCTCAAAATGCGTGATGGCAGTTTGCCCCGTCGGTGATACAGCACGTCTCGCTGAATCATGACGATCCTTGCCAATGGACGTACGAATCGTTCCATTTTTTTGCATCATGAAACCATCCACAATCGCTTCATATACACGGATGATTTTCTTTTCTTCCAGCATACGGTCTAGCATCGATTTGATCAGTGGATTTTTGGCAATCAACACCAAACCTTTTGTTCCTTGATCCAGGCGATGAACATGTTCCGCATAGACACCACCCTGACTTTTAACATAAGCCATCACATGGTTCATGCAAGTACCGGTTTGTCCCGGTTCGTTTGGATGTGTAGCCATGTCTGCTGGTTTCGATACGATCAGTACATGCGCATCTTCAAATAGAATGGGAACTTCGCATTTTGCCATTGGCACATAGGAAGAAGGCTCGACATTAACATGAAAAGTAAGCTTTGTTCCGATTGGGTAATGATGCTGCCAAACCATGGGCTCCCCATCTTCATTCACGATGCTTTTGGCCATGCGCATTTCATGCATGATTTTCTTACTGATGTGAAAATCATCACGCAGTAGTTGTTCGATGGTAATGTTGTCTTTTTGTAACTCATATTGAAATGTAGTAATCATTTTCATTCCTCCAAAAAAGAGACCATGTACAATGACATGGTCTGCGATATCTTCTATTTTAATACAACTTCATCAAAAAATGCTTGAATATTTTCTTTTGGCTGATTCCCGACCATACGTGATACTTCTTTTCCATCTTCGAAATGAATCATGGTTGGAGTTGCTTCGATCATGTAATCTTCCCAGCCTTGCTCAAATTCATAGATATTGTATTGGACGAGATCAACATCCATTTCTTCCACAACTGGCATTAAAACAGGCGTCATGGCCTTACAGTGTACGCAGATTGGACTGAAGAAGTAGGCAGTGACAGGTTCTCCACTTTCAACTTGTTCTTTCAAATCATCAGGCAGAATGATGTTTTGGTAGTTTTCATCGTCCAGTTGGTCAATCGTTTCCTGTTTCAGGTCATCCGTTCCATACGGGTTGTCCGCTAATTTTTTATCGTTGGACATATTCGTCAAAACAATGAGCAATATAAATACAGCAACAATTGCGCCGCCGATGATCCATAATTTTTTCAACTTATTTTTCCTCCTTCAGTGCTTTCAAAATCAAGAAACTTGTAACGGCTATCAAGATGAATGCTGTTAGTGCCAAAAATGGTATGGTGATAAATCCAAGTATATTGATGTACTCACCAGTACATGCTACACGCCCACATGATGGGGCACTTTCAGATAAAAAGTCGAGCTTTTGAATGCCGTAATGATAAAGGGAAATCAACCCGCCGATAATGGCGAAAGTAGCTGAAGTCACAGCAATTCGAGCATTCTTTTGAACATAGGCAATTCCAAGAATGATGACGAGAGGATACATGAAGATTCGTTGTATCCAGCATAACTCACAAGGTTCATACCCCCGGATCTCGGAAAAGTATAGAGAACCCATCGTAGCTGATAAAGCTACCATCCACATAAATAATAGTAGATTCTCGATTTTTTTAGTCATATATGTATCTCCTCTATGGATTTCCTCTTTTCAAATTATAATTCTAAGGTGTTTACATGTAAAATATTTTCAACTAGCTCTTAACTCTTATATAATGAAATATGAAGCTTTTGTGAAGGAGAAGATGGTATGTCAGAGCAATTCGATTTATCCGAATTTGAAGTTAGCATGGTTATTAGAGAAACAACCATGGATGATATAGAACCAATATTAGCAATGCAAAGGCTTTGTTTTCCTGGAATGGATCCATGGAAAGTAGATCAATTACGAAGTCATTTAAGTATTTTCCCGGAAGGTCAGATGGTAGCTGAGCTTGATGGTGAAATCATCGGTTCCTGTTCGAGTCTGATCATCAATTTTGATGAATATGATGATCGTCATTCGTGGTCAGATGTTACGGATGATGGCTATATTACCAACCACAATCCTGATGGATACAATATGTACGGTATTGAGGTGATGGTGCATCCAGAGTATCGACGCATGAAAGTCGGTCAACGCTTGTATGAAGCACGTAAGGAAATTGCACGTCAGCTGAATTTGAAATCTATCATTATCGGGGGACGCATTCCCAATTACCATAAGCATGCAAAGGAAATGCTGCCACGCGAATACGTTGACGCTGTATCCAGACATAAGATTTACGACCCTGTATTGACATTCCAAATCATGAATGGCTTTACGTTAATGCGTATCAACCCAAACTATTTACCGGATGACAGAGCTTCAGGCAAGTATGCCACTTTGATGGAATGGAATAATGTTGACTACAAGCCGATGTCAAAACGTCATTTCAAAACAAGTTATCCTGTCCGGATTTGTGTCGTTCAGTACATGATGAGAGCGATTCAATCGTTTGATGATTTAGCTAACCAGTGTGAATATTTCGTTGACGTAGCATCTGATGCACATTCTGATTTCGTGGTGTTCCCGGAGATTTTCACCACGCAGTTGATGTCATTCCTGAATGAGCCATCACCGAGCCGTGCTATTCGACGATTGACTGAATTTACGCCTCAATACATCGAGCTGTTTACGGACTTGGCGGTTCGTTATAATGTCAACATCATAGGTGGATCTCATTTCGTCAAAGAAGAAGATGATGAAATATATAACATTGCTTACTTGTTCCGCCGTGATGGATCTATCGAGAAACAATACAAAATTCACATCACGCCGAATGAACGCAAATGGTGGGGAATCAGCGCAGGCGATTCCGTCCGTGTATTTGATACGGATTGCGGTAAAATTGCGATTCAGATTTGTTACGACATCGAGTTCCCTGAGCTTGGGCGTATCGCCACTGACATGGGAGCGAACATTATCTTCACTCCATTCTGTACAGAAGACCGACAAGGCTATCTGCGCGTTAAATACTGTGCACAGGCACGTGCTATTGAAAACCAGATATATACGGTCATTTCAGGAACGGTAGGGAACTTGCCTCAAACCGAAAACATGGATATTCAATACGCTCAGTCGGGAATCTTTGCACCTTCCGACTTTGAATTTGCCCGTGACGGAATTGTCGGGGAAACAAGCCCAAACCTGGAGATGGTATTGATCAGTGATGTGGATTTGGAAATTTTACGTAGACAAAGACAAGATGGAACTGTAAAACATTTGAAAGACCGCCGTCATGACGTGTACCGAGTAGAATATAAAAAAGACTGAATCCAGTGCCGTTTCTAAGCCATTAGTAGAAGCGGCGCTTGTTTCCAATGGAGGAACAGACATTGAAATATCAACAAACTGTCGAGAAATGGTTGGCATTCGAAACTCTCGAGTCTGAGTTGAAAGACCAACTATCTGCAATTGCTCAAAATGAAAAAGCCTTGGAAGATGCTTTTTATAAAGACCTGGAATTTGGCACGGGCGGCATGCGCGGAGAAATTGGTGCCGGAACGAACCGGATGAATACATATACAGTACGAAAGGCTTCACAAGGCGTTGCAGATTACGTAAAAGCCGCAGGTACTGAAGCGATGAAAAAAGGAATTGTCATTGCATATGACAGCCGCAGAAAATCACCGGAGTTTGCGCAGGAAGCTGCAAGTACTTTTGCGAAAAATGGAATACAAGCCTATGTATACAGCGAACCACGCACAACACCTCAACTTTCTTTCAGTGTAAGAGAACTTGGTGCTTTCATGGGAATCGTCGTTACGGCAAGTCACAATCCGCCGGAATATAACGGATACAAAGTTTATAGTGAAGACGGTGCACAGCTGAATTTGGAAGATGCTGAGTCAGTTATTTCGTTTGTAAAACAAGTCGGTGATGAACTGGCAGTTTCAGCCGGAAATTACGATGAGCTCGTGGAATGTGGGATGATTCGAGTTGTTGGTCATGAACTGGATGAAGCATATATTGAAAACGTTGAATCCATTCAGCATTATCGTGAATCAGCACGGAAAGAGAACTTAAATGTTGTCTTCTCTCCTCTTCACGGTGCGTCAGGTTCAACTGTCCGAAAATTAATGACAAGTACTGGCTACACTAATTTCACTTATGTGGAAGAACAGATGAAACCTGACGGTGATTTCCCTACCTTGAAATCGCCGAATCCGGAAGAACCCGGGGCTTTTGAACTTGCAGTGAAACGAGGCAAAGAGTCAGCAGCAGACCTTCTGATTACGGCAGATCCAGATGGGGATCGAGTAGGAGTGGCAGTTAAGAAAGATGACGAATATATCCTGTTGACGGGGAACCAGACAGGTGCAGTATTAATCGAGTATTTGTTGACCCAACTGAAAGAAAAAGGGATAATGCCCGCAAATGGACGCGTGTTCAAAACGATCGTGACTTCTGATTTGGGCAGAGTCATCGCTGAATTCCACGGAGCTTCAACTGAAGACGTCTTGACCGGTTTCAAATTCATCGGTGAAAAAATACAGCAATACAATGAAACGAAGGAATTCCAATTTTTATTCGGCTATGAGGAAAGCTATGGTTATTTAATCAAGCCTTTTGCAAGAGATAAAGATGCCATCCAAGCCGTACTTGCCATCACGGAAGCTGCCGCATTTTATAAAATGCAAGGAAAATCCTTGCTGGATGTTTTACACGACTTGTATGAGAGACATGGTTTCTATTTTGAAGGATTGGTATCTGTGACGAAAAAAGGTGCAGACGGTGCGCGTGCAATTAAAGGGTTGCTAACCAATTTACGAGAGAATCCATTGACTGAAGTGGCTGGAATTGCCATTTCATCTCAAGAAGACTATTTGGCACAATCTCGCACCTTTGTTGACGGAAGAAGCGACGAGAAACTCATTTTGCCTAAAGCTGATGTCCTGAAGTACTTCCTGGCAGATGGTTCATGGGTATGTGTACGTCCAAGTGGAACTGAACCGAAAATCAAATACTATATCGGTGTGACGAGCCCGACTGAAGCTGATAGCAAAGCCAAACTCGAAAACATCAAAGTACAGTTCACAGCCGAGATGGACAAGCGTTTCGAAGAGTAATTAAAGAACCCTATCAGTGTATATTCGCTGATAGGGTTTTGTATTTGATGCATCTCACTGTGTTGTATATGGTAAATCGTTTCAGTCGAAAGTCTGAGCAAACCATCATGCGAATGCATGAAAGCGAGTGGTATGATAAAAGATATAATAGGTATGTCACGGAGGTGACTGTATGCAAACAAACGAACATTCAAACATCGGTTTATTGAAGGAAATTGCCGAATTGTTGAATGAAGAAACTGAAATGACCACGATGCTGCAGGGTGCCTTAAGGAAGTTCCTGGCCGGCACACAATTTGAAACAGGATGGATTTTCTTTATTGGTTCTAAAGGAAAACATCAATTGATCGCACATGAAAATCTTCCCGAGGCACTTGAATATGATAGTTGCCGCCATCTTCAAAAAGGTGGTTGCTGGTGTGTTTCAAAGTACCGGAATGGGGAACTTAAAAAAGCAACGAATATGATTGAATGTCAACGAATTGAAAATGCCATCGATGCAAAAGTGGGAGACCACGGAGGCATTACGCATCATGCAACGGTTCCTTTGCAGTCCGGTCAAGAAAAGTTCGGTCTGTTGAATGTGGCTTCACCCAATACGGTCGGTTTTACAAAAGACGAACTGGCATTGCTGGAGTCGGTTGCCTTTCAAATGGGGTCTGCCATAAAACGCATTGTTCTGACCAAACAGGAACAGGAAATGGCTCTTGTACAGGAACGCAATCGACTGGCACGTGATTTACACGATTCAGTAAATCAGTTGCTGTTCTCTGTCACATTGACCGCCCGGGGTGGAATCGAAATGGCAGAACAGACTGAAGTGAAAGATACATTTCGTGAAATACAGCTCCTGACCCAGGAAGCCTTGACGGAAATGCGTGCACTCATTTGGCAGCTGAGGCCGAAGGGATTGGAAAGTGGTTTAATCGAAGGAATAAAAGGTTATTCAGAGATGCTAGGATTGACATTGAAAGTAAATGTTTCAGGAGTGATTAACTTGCCATCCCGAACGGAGGAAACTCTTTTCCGCATTGCTCAGGAAGGACTTAACAATATCCGTAAACACGCAGGTGTTCAGGAAGGTGAATTATTCATCACTGTAACATCGACTGATGTGCTGCTTGTCCTGAAAGATGAAGGATGTGGATTCCAGATTGATTCAAATGTCAACTTGCCTTCAATCGGGTTGCAGAGCATGCGGGATCGTGCGGGTGACGCAGGTGGATCTGTGGATTGGGCGAGTGAGATTGAGAAAGGGACGGAAATTTTAATCCGTTTGCCATACTAAGGGGGAATCTGCATGATTAAAGTGCTGATTGCGGATGATCATCATGTTGTTCGCCGAGGTCTATTATTTTTCCTGAAAACGCAAAAAGATATAAATGTCGTGGGCGAAGCTACGAATGGACGGGAAGCCGTTGAGTTGACAGCAAGTCTTAGACCCGATATTGTGTTAATGGATTTGGTTATGCCGGTGATGGATGGTATCCAGGCGACTAAACGCATTAAAGAAAAGTATCCTCAGACAGAAGTCTTGATGCTAACGAGTTTTTCAGATCGGGATCACGTCATTCCGGCCATTGAAGCGGGAGCAGCGGGTTATCAATTGAAAGATATTGAACCTGATGACTTAGTGGAATCGATACGCAAACTCATGCGAGGCGAGAACACTTTACACCCGCAGGCGACTTC
>Ga0209013_10003022_pt1 | contig 15083 bp, 15 predicted proteins | sample Cruoilmetagenom2_FD_187291 | JGI IMG/M metagenome (GOLD analysis project Ga0209013, IMG submission 187291) | Oil polluted marine microbial communities from Coal Oil Point, Santa Barbara, California, USA - Sample 2 (SPAdes) (version 2) | ecosystem: Environmental > Aquatic > Marine > Oil seeps ... | reverse complement strand
GAATGATATGTTCGTACAATGGCTTCCCATTCAGCGGACGATAATTCTTGCCAGGCACACGCTGCGAGTGATGGCGCATTGGGACTAGAGCTGTGATTTGTGTCATGTTATTCGCACTCTTCTATGGTGATGTCTTGAGCTATAAATGATCAGAGATTCTGAAGGTTTGTCATTATTCAGGAAAGCAAATATTACATGTAATGATGAAGTGATAATTTGGGGTGGGGCAGATATTACTATTTCGTATTACCGGTTTCTACCAGTCAAGATCCTTTTCGTAGCCGAGCTGGATTAATGCATGCCCTGCAGTATCCTTTATCAGGTTTTTAGTCGCCGCATCTACCTGGTCTTTCCAAGCTCCACTACCACCTTTTCGAAACGTGGGCGATCTCATTGGATCGATCTCTGCAAGTAGAACCTCTGTGGCTTCTATCACATTAACCCTGGGGATGAAGCCATGCATGATTACATGATCGAGAATGCTCCTGACTGCCTTAAGTTGCTGGTTGATTAAATTTTCATACCTTAATACAAGGATAGCCTCGCTGTCCATCCATCCCAGGTAGGGTTCGAGCCGTTTTCCGATGTCAGGGAAAGGGAATGGTGCATTTGGTAAACCGAGGACGCTTGTTCTCAATCGATCTTCAAACGTAGATAATTCATTGGCGTAATATTTGTGCAGGACGTGTTTTGGTGCCATGTCGGTAACGTAATGGACGTGGGATACGAGTACATCACGTGGGTCGCGAATGATAAAGTAAGAGGCGACGTTTTCCTGGGACATGAATTCAGCTACTTGATCGGTGGCATGCAAATGTCCGTATGCAATGTCTCCTGCTCTCAGGCGTTGTAGGTCATGAAGTAGTTCCGCCTCTGATTTTTGGTGACCATCTTTTCCATCATATGTGACAATAGCTGGCAACCCGCCGTCGACAAACGGTCCCAGAGTAGTAAAGCCAGCCAAGATTTGTGTCAATAAATGTGTTCCACTCTTGGGAAATGAGTTTGAAAAAAGGATGGGTAAACCATCAATACAATAGTCCGGGTATTGGATCCGCTGTTTTGTTCGCCGCAGCGCTCGTCTAGTTAGTTTAGCCTGGAATTGTGCTGATTTTAGAATTTTGTCACCCATCCATGATTGTCAGCAGCAAACTACCAGCTGTCCGCCGATTCGTAGCCCAACCTGAATAAGAGATCTCCGGTGTTTTCCTTGAAGATTTTCTTATTATCAGTGGTGAAATATTCTCGCCAGTTGCCGGGCTGTCCTTTTCGGAAAGTTCCTGATTTACCGGGAGCAATACTCGCGCTCAATACCTGGATGGCTGATTGCCGTTCGGTGTTAGGTTTGAAACCCTTTTCTTCTAGGTAATCCAGTAACTCTTCCAAAGCTGACTCGCGATCGAGGATCAATTGTTCAAATCTTAATGATAAAACACTTGGCTCATCCAGCCAACCTAAATAACCATCATAGCGTTTTCGGACAGGGGTCAGCTCGGATCCAGGTTCGGTCACACCTAAGATTGCGGCGTTGATCCGCTCCTCCATAGACGTCAATTTCTCATTGTAGTATGTATACATCCAGTGGTTTTTGTGCATTTGTGTCGCATAGAAGATGTGAGACACGATCATATCGCGTGGGTCTCGGTAAACGAATATCGTCGCTCTATTGTCTTCTGTTAATGTTTCTACGAACTTGGGGTGGGCGCCAATATATCCGTACCCAATATCACCCGGACGCATCTTATATAAGTTATCAAGGACGTCGTTATCAAGTAGCTTACGGTTATCCTCGGTGCGGTTTACTGGTGGGAAGCCCGGATTGACAAATGGTCCGAGGCGGGTTAATCCCTGGAGCACTTGGATGATAAGGTGAGAACCAGATTTCGGCATCGCATTGCCTAACACAATTGGCATCCGCGACAGTTCTTTCGCCCCCCACTTCAAAGATGTCTCAATCCGACGAGCTTGCCACCGCACAACCTTTAAAGAGTGTTTGAGGGTATATTGAATTTCCATTGAGCCGAGGGCAAGATCATTCAGGGGTGATCGAATTACGTCGGGGGGTAGTCGGTTGGGGTTGCCATGAAAGCTGGACTAAACCATTCTCAGTTAGCAACTGTACGACTTCCCATACCGATTGGAAGCTGAGCTTCAGCTCATGAGCAATATCGGCTACCGTTCGCTCGCCATCGCAACGCTCCATGATCTGGAACAGATTCTGGTGACCTTCTGGATGGCTTCGATAGTCGATCCAGATCCCATAGCCTGAGCAAAACACCTCGCCTTTAAAGCGATTGATGACATATTGATTTTTACCCCAGGTATCGAGTAGACTCAGTACGAGGTCGCGGGATTCCTCCAGCCTTTCTGGCGAAATGATCTCAGGTGTGTCTAGGCTGGAATGGTACTCGGGATAGGGTGGTTTTCCACCGGTTTTTGTTGCTTCAACTCTTGAAAGCGACAACATCGGCACCCGCACGCCTGGGGCGTTAAACTGCCGCTCATCGTTGTCAATAATACTACGGTAAGTGCTTTTGTAGCCTAATGGATCAAGATTCATGAAGGCAGTATTCAAACAGCGATCGACCTGGCTGTCTGGCTGGAATGAGCCTTGTAATGCGTGCGCAGAATTATTCCCCAGCATCTCTAGGAACAATCCGCCAATCATGTCCGGAATGAGTTCCTCATTCTGACTTAAGTACGCGACCGAGCCAATCGTTTCAGGCAGGATCAGGATGCGATAGGTGTAATTGGGTTGTGGTCCTTGAAGCAAGTGCCGGGCCACATCTATTGCTACCACTACACCGCTTAAATCATCATTTGCCATCGCGGGATGGCATAGATGCGCAGCTAAGACGAAGGTCTTTTCACTTGCACCGCGGATTACGATTTCACCAACTTTCAGCGTGTCTGGTTCAAAGGTTGTGTCGATTACCACCTGATATTCGCTTTGGGGCAGAGAGTCACGCAGGTGTTGGGTTGCACAGAAACCCCAGTCACGTTCATAATACTTAAATACGTAAGGAATCGCATCTGCCCTGGAAGGATGGACATGCAAATGTGCCAGCAGTTCTTCTTTTGTGACAATTCGGTTGATCGGGAGCGAGTAAGACACGACATGCAGTGGGTGATCTTCATAGTCAAGTAAGCGTTGACCATCTGATGTCTCAATATAGGCTTGTTTGCAGGTCCACTTTTCTGGGATGCGCCAGGTCCAGACTCGTTTGCCGGTGGGGTACTCATGGATTTGCATCGGTATTTCTTCGGCTAGCCGAAATAAGGCGCGATCGTAATCATCCGAGATGATATCTCGTTTCAAGAACCAAAGCTCTTCTAGAAGTTCATACATGGAACTCATATGATATCGTGGATTCGAAATATATCTGAACGGAGTAGGGCTACACGCCTTCTGGACGATTGGTAACTAACGCCCAGGGGTCTTTCGCCAAGAAGTAATCAACAGCTGCAACGAAATCGGCCAATCGGCAGAGTGAGACATGTCCATAGTTGATCGGTAATGAATGCCATTGTCCAGCGTCTTCAAGCAGCTTCTGTACAGGGTAAAGTTCAATCTGTGGATCAATTTCCAGGTCGCGCACGTACATCCGGTATGTTTGTGTTCGCCATCCTTCGGGTGTTAGGACTTCACCGCTGAAATCCTTCCAATAGCGATATGGCAATGCAGCTCGCTGTTCGCTGTAATGGAGCAAAGATACTGCTTGAATATCTGCTCCCAATAAGAGCAGCTTATACTCTAGTTCCAGCATACGTTCGAAAGCGGAGCCGGGATCAAAAGCTGATAGCGTGTCCCGAATAGCGAGATCCTCTGCATCTTTTCCGATTACTGCGATGGATTGAATCGGATGTTTTGTGCGGCGAGTTGCTGACAATCCCCGGATATATTCAGAAAAAGTGCCCATCCCGTCTGCGGGTGTCGATTTAGGGTTATATCTCTTCCCCGAGCAAAAACCAAAATTGAAGGTGGGGACAGCAATTGTGCCCTCAATGAGTGGAATACTCGCTGGATCCGTGATGTTTACCTGGCTAGTTGTACTATCGTATCCATTAAGGATACTGCACAATCCGTGGTAATACATCCCTATCCCACCATGCGGTCTGCCTAAGAACTGAATGGCAGAGTGGACTAACAGACCATCTCCGGCTTCGACACCTAGACCTTTTATTGCATTTATAAACGTCGATCGCGTTACTTCAAGCATTTTCTTCTATGTACTCATTCCAAAGCAAGCGTCCAACCCGAAATTCAAGTTCAAAACCCATGCGGTCGTAGAGTTTCCAACTGGCTTCGTTGTCTTTGAGAACCTGAATTTCGACTGAATGAGCGCCTTGTTCTCGCAACCAGTCCAGTGCTAACCGGGAAAGTTTATCTCCAATCCCCATCCGCCTGGCTTTCGCCACAATCCACATGTCGCTCAGCTCGCCAACCAGCACACCTCCCATATAGGCAGGCACCCGTTTGAGCCTACAGAGCATAAACCCAACTACTTCGTTATCCATCTCGGCGATAAACACATTGCTAAAACGACCCAATGTGCGTTCAAAGGACGCTAACCAGACTTCTCCGGGTTCCTCGGGGTGAGGTAGGCGGTAGCCAACCTGATAAAAGAAGCTGTTAAGCTCAGTGTACATCTCAATTAACCAAGGGAAATCATCTTCTCTTACCGTGCGGTAGGTGACCTCAGCCATATAGGTATTCTCCTTGATATACCCGGAAGAATGTAGTGAAGCAGGATAAAGTGAGGCTTATGATAGCGAGCTCCTCACCGCGACAGGCCAGGTCTTTGTTTCGAGACCGAATTGAGCCAAGAAGGCAAACGCCATGCGCTCCAGACCAAAAGCAACGCATCCGGTATGGGCGAGTGAACCATCAGGCAAGCTGATATTGAGATGGCGTCCGAAAAAATCCTGGTGGTAGTTGAATGAGCCGACTGCCAGTGTGCTTGATTTGTAGGGGAGGCTGGCTCGAATTTCATACTTTAATTGGAAAGCGCTCTGGAAAGCGGCTTGTTTACGAAATTCCCCGATAAAAAATGGGTCATTGGCACTCTCCACTTTATACGCCAACCCAAATTCCTCAAATATGCGGCGTACGACCTCGCGGGCTTTCTCGCGGTTGCTCAACACAAACTCTTTTTCACCAACAAATATTACTTCACGCATAGTGAAATCCCACATACGCTCCAGAGAAGATAGATTTATCGATTCGTAGCGGAAGCAATTCCCAACGGCGGTGGCAGTGATTTGGCCTTCTGAGAGAGTGCGGTCGGCAATTGCGAAATACAGGTGGTAGCATACTGCAGGTGATAGAAGGGTTTTTATTGGTGCAAATGAATCCTTTTCCGCCGTCAATGCACCGTGTTTGTCGCAGATGGTATGCTCGGCAAAGTCGTCAATAACATCCAGGTCTTCCCTAAGATGTGTCGCAAATGATAACGAATGAGGGAAGGCACGGAAGTAGTTCACCCTTTCCAAATACTTGGCTGGGATGAGGGCTGGGAAGCGGTAGGGTTTGGCGTTGAAAGACTGTGCCAGCTCGAGAAATCTTGATTCGAAATAATCCACTAATCCAGCGACCAGCGGACCGAGGGAATAAACACCATTCGCTTCCTGGTTGATTTCATTGTGCTCAATCAACTGTTCAGTAGGATCTTCATGAAACGCAATTGGGCGGTCCAGATAATCTTCAAGTATCTGGATCTTGGGTTTGAAGCCGCCCTTGGCCATCGTATCCACGACTTGTTGAATTTTCCTCACCAAATGTTCACGGTCATCCTGATTAGCAGGTGAATTCAAATCCAGCGTGATCTGGTCTCCTGCTGGTTGGACAACCGCTTTTGTAATAGTTTCGTCTACATAAGCGAGTTTTGATTCCACTTCACCGATGAGGTGTGCTGGAATTAGGTGGTGCGGGGTGATGTTTATTCGTGTATTAGGCATTTTCATTTACCTGCAGGTAGTCGTAGATTGTTGGCAGGCTTACTAAATCAGTTATAGTATCAGGGCTGATCTCAACGCTAAAATGATTCTCAAGTGACATTAGAACTTCCATATGGCCCATTGAATCCCATTGGGGGATATCACCGAATGCGAGATCAGGAGTGATTTGATCTTCGGGCACTTGCAGCGCTGTTGATAGCAGCGCCCGCACTTGCTCGATTGTTACACCTTTCGATTGGTCTTCCATGTTTTATCGCCTTCACGCAGTGTTCATCTTATTGAGTGAATGTGTGAGGTTTAATTTTGCAGACGCCGACCGGCTGGTATTTCGGATCCCATTCGCCCCAGGGCATTCCGTTGTCTCCGGAGATTGAATAGAATGTCGCCAAATTATCGCTTAGTTCAGTACAATTCCGGAGGGCTTCGAAGAGTTCGTCATAGCGGTCATAATTGTCAGGAGTGTTTTCAGATAAGTCAAAGCGCTTGCGCAGACTATCGGCAGTGTAGCACCAGCCCCGGGAAGGCTCATGGTACCAATCTTGTTCCTTCGCGGCGCACAGGGTCGTTACCAGCAACCCTCCCGGCTTGAGCACCCGAAGTAGGTCTTCCACAACCGATGGCAAATCATCGGGTTCATTGTGTTCAAGCGCTGAGACAGCTACAACTGCATCTAGCGTATCATCAGCGATGTCCCGCATCGAACTCAAGTCCTGGTTATAAATGACAACACGCCCAGCTGATCTACTTATAGTCAGCATACCTCGTGTTTCACTTAGCATGGTTTTTAAAGCTGCAATCGCCGAGGTAGTCTGCTGAGTGCGAGTGCGCAGAGATGTGAGAGCAGGTGCAAGGTCACTTTCACGCAAGCCTTGAGCGCGGAATCGGAACCTGAAACGAGCAGGCAGGTACTCTCGGCTGGCTCGGTCAACACTCATGACTTCAGCGCCATTCTCTGCGAGGTACCATTGGAGAACACCGGTCCCTGCTCCAGCATCCAGGATACGCATACTATCAATCGAGTTTAGCTGGCTCAATATCCAGCTGATATCAAGCAGGTAATGCCATCCAAATTCTAACCCTAAGGAATTAGCCAAAAGCTTAAGATCATCAATGTTATGTTTCTCATCAACTAAAATCGTTGGGGATAAGATTTCTATTTTTTCTTCCATTGGGAGATTCTTTATTGATCCACTCGATCTATGGTTTGTTATGTAATGCTTAGGGCATTAAGAACGGTTTATCTTCCAAGATCCCAGCGGTGATGACATCCAACGGCGTTGAATTTTCGGCTAACAAACTTTGCCAGGAAAACGATTTCAGACCGACGAACCCCATCCTAGGCATCTCTTGGATATATTCATCCAGGGGGATGGATGTGCGGTAGAGTTGGTAATAGAGAAACCTGCGTGCGTTGCGTATAAATGCGTCTGGTACTTGGATCGATTCCTCGGACAGCAGCTCACTAATTTTCTCAACCATTGCCAAAACACTATCTGGGAAATATACGATTGGATATTGGGTGTAGCGGGCTTTGCCACCACAGATCACGGCTTTCCCAAAGAGTGTCGCTTCAAGTCCGATGGAGGAGTTGTAAACAATTACGAATTTGGCTTTTTGGATCAGCTCGTATGAACTGAGATATTCGTTCGGTTTAACAAATTCAACGTTGCTGAGTTTGTGTACTTCCTTCTCTTCCACCCAAGCTTGGACGGTCTCCTTGCTTAATTTTGCAGTACCAATTCGCATCTCATCTGGGTGGGCGCGGATTACAAATAGGGTTTCTGGGTGTGAATGGATGATTCCCAGCAGCGTTTCTAGCCAAGCAAACATATGCGGAAATAAAACATTTGCGTGAGCTTGACTGGTGTCATACACAACGTTTGTGAAGATCGGTACAATTTGTTTGAAGTTTGCGATCTTATCCAGAAAAGCTTGGTCCAAGCCGCGCATTTCAGGCCAAAACTGGATACCTGCCATGCTGAAGTTTCCTTGGAAGCGCTTTTCTAAGTAAGCATCGAGCTGGGCATTCTGCTCTGGTGACAATTCAAATTCATCTGGTATTTCAACTGGATAAGCAGTAGGCTCACCCCTAGTGAAATAAGTTGAATAGTGTTGAAAACCGACTTCATGGGCGACAGTTCTCAAACCACGTTGCTTGGACACCCAGCGCGCAGTGGCTTCGGGATACATCGCACCATTGAAGATCACACCAACAGAAGGGTTGAGCTGAGTGATAAACTCATCATAGCTGAGCGCAATATTATACGCAGAGAGTATATACTGGCGAAATAAATAGTGGGTCGAATTATCATCGGGTAGGGTATGGCGTCGTAGTGCCCAGCGAATAGACGGCACCACTAATTTCCCAAGTGGTAGGGGCTCTTTGCTGATTGGAGATGGGTACGTGAATTCGCTAAGTTCGCTGATATTGAGCTGTGCAACAGCCGTGTCAAGGTCGACATTTACCTTGTATGCAAACGAGTAAGTTTGGGCTCCCGCGTACAACCGTTGCGATTGGTGAATGCAAGCTTCACATGGCGGAGCTATTTTAAAGTTTTCACGGTTGGTGCCCAAGATACAGTGGCTCATGCCAGATTGACAAACGAAGTGCACAACATCAGCACCCGCTAAACGCAGTGCCCACCCAGTTAGCAGCGCGAACGCTGCGTTCAAACTCAAACCGGTAAGCCGGGCTGTTGCGTTGAACATCCCTACTGTTGGCGCATCTGGCTCAGCGTTTGCCTGTTCTGCGACTTGACCAGCTAAACGTGCGATATGACGCCGGTTTTGCCAGCTCGCATATCGGGATTTAATTTTAATTCTCGTGGATTGATTAGCGGTCATTATGGCTTGTGTGGATACCAATGTGCTGGATGGAGTTGTTATCCCCCCCAATTTTAACCCTTAGGGCTACTTTTCCTGTGCTTCAAAGTATGCCTGTGAAAGCCTCTGGATGGCGATTAGAAAACCTTCGCCACCTCGTTGGTGGCCACGCCAGATTTCTGGGATCATTGTTCCATGGTAATCGCCGATTACTTTGAAGAACTCAACCCAGTTAATCGTACCTTCACCGATTTGCAACCCTTCTCCATCCAACCCAGCTGCATCAGCTAGGTGCAGGTGGCGGATATAGGGCAGTAATTCTTCTGCCTGCTGAATAAAATCCTTATGCGCCCAATTGCAGTAGAGTTTAGCGTGCGAAGTATCAAAGCACATATTTAACCCCATAGACGCAATGAAATCCCGAATCTCGACGGCGTCCATGAACGCATTGGTTAACCATTGACCACCGAAATACCAAGGGCGGGGAGGTAGGTTTTCTAAAAGAAGTTCCACACCTTCAAAATCCAGTTCATTAACCGATTTGCGCAAGTTTTCATACAACTTATCTCTCTCTATAATCGGGTGGTCAAGACTCATCGCCCCTGGATGGATAACCACCTTTGGAGTATCGATAAAAAATTGAGCCATGTCGCGGGTCAAGTTGATCGATTTTTGCATTAATCGAACTGAGGATGTGCGTTGGTGTTCATCCATCGAACATAGATCCACAAGGGTGCGGTCCCAGAACTCGGGTGCATGGACAACTAGTTTGAAATTGTGTTTTTGCCCAGGATAAGGCTCATCTAAATCTTGATCGGTGAAGTGATATTCGAGCATCTTTGGCTCGTATTCAAGCAGCTCTTCATAATCGCGAAAGCGGACAGTGAAGCCGTATTCCATGGGCAATGTCTGGTTAACATCCAGTTTGAAATGGATTCCGAGATCTCGTTCTAGGAAAGGTTCATCTGCTTCTATTTGCCTTTCCGCCACGCGTCCGATTAATTCGTGATAGCGCTGTGGTGAGATCCCTAAGGCAGGACCCATCACGGCAACCATGTCTGCGGTAATCTCTTCACCAGGTTGAATTTGGCGAGTGGCAATCAAGCTTTTTCCAAGAACTTCGCGATTTAAGATCTCTCCACGGGACATGAATTTCTCATCGCCTGTTCCCAGTGCCATTGCTACCTGGCGGATATCTCGCACCATTTTGCCAAAGCCTTGTGGTTCGAGGCTGGCTGCATGGTCAGGGCCGTCCATAGTGCGGTCAAGAGTAATATGCCTTTCGATGATGCTCGCGCCCAATGCGGAAGCGACCGTGGAGATCGCGATGCCGCGTTCGTGTCCAGAGTAGCCTACGGGAACTTCGAAGCGCTTCAAGCGTTCCATGAATAGAAGGTTGATATCTTCAAAAGCTGCTGGGTAAGTGCTGTTGCAGTGTAGTAAGGCAAATTCGGCCCCCATCGTCTTTAAGTATTCAACTGTGAATTCTACTTCCTCAATGCGCGACATACCCGTTGATAAAATCAGCGGCTTACCTTTTTTTGCGAGGTGGTTAAGCAGGGGGATATTGGTCAGATCGGCTGAGGCGACTTTATAAGCCGGGATATTTAGTGTCTCCAGGAAATCTGAGCTTTCGCTATCAAAAGCTGAACATAAAAAAGTAATTCCTTTTTGGTGGCAGTACTGATTGATCTTATGGTAGGAACTCTCCGGCAGTTCGACTTTTTGCAGAATGGGCAGCAAATAACGCAGGGTCTTTTCGCCAGCGTTAGCATTTTCTAAATACTTCTTTGGATACAGCTTGTCCAGAGAACGCTTTTGAAATTTTACGGCATCTACACCAGCACGAACGGATACATCAATCAATTCAATTGCTAGATCGAGGATGCCATTATGATTAACCCCTATCTCGGCGATCACATATGTAGGTTGACCGTCTCCTATTAAACGGTCACCAATTTTAATAAATGACATCTATGCCTCCGTAGGGTGCAAGTCTAAATATGCTTGGTGCGGAAATTTATATATAGAATGGAATTCTAACTACTCAAGAAGGTAACCGAGATCCTGAGTTTTAATCTCCCCTGTGATCAAGAGCCGTTCGGCACGCAGCCAGTCGTCTGGTGAATCGATGTCAATCCAATCCTCCGGGTCGATCACCACCGGAAGAATCCGATCGCCTGTCATCGAGTTTTTCCCCATCACGGTATCCGACCAGACTGCATCTACATAGCCAGTCTGCCAGTAGACTGCTGGAAGTGCTTGACGTGGTTGGTTGTATGCCTCCGGGATAGCGCTGGTGATAAAAGGTTTCATGTAACCATCCCGCTCGATGTGCCACATCTTGTATGGATTCTGGAACGGGATGCAGACCGTTCGAACCGAATCGGCTTCTGGATGTTCCAGCAGGCGATATACACATTGGTCGATTTGTTCTACATGCCGCAGGGGCGAAGTAGGCCGAAGCTGTACGACTACATCAGGTTTGTAGTCTTCTTGTTCTGCCAGCCATTTCAGCGCATGTTGGAAAACCGGAAGGTCCGGGGTGTCGTCCTGTGAAATATCTTTCGGGCGCAGAAATGGGGTCTCAGCACCATAGGACCTGGCAACCATGGCGATTTCATCATCATCGGTTGACACAATCACACGGGTAACAGTCGCGGCAGTTTTTCCAGCAGCAATGCTGTAGGCAATGAGTGGATGTCCAGCAAAGGAACGGATATTCTTGCGCGGGATGCTCTTCGATCCACCCCGGGCAGGAATCAAGCTGAGAACTTCCATTTTTCCGTCCGTATAGAATATTCGTCAATTATTGAATAATCACGATAGCTGTTTATGCGTGAAACCAGTATTTTTTCTGCACTGAACAGCGGTCTTGGGGCATCTGCTATGTTTGCCGGAGCGGGGTGTCCCGTGGGAGAGACTTCCTCCAGGGCAGTTATCAGGCTGGATGTCCACACAGCAGGATATTGCGATATACAACCCGATGCGGGAAGTATTTCTTCCAAGCGTGCGAAGAAATCACGGATCTTCTTTGTGACTTCAATTTCCCATTTGATGATCTCGGATTGTCGGAATTCAGAATACAATGGATGGATCATCTTTGCATACATCTGCAGCGGCAATATCCCTGGGAGCAGGTCCTGCAAATTCTGTCTTAGTGCAGAGAGGCTGTTGGGTGTGGTTGTTGTGAAGCGCTGTAAGGTAAGATGCACTGGCGATGTGATAAAGCCGCCATAGATATGTTGCAGCTGGCGCTGGTGCTCATGAAGGGGTGCTGGTGTGGTATCTGGTATGGCTAACAAACAATAATCCCCATTGTTGGCGGGCCGGAGTGGTTCCATCGCTTACCAGACAGACCACCCGCCATCCACGACCAGGTTAGCACCGGTCATATAATTGGAGGCATCCGAGGCTAGAAAGAGTAAGGCGCCATTCATATCACTCTTATCCGCCATACGTCCCAGAACTGTCCGGGCAGAGTAGGCTTGTACAAAAGCCTCATCATGCCCGTTATAGACACCCCCCGGTGATAAAGCGTTAACGCGGATGTTCTTACCTGCGTAATACGTTGCTAAGTAGTGAGTCATACCCAGCACCCCCGTCTTTGTGACGGAGTAGAAGATTGGTTTATATTGCTGTGGTCGATTTTCTTGTTGGTACAATCGCTGATCGGGCCCCGTAATTCCATAAATTGAACTGAGGTTGATGATTACACCCTTTCCTTGCTTTAGCATGGGTACCACGGCAGCCTGCGATGAAAGAAATGCACCGGTCAAGTTCACTTCGATAGCCTGGTTCCAAGCATCTAACGGAAAGTCTTCAAAGGCATTGACGTGCCCGCCGTGTGCAGGGTCGAATTTCGGGTCTAGAACAGCGCTGTTCACTAGAATATCGAGTCTGCCGAACTGGCGGATTGTCTCATCCACCATATCTTTTGCAGATGACTTATCGGTTACATCTGTCTGGATTGCTGCAGCTGGTGGGTTCTTGTTTGGGGTGGAGAAATCACGGGTGATGCTGTCGGCAACAGACTGTGCTCCATTGATATCGATGTCAGCGACCATGATAGATGCACCAGCTGCAGACAATGTCCTGCTGAATTCTGTGCCCAACAGCCCCGCGCCGCCAGTGATCACTGCGACGCGGGAACTCAGATCGAATAATGTTGGTAAAGGGGGCATAGGTAAATCATCCTGCGGTATGATCAGCTTAGGTTGGGGTCATTCTGGTTAGAGGGATACGCTATTGTTCAGTCTGAGCCTCAGGTTGTTCATCAAGGGTTTCTGCGTCGGTTTGATTGTTATTCCCATAACCATCCGGCATGATAAAGCCACCTTCTTCGAGATAGGTCATGATTTTCCTTGCGTTTTCAAGCGGGCTCGTATTAATCGTGTAAAGTGTGATCTCCGGATCAATCGGCTCCTCATACGGGTCATCAACGCCGGTAAAGCCCTTTATCTGACCACGGCGGGCTCGGGCATATAATCCCTTCACATCCCGTTCCTCACAAACATCAATGGGCGTGTCAACATAAACTTCAATGAAACGGTCTGTCCCCGCCATCTTGCGCGCCTCATTGCGCGTCCGGCGATATGGGCTGATAGCAGCAGAGATAACGGTACCACCGTGGCGTGCAATCTCCCCTGCGACGAACCCGATTCGAAGTATGTTGGTATCACGATCTTCTGGTGAGAATCCCAACCCCTTGGATAGGTGGGTACGTACAACATCCCCATCCAAGACGGTAACCTGTTTACCCCGTTCGAGCAGCAAGGATGTCAGGACCTCGGCAGTCGTTGATTTTCCTGATCCACTTAACCCCGTGAACCAAATGCAGAACCCTTGTTTATATCTGGGGGGGTACATTTGCTGCAAGATCTCGGCTGTTTCTAACCGTGTGAACCATTCGGGCAGAGTCTGACCTTTTGCCAGATAATCTTCCCGCACCTGGGTGCCGGAGATAGAGAAAACACGGGCATCGGCGGGGGCTTTCTCTGCTTCTTCGTAGCGGTCCTCATCGGCCAAGTAAACTAGGGCTTTGAAGTCTACTGGTTCTACGCCAATCTCTTGTGCATACTGGGTAAACATCGCCTGTGCTTCATAAGGGCCGTAAAAAGGTCGTCCCTGGCTGTCGTTCCCTGGCCCGGCGTGATCACGACCGATGATAAAGTAATTTGCCCCGTAGTTGCGGCGGATAATCGCGTGCCAAACCGCCTCACGAGGGCCTGCCATGCGCATGGCCAACGGTGTCAGACTCAGGAGGGCTCGTTTCGGATCGTAGTAGTTATCGTACAATGCACGGTAGACGCGCACCCGGGTGTAATGGTCCACATCGCCCGGCTTTGTCATGCCTACGACGGGGTGAATTATCAGGCTGCCGTCAATTTCCTCAGCTGCACGTTTAGTCAACTCTTCATGGATCCTGTGCATGGGGTTGCGGGTCTGAAATGCAACGACATTCGGGTTCCCCATCTCTCCAAGTGCGGCGCGTACTTCCTCGGGTGTTCTCCTTATATCTGTGAAATCATAGTAGCGCGGTAAGTCGAGTACCTTGAGCTGACCCGATACGTAGATTTTCCCCCATTGGCTCATCTCAGAGATCAATGGGTGACGTGGATCGGTTGTGCCCAATACCAGCCGCGCCTCACGCTGAGGGTCGTACTTATATACTTCTTCAATCTGCATGACAGCAATGGTGTCGTTATGAGAATCGCTCAGTGTGATTTGCTCACTCCAGTTTGGCAGTGTATCTTCATTGATGGGCAATGTGATGGGGATTGGGAAAAGTGTGCCATCCACCATGCGCATCTCCGTAAGTACGCGCTCGTAATCGGCTTTTCCCATAAAACGATCGATGGGTGAAAATGCACCCGTCGACATCAGCTCCAAATCACACATCGCCCGAGCAGAGATTTGAACGGAAGGTAATCTTTTTGATTTTTCCAGCAGTTCCTGGCGCTCTTCACCAGATACAAATAGGTTGACAAGTTTGCCACCGTACGGCTCAGTAATTTTCTCGGTTTTACTGTTCATTTTCTTTTGGGTATGCTCCTTATTTTAGGGTAATTTTGTATGAATGACTAAAGTAACTAGTTATTTCCTTCTAAGTTTGTTGCGGGCTGCCATTTCACTTTCGTAGATTTGCTTCTGCCCATCACCTAACGCGATTTCTATGACGCGGATATCTCTGACTAGACGCATCAAGCCCCAAGGTTCGACAGAAGCTGCCTGGTCGCTGCCCCACATCGCTCGATCAAGTGTAATGTGACGCTCTACAAATGCCGCGCCGATCGTTACAG
>Ga0209013_10003021_pt1 | contig 15083 bp, 12 predicted proteins | sample Cruoilmetagenom2_FD_187291 | JGI IMG/M metagenome (GOLD analysis project Ga0209013, IMG submission 187291) | Oil polluted marine microbial communities from Coal Oil Point, Santa Barbara, California, USA - Sample 2 (SPAdes) (version 2) | ecosystem: Environmental > Aquatic > Marine > Oil seeps ... | reverse complement strand
GTCTTCATTCCCTTACGACCCGATATAGTTCTTCCGTCCTGATTTCCGTGATACTGGACACAGCTGGCAGGTAGCTGTCAGTGAGAGCGGGATATGCACCCGCGGTCTACGAATATCTCGACCCAAACATGCGATGTTCACTGCTTTGGCTTCGAGTCCACGGTTGCGCTCGAGCTCGACAACGAATACTCAGGGCTCGCCGCAGAACCGGCTCACCTATATTGCTTTCGCAGAGCTCAAGCAGGCATGTCCCTAACAACAAAGATATCACGTTGGGAGGCGACTTATAAACCACGTTTGCGACGACCAATACACCGCTTTTATCGGCATCGACTGGGCGGATACCAAGCACGACATCTGCCTGCAAGCGGCAGATAGCGGTTACTGGCAACGACAACGTGAGACTATACGTCTGATAACGTTCCCGAAGTATGTTGTAGGATAGTTCCAGTAAAGCACAGGAGTCCGGTGATGCTAGGAGATATGCTCGCTCTGGCCATTCTGGCGTCTGTAGTTGCTCTGCTCTATGCTCGTTGGGAGTACCGCAAACGCGGTAGGTTGACACTGGTGGGATTGTTCTTACTGTGCGGCATGTTTTTCATGCAAAACCTCGTCCTTGAGTATGCTACGTCGTACGAAATACCAAGCACTCTGGTCGACTATATTGGTGTTTTCGTGGCTGTTGTAGGGATAATTCTATGTCTGGCCGGCATCATTCTATTCCGATCCGTACCGAAGATGATGTGCCAAGATGTGGGGGCGCTGACCGAATCCGGAATATATCACTGGAGTCGGAATCCGCAGTATGTGGGCTATCTCTTATTCCTCGTGGGCTTTGCGCTCACCGACTGGTCAATATGGTGCCTCACTGCGCTTTTGGTCGTGGCGATCAGCCTGCATCTGCTGGTCCTGATCGAGGAGGAGCACCTGCGTCGTGTGTTTGGTGAGCAGTACATCGACTTCTGCCATAGAGTGCCGCGCTATGTGGGCTGGGGGTCTGTACGGATTTAGCGTGAGGGCCGCATTTGGCCTGGTCTGTTGAATAGGCTCGGTTTCTTCCAGGGCACTTATCATCCTGTGGTGGTAGACGCATACCTCAACATCGGGGTTACAATTTGGATGCTTCGACTTAAATCATTGATATAAATAATCATTAATTCATATATCGGCAATAACGATTCTTGCACTACCAACGTTGCCACAGAAATGTTGCGGAAAATGTCAGGGTGTCGGAAGATGGCCCTGGCGTCCCCTGGAAAGAAAAAGTTACGGAGATCCCAAAAATGCACAAGAGTCAGCTTGCCGGATTCATAATCGACTGTCAGACCGACGATATCGAACATGCTGCAGCTTTCTGGTCTGCCGCGCTTGGTTTGGAAGCCGAGGGCGATCCTGATCCTGATGAATCGGATTACCGTTACCTGGATACCCGGCCCGAAGAGGTGCATATCGAGGTACAAAAGGTTGATCACGCCAGCCGTGTCCACCTGGATATCGAAACCGACGATATCGAAGCTGAAGTGGCCCGTCTGGAAGACCTTGGCGCCCGCCGCATTGCGGACATTCGCCGCTGGGTAGTGATGGAAGCACCGACTGGCCAACGCTTTTGCGTGGTCAGACCTCAACGTGCTAATTTCGACCACACGGCCAACCAATGGGATTAGAGTCCTAAAAACGCATCAAGAGGTCTCAAGTCACCTGGGCGGTCGGTAAAAATTGCTTTGCTCCGATCCCGGCTCGCTGGCGGCTACGGATTGATTTGCCACTACAAAGGAAAGGTCCTGGCTGTTTGCAGTCCTTCATCACGAGATAAATGAGAGACACTGACCTGCCGCTTATGATTCTTTCCGGTATTATGCATGGAGTCTGCTTTTTAGATCGCAACAGGATTGACTATTGAATCTGCAAACTCTGGCCAATATAGCTGAAATATTCGGTGCATTGCTGGTAATCACCGGTCTCTTCTTCGGCCTGATCGAAGTACGACACTACCGTCAACAACGTCAGGAGACGGCCTCAATGGAAATCATGCGGGCCTTCCAGAGCCGCGACTTCACGAAAGCATTGCGGCTGGTCATGGATTATGAGCAGGAGTGTCGGCGGTGCAATGAGGAAACCATACCGCAGGAATTAGAGGATGCAGCGATGTTGGTCAGTACGACACTGGAAGCAGTCGGGCTGATGGTTTACCAAAGGATCGTCCCTTTCCGACTTGTACAGCAGTTGATGGGTGGCACCATCCAGGCAAGCTGGCGAGTGCTCAAGCCGCACACTGAGTGGTTGCGAGAGAAACTCTGCCGCCCTTCCATTCACGAGTGGTTCCAGTGGCTGGCGGAGCGGCTGGATGAGCACCCTGAGTACCGGGACGAAGAAGGGGCCTATTCGAAATACGGAGATTGGAAACCAGAAACCGGTTCGAGAAAGAATAATTGATTTACGGCGCTGCTATTTGCGGTGCCACTTACTTCGTTGCAGCTTGGCTCGAATGCAAACAAGGTACTTCCTGAACATGATCATCAGATTCAAACACGAATTTTCTCTATTGCCAGGATTTCAATCATTTCCGACGAGATGCCAAGGTCTAACTGATTGTTTTTATTGAGTCGCTTTTCTGCGGCCAGGTACTAAAGGTGGAGCAAAATGAAAATAAATATCTCTAAATTTTCTAAAATTAAACTCCTGTCACTTACACTCCTTCTTTTATTTACTTGTGCCGCCGCTGACGCTGCCGATGATGAATGCCAGGCGTCGGAGGGATGGGATTTTGTTTGCGGTCCACAAAACGCCGAGGATCTCGTTCTTGTCCCTGGCACAAGGTGGATCATATCGAGCGGCATGGCGTCGGGCGCAGCGATCTTGCTCATCGATTCGCAACAGAAAACCTGGACAGAGCTCTATCCGGCTGACATGCCCCGGGCTCAGCAAAACATGGAGAATTATGGGGCCTGTCCCGGGTCACCGGATCCAAATAATTTTATCACCCACGGCATGAATCTAAGGCCCGGTGAAAACGGACACTCGAGGCTGTATGTTGTGGGTCACGGTGGTCGTGAAGCCATTGAAATATTCGATGTGAACGCCAGTGGTGAAAGACCAGTATTGACGTGGACGGGGTGCGTTATGATGCCCGAAGGAATGGCGGCCAATAGCGTCGCATCTTTCAGCGACGGATCACTGGTTGCGACTGTTCCACTTCACCCGGGTAAAACAATTGAAGACGCGTTTGCCGGTGAACTTACCGGCGCCGTCTATGAATGGTCGCCGGGTGATAGTGGATTTGAATTGGTTCAAGGCACTGAATTGCCGTACGGCAATGGCATCGAGGTTGCTGCTGATGAACGGGAAATTTTCGTTGTGTCGTCGGTGCTCTATACAGTCATTGCTTACTCGCATAGTAATCCCGCGCGCCAATTGCGAACCACGAGACCCATGGCGTTCGTACCCGACAATGTTCATATGGGGAGTGATGGTAGTTTGATCACGGCTGGCATGGTCATTGATGATCCCGTATGTGGCAGCGTTCAAAGCTCAGATGAATTTGACCTCGAGGAGTTTGCGGCCTGCCCACGTCCCTTCATTGCCAAAGCTATCGATCCACAATCGATGGAAGGCAGGGACCTTGTAACAGGCCCTGCCAATGAACATTTCAGCAACGCCACGATGGCGCTTCAGGTGGGTAACGATATTTGGATAGGAACATTTTCGGGTGATCGCATCGGCTATCGTTCATTGAAACAACACGATTAGCAATTATCCGGGTTGCCAACTACCCTGATTGCAAATCAGGAGTGGTGATTAACTCACCAGTTTCCAGGTAATAGTTCATCTGGTCTTCCCATACTTGCATGAACTTCTCGTACCATTGCGCCGTAAATCCCTCTAAAAAAGTATCGCCAAGCGGGCCCAGCGAGGTGAACTCGTATGCGATGGTCGCATGCGTGCCGGTCTCGCCTAGCGCAGACAGCGAAATTTCTAGTTTGCCGACGGTAAACTCCGGGGTCACCTTAAACATTTCCACCTCAAAAGCATCCGCATCATGGCGCGTGATCACCCATATCGAGGCGGCCCCTCCTGCTCCTGGGCGGGGCGGTGTCTGAAACATACAGTTCTGCTCAGCCACACCCGAATTGGAAATCACCCAATCGGTTGTCCAGCCCGGAATCCAGTCAGCCTCGCGCACCGGACAAAGTAGCGGAAATACCTGCTGGGGTGTTCCTTTTATTGATTGTGTATAGCTGTGTTTGACCCGCCGGGGTTTATTGCTGCCTTCCAGTTTGTTTTGTTGTTCCATGTTTGACTCCTTTTGCTTGCTAACGGGCTTTGTTTACCCTGATGAAAACGAAGGGTAAACTATGAAGCAGTAGACGGGTCAAGTCCGGTAGGAAGCAAATGTTAACCATCAGCAAGCTGGCAAAAAGGTTCGGTCTGTCGCGAGCCACGATACTTTATTACGAGCGCGAAGGCTTGCTCGAACCTGCCAGCCGCGCTGCCAATGGTTACCGCTGGTATGGCGAAAGGGAGATAGAGCGGCTGAAGCAAATCGCTGGCTTCAGGTCGTATGGCGTATCGGTGCGAGACATTCGTGAGTTGTTGGCACGGGACAGCGACCAGGCGCACGAGCAAATCCTTCGCAAGCGGTTCGCCCAGATGGAAACTGAAATCCAGGATCTCAGGCGCCAGCAACAATCCCTTTTGGCCATTCTCGAACAAACGCCGGAGGCGCCACAACCTCCAATGAGCAAAGAACGGTGGTCTGGCATCATGCGCGCAGCCGGTATGAGCGACGGAGACATGAGCAACTGGCACCGTGAATTCGAGGCGCGTGAACCCCTGGCTCACCAGGAATTCCTGGAGTCACTCAATCTCGACAGTGACGAAATCAGGCGTATCCGTCATTGGTCGCAAGAGCAACAGATGGATTCCGGATAAGGTGCATTGGTGCATTAATGTCGTGGCAGAACATGGGTTGCGGAGCCTGGATTCTGGCTATAAACGGCAAGTTGCCCGTTGAATTGTCACCAGCAGCTGTGAAATAAACAATACCCCCTTATACTGAAGGGGCAGCACGGATCCACTGTAAGAGGTCGCTTGCGGCCGAAAGGCTGGTCGCGCCCAAGGACGCTCTCACAGTTAGCTTGTAAGAGGTCGCTTGCGGCCGAAAGGCTGGTCGCGCCCAAGGACGCTCTCACAGTTAGCTTGTAAGAGGTCGCTTGCGGCCGAAATATCTCTAATTAACCTGAGAAATAGGAAGTAAGTTAATGAATCAGCAGATAAACTTGGCCGTGAACGATCGTGAAGAGCTGATTTACCTGCTCACTGAAGCAGCAGAATTCGAACACACGGTCATGTGCACCTACCTCTATGCGCAATGGAGTCTCAAGCGGGAGGAAAGCGAAGGCATTACCCGCCAGGAAAAAGAGGCGATAGACCGTTGGCGCAACCTGTTACGCAGTGTTGCCCTCGAGGAAATGCTTCACCTTGCCCTGGTCAATAATCTACTGGCTTCCATTGGTGCGGCCCCGCACCTGTCGCGCCCGGATTTTCCGGTCAAAAAGGGTTATTTTCCCTCCGATGTTGATTTTCACCTTGCACCATTCGATGAGCAGACCATCAAGCATTTTGTGTTCATCGAGAAGCCGGAAGAAATTGACATCGAGGACGGGGCCAGTTTTGTACATGAATCGCACTACCAGCGGGTGGTGTGCTCGGATTTGCTAACGCCAACGCCGCGCGATTACCAGTCACAGGGACATCTGTATCACGGAATTGCTCAGGCCATTCACCGGCTCGCAGACAGACTGGGAAACGATGGCCTGTTCGTGGGTCACGGAGAAGCACAGCTCAGCTCGGCTGAATTTCCTTTGCCCGGATTATTTGAAGTGACGGGCGTTCAATCGGCCATGAAGGCGATCGAAGAGATCGTTTTGCAGGGGGAGGGCGCACCGGCTCATCGGAGTGATTCGCATTATGCGCGTTTCGCTACAATCCGTGATGAATACCAGGCCTTGAAAGATGCCCGGCCGGACTTCGTAGCGGCTCATCCGGCGGCGGTTAATCCGGTACTGACGGAATTTGCCGGAGATGAAAAAGTCAATCGGGTGACCAACCAGAAGTCCAGGCATGTGGTCGATCTCGGCAATTCCGTTTACAGCTTGATGGTCCAGACACTGGCGCAGGTCTGTGCACCGGTTCCCCTGCCGAGTGGATTGAGACAGGGCTTGTCCGACGTCTCATCGGAGCTGATGAAATTGACCACGACGATTGGTGAAACGGCAGCCAGGCTGCCCATCAGTGATGAACATCCGGGAATGAACGCGGGATTGAGTTTTACCCTGCCCAGGTCATTCGGCCAACTGGTGCAAGCCAATGCTGCACAAATTCTCGCCGAAAGAGCTGCCGAGCTCTGTGTGGCAGCCCGGTCATTGGAAAAAAGCATTCAGCTACCAGGCGTGGCGAGCGGTTTGGATGATTTGTCCGTAAGCCTGAACGAAATGCACGGTAAATATGAAGAACATTTCACCCTGGTGATTGATACCGGGAAAACCCCGCAAGCACAAAAAGAAGAAGTGCTTATACAGGATGATATTCCGACTTCCGGGGATTCAGACAATACAGCCTCCAGTGATGACATTACCATCCACTTCGATGTCGACAGATGCATCCATTCCCGGCGCTGTGTATTGAATGCACCCACGGTGTTCCTTGCCAACGTCAAGGGCGCCTGGCTGCATCCGGAAACAACTACGGTCGAACATCTCGTGCATGTCGCCCAGTCCTGCCCTTCCGGCGCGATAACTTATCAGCGTCTGGATGGCGGAAGTGAAGAACCGTCTCCCGAGGTAAACACGATCAGCATAAGAGAGAATGGACCCTACGCCATTCATGCGTCGCTGAATATTGCTGAGCAGGGCCAAATGTATCGGGCCACCTTGTGCCGGTGCGGAAAATCCAGCAACAAGCCGTTCTGTGACAACTCGCATCGGGAAATCGAATTCGATGCTACGGGTGAACCCGCGACTGTTCCTTCTGAGCCGTTGCAGGAGCGTGGTGGCGATTTGCATCTGTTGCCCGTCAGAGACGGTCCACTCAAAGTAAGGGGTTCAGTCGAAATATGCAGCGGAACCGGGCGCACGATAACGCGCACGCAATACGTCAAATTATGTCGCTGCGGTGGGTCTTCCAATAAGCCGTTCTGTGACGACACTCACCTGCGCATCGGCTTCAAAAGTGAACCGGAATGATGCAGGTAAGCACTTCAGCAATCCTTCTCCCGAGTAAATCTCAAGCACTGTTCCTGCTGTCTCATTGCACTGCCGTCAGCTTAGCGATATTTGAGCGAGGCTCCCCGCGCGGTGCTGTTCGCCATTCTTGAATAGATGGACAAATAGCCTTTCCTGACCTTGGGCTCAGGGCGGGACCAGGCCGCTTTGCGCCGGGCGAGTTCTTCGGGATCTACGTGTAAATCAAGGCGGGCATTCGGGATGTCGATTTCTATGAGATCGCCATTTTCCACCAATGCCAGGGGGCCGCCAGTTGCCGCCTCGGGTGAAATATGGGCCACCGCACAGCCTTTATTGGTGCCGGAGAAGCGTCCGTCGGTGATCAGGGCGATCTTGTCCATCATGCCTTTCGCGGCCGACAGCCACAAAAAGCGCTGCAGCAAGCGCATGCCGGGGTCGCCGGCGGGGCCGATGCCTCTGACGATTACCACCGAGCCGGGCGCTATCTCCCCGGCCATCAGTGCGTTGCTGGCTTCGTCTTCAGTCTCGAACAACAGGGCAGGGCCCTTGAACTGGTGCATGGACCCGGGCACACCAGCCTTTTTAACCAGCGCGCCTTCCGGCGCCAGGCTGCCTTCGAGGAACATCAGGCCGCCTTCTTTGGCCAGCGGATTGCTGATGGGCCGGATGATCTTGCCGTCACCCTTTGGAGCCACCTTCAGCGTTTCGGCCAGCGGTTGACCGGTCACGGTCATTACAGTGGTATCAAGCAGAGGTTCCAGCTCTTTCATGACCGCCGGTATGCCGCCTGCCTCGTCCAGGTCCTGCATCATGCCAGGCCCGTTGGGTGCTATACCGCAAATGAAGGGTGTGGTCTGGCTGGCGCGATTGAACAGCGCCGGGGACAGTTCCATGTCGAGTTCGGCGGCGATCGATTGCAAATGCAAAACGCCATTGGTCGAACCCCCGGTCGCCATCAACACGCGGATGGCGTTGCCAAAGGCTTCTTCGGTCAGGATCTGCGATGGCCGGATATCGTCCAGCAGCAAGTCCATGACCCTGCGCCCGGCAGCAAAGGCAATGCGCTGCAGACGTGAATCCGCACCAGGCGTCGCCGCCGTGCCGGGCAGTGACAAGCCGAGCGCTTCGGTCATCGACGCCATGGTGTTGGCGGTGCCCATCACCGGGCAGGCTCCGGTGCCCTTGCAGCCACGGTCCTTAATCTGGCTGAATTCCTGTTTGGTGGTACGGCCTTCCTTGAAATCATTGAAGTGTGTATTGGCCACCGTCAGCGGATCGATGGGTTTGCCTCGGTGGCGGTTTACGCTCATGTAGCCGCCAGTGACCACGATTGAAGGGATGTCGATGCGGGCCAGCGCCATCAGGTGCCCCGGCACTACGTCGTCGCAGACCGGCACATAGACCATCGCATCAAACAGGTTGGTCATGGCAACCGTTTCTATGTAGCCGGCTACCAGGTCCCGGTGCGGCAAATGGTAGTTATCGTGGCCGGCCATGGATGTGCAAATTGAAGAAATCACAAATTCGCGCGGTGTGCCGCCCGCCGCCCAGATGCCGTCTTTCACAAATTGGGTGATCTTGTCGAGATGAACCGAACCCGGGTTGATCTCACCCCAGGAACTGACTACACCTACCTGGGGCCGCCGGATGCCTTCCCTGCCAAGTCCCACGCCACGCAGCATTTCCTCGCGCTCGACGCGTGCAAATTCGGGCAAATCAGCGTCTTTTTTCTTGATGGCCATGGAGATTTCCTATGTCCCGCGGTTAGTCAGCCCGCAATATCCATGAGGCTGCGCTCGATGATGTCGAGCCCTTCTTCGAGCTGATATTGGGGAATGGTGAGGGGAGCCAGCAAGCGGATCGTGTTGCCCCAGTAACCACAGGCGAGCAGGATCAGTCCGTGTTCCAGTGCCTTTGCGGTCAGCGCCGCAGTCTTTTCGGGGTCAGGCTCGTTGCCGCCTCTTTGCCGGACCAGTTCGAAAGCCACCATCGCACCTAGGCCACGAACATCGCCGATCGGAGGCACGTCATCCCGCGCTTTCATTTCGTTCAGCCGTTCCACCATGCGGGTGCCGATTTCCAAGCTGCGCTGGCAAAGGTTTTCCTCCTCGATGACCGAGATGGCGGCATGAGCCGCGGCGCAGGCCACCGGGTTGCCGCCATAGGTTCCACCCATCCCCCCCGGTCCAGGTACGTCGATGACGGATTTCTTTCCCACCAGGCCGGAAATCGGAAAGCCGCCGGCCATGGCCTTGGCCACTGTGATCAGATCCGGCACTACGCCGGAATGCTCGATCGCGAATATTTTGCCGGTGCGCCCGAAGCCGGTCTGGATTTCATCACAGACCATCACGATTCCGTGCTCATCGCAAATCGCCCGGAGTGCCTGCAGGAATTCAGCCGGTGCCGGGTAGAAACCGCCTTCACCCTGAACCGGTTCCACGATAATGGCCGCGACGTCTTTCGCTTCAATGTCGACCTTGAACAGGGTGTCCAGGCCTGCCAGCGCATCTTCAACTGAAATGCCGTGATGCGGGACCGGGAACGGTGCATGGAAAATACCGGGCACCGGAATGCCGCCACCCGCTTTGTATGGCACGATTTTGCCGGTCAACGCACTGGCCAGCGCGGTGCGGCCGTGAAAAGCGCCCTTGAACGCAATCACGCCCTGGCGGCCGGTGGCGATGCGGGCAACCTTGATTGCATTTTCCACCGCTTCGGCGCCGGTTGAGAAAAAGAGTGATTTTGCTTCTTCCATCGGCGCCAGTTCATTCAGACGCTCCGCCAGGGCAACATAGGTTTCATAAGCACACACCTGGAAGGCGGTGTGGGTGAACTGATTACACTGCTCCTTCGCCGCCGCCATGATTTTCGGATGGCAATGGCCGGTGTTACAAACGGCAATCCCTATCGCGAAATCGATATAGCGTTTGCCGTCGGCATCCCATAACTCCGCATTTTTTGCCTTGGCGACAAACACCGGAGTCGATGTAAATACACCTCGGGCGACTGCCTGCTGGCGGCGTTCAAGAAGTTCTGCATTGGTACTCATCAGTGCTTTCCTCTAACCCACATATGCACGAAGTTGATGCTGCTCACGCGGCGGCGTTCAAACCACCCATGCACATGTATTTAATTTCCATGTAATCTTCGATACCGTAGCGGGATCCCTCACGGCCGAGACCGGATTCCTTGACACCGCCAAAAGGCGCCACTTCGGTTGAGATGATACCTTCGTTGATTCCGACTATTCCATATTCTAGTGCCCCGCCAACCCGCCAGACACGTGCTGCATCTCTTGTATAGAAATAAGCAGCAAGACCAAATTCGGTATCGTTAGCCATTTTAATCGCTTCATCTTCGGTGGAGAAGCGAAAGAGCGCCGAAACCGGCCCAAAAGTTTCCTCGCTGGCGATCATCATGTCTGCTGTTGCACCCGTCAGCACAGTCGGCTTGTAAAACGTGCCGCCCAGCGCGTGACATTCTCCGCCTATGGCCACTTCAGCACCCTTGTCAATGGCGTCCTGGACATGTTCTTCCACTTTCGCCAATCCCGCCTGATTAATCAGTGGGCCTTGAGCAACACCTTCCTCAGCACCGTCACCAATTTTCATGGCTTTAACCGCCGCCACCAGTTTCTCGGTAAATTGGTCGTAGATACCGTCCTGGACCAGGAAACGGTTGACACAGACACAGGTCTGGCCGGTATTGCGGTACTTGGATGCCATGGCGCCGCTGACTGCCGCGTCAATATCGGCGTCATCGAAAACGATAAAAGGCGCATTGCCGCCCAATTCAAGTGACATTTTCTTCACCGTGCCGGCACATTGGCGCATCAACACCTTGCCGGTCGCGGTCGATCCGGTGAAAGAGAGTTTTCGAACGATTGGATTCGCGGTCATTTCGCCACCGACCTTTGAGCCACTGGCCGAAGTAACCACTGAAAAGACACCGGCCGGAACTCCAGCCCGGTTTGCCAATTCCACCAATGCCAGTGCACTTAATGGGGTGTCGTGAGCCGGCTTCAGAATGATTGGGCAACCCGCAGCGAGTGCGGGACCCACCTTGCGGGTCACCATGGCGGTGGGAAAGTTCCAGGGTGTGATCGCCACACAGACGCCTATAGGCTGTTTATCAACTACGATACGGCGATCGTTGAACGGCGCGGGGATCACATCTCCATAGGTGCGTTTGGCTTCTTCGCCGAACCATTCGATAAAAGAAGCGCCGTAAGCGATTTCACCACGGCCTTCCACGATGGGTTTGCCACATTCGGCAGTGAGGATCTGGGCCAGGTCCTCCTGGTTTTCCATCATCAGGAAGTAGAGCTTGCGCAGGATTGCAGCTCTTTCCTTGGCAGTCTTTGCACGCCATTCCGGCCAGGCCGCATCGGCGGCCTCGATCGCCACTCGTGTCTCGTCTGCGCCCATATCCGGGACCGATACAATCACATCGCCGGTGGCGGGATTGGTCACGTCAAAGCGGGCGCCGTCATTTGCATCACACCATTGGCCGTTGATATAAGCCTTCGTTATCAGGAGCCCGGGATCAGCGAGGTTCATAGTTTTCTTGCCGTTCATTTTCAATCTCCACTAAAAGGGTGGCAGGCAGCTGTTGATCCGGATTTCTTACCCGTAATGGTCAGCTGCGGTATGCACCGTAAAATCTATTCAGCAATGAGGCGGCGTTCAGACATTGATCCAAACGGCCTTGGTTCTGAGAAAGTGGTCCAGTTGCTCCGGCCCCATGTCCTTGCCAAAACCGGATTGCTTGAAACCACCAAAAGGAATCGCGCTGTCCACCAGGTCATGGGCGTTGACCCAGACTGTCCCGGCCTCGATGGCCTGCACACAGCGCAGCGCCCGGCTAATGTCACGGGTCCAGACGCTGGCGGCCAGGCCGTAAATATTGTCATTGGCAAGACGAATGGCCTCATCCTCGTCATCGAAGGGCATGACAGTCAGGACCGGCCCGAAAATCTCTTCCTGCATCACGGTTGCTTGATTGTCCTCAACAGCCAGCACGGTAGGCGGAATGAAATAGCCATCACCCTCCAGTTCCTTTCCGCCACACACTACGCGCGCTCCCTCTTCTATTCCTTTTTCAATGTAGGCGCGAATGCTGGCGTATTGCGATGCGGAGATGACCGGACCCATGTCGCATTGTGAATCCAGGCCGGGCGCCAGTTTCATTGTTTTTGCCAGCTTGACGGTCTCATCCAGCATGCGTTCGTATAATCCACGCTGCACGTAGAGCCGTGTGCCGGCACTGCAAACCTGGCCCGCGTTGAAAAACACGCTCCAGCGCATGGCGGCCGCGACGGCTTCCGGATCGGCATCATCAAACACGACCATGGGCGACTTACCGCCCAATTCCAGCGTGACCGGTGACAGGTTTTCCCCCGCCGTGGAGCCAACCATCCGGCCTACGGGCGTTGAACCCGTGAAGGAAACCTTGTTGACGCCCGGATGCCCGGTCAGGTAATTGCCGATCGTGCTGCCCTTGCCCGTGATGATGTTCAGCACACCGGGTGGTAATCCCGCTTCTTCACACAAGCGTGCGAAATAAAGCATGGACAAGGATGTTTGTTGCGCTGGCTTGAGCACCATGGTGCAGCCGGCCGCCAGCGGCGCTGAAATTTTCCACAGGGCCATGTTGAATGGCCAGTTCCAGGGCACGATGGCCCCGACCACGCCGATCGGTTCACGAATGGTCCAGGCCACGTGCTGGCCAGGGGCCGACACCTGCCGGGAATCGCCATGGATCTTGGTTGCAAATCCAGCCATGTAACGCAACAGGTCGGCGCCGCCGAGCACGTCCATTTCAATGCAGGGCCCCAGTGCCTTGCCGTTGTCCAGTGTTTCTATTTCGCCGATGGTCCGGGCGTTTTGCTCAATAAGATCCGCGAGCCGCAACAGCAATCGCTGGCGCTCATTCGGTTTCATTTCTGCCCAGGGTCCAGAAGTCAGCGCGGCCCGGGCTGACGCCACGGCTTCATCCACATCGGCGTTCGTACCACTTGCGATGGTGGTCAACAGACAGCCAGTTGATGGCTCGACAACGTCGATGCGATCGCAGGCATTTCTGCGCGTAAACTGTCCGCCAATATACTGCCGGGGTTCGCTCGCCAGGTATTCCAGGCAAGCTGGTGTGACTCCGTAACGATCGATCATTCTTTGGATCGCCGGGTGCATCTGGGATTCGCTACGCTCTTTCAAGGAAGCAGTCATGCCAGCAGCCTCACAGCATCTTCCAGGTTGAGTTGCACGATATTCAGGAATTTCTGAGCCAGCCCTCCGTCGATTACGCGGTGATCAAAGGACAAGGTGACCTCCATCATGGGCAGAATCTTCATTTCTCCATTGCGCACCACGGGTTTTTCGGTGGCGCGGCCAACCGAAAGAATCGAAGTTGTGCCGTGGGGAATGATCGAAGTACCGATGATGTTGCCGAGCGCGCCGATGTTGTTCACAGTGAAAGTGCCGCCGGTCAGTTCCTGCGTACTGGCCTTGCGCTGAACAGCGCGCGGCAGCAATTCACTGACGTGTGCGGCCAGTTGCGCCATGCTGAACCGGTCGGCGTTGTGCACGGTGGGTAAAACCAGGCCGTCATCGGTGTCTACGGCAAGGGAAATGTTGTAATGCCGGTGCAGAACGATCTCGTCTCCATCCAGGGTAGCATTGAATTCCGGGTGGGCTTGCAGCGCTGGCACCACTGCCCGGATCAGCAGGGATTCAACCGGCACCTTGGCGCCGTACACCTCGGAAAGGGAATTTCGGGCACGTAAAAAGCCACTGGCGTCAACCTCGATGCGGGTGAATATATGGGGGATGTCCCGCCATGAAGCCACCATCCTGTCAGCAATGGTCTTGCGCAGTTTGCTGAGTCGGATGCGCTCACCGGGTAAATTCGCAGCAGCTGCCGGCACGGCTTGCACTGGCTGCATGGCCTGTTGCGGTTGCTTCAGCCAGACCAGCACGTCTTTCTTGGTCACGCGCCCATCCCGGCCGGTTCCGTTAATATTTCCCAAGTCAATTTCGTGCTCAGCCGCGAGACGGCGTACGGCCGGCATGGCGCGCAGGTGGCCTTCAATAACCGCTGGCACGGCAGTTCCTGAAGCCTCAACTGTGATTTGCTTAACGGCTTCGGGCGCCGCCGTTGACGTTTCTACTTGTGGGGCAGGCGCTGTTGCCGGCTCCGCTTCATCCGCGGTACCGAATACCGCCAAAACCCCTCCAACCTTGACCGACTCACCTGCCTCCACGGACAGGCTGATCACCGTACCGTCATAAGGGACGGGTATTTCGATTACGGCTTTTTCCGTTTCCACCTCGCACAGCAGGTCGTCGGTGGTTACCTCGTCACCTACCTTGACCAGCCAGCTAACGATTTCGCCTTCCTTCAGGCCGGATCCCAGGTCGGGCAGTTTGAATTCCCTGGCCATATCAGTACTCCTTCAAGGCGCTATTGCCGTGTTCAGCGAGTCGGGAAGTGGTTGGGCGCAAGGCACGTCTCGCCGGTAATGGCTCGTCCTTGCCCAGAGGCGTAACACCGCGAACGACCACTTCCCGGCTCGCCCGAAGGGAGCTAAGCAGATGACCCAATACGGCGTTACAGCCCTTAACAAGGACATGCCATTGTCTGTGGTCTGTGTCTTGTCCTGGATCATCTGCTTAGCTCTGAACATGGTAATAGTGCCTTGAAGGAGTACTAGTCCTCCATCACCGTGCGCACTGCGTTTACAACGCGAGACGGTTCGATCATGGAATAGGGCTCCATCTTGGCCGGCGCCCAGACAATATCGGCGTGACCGACACGTACTGGCGGAGTGAACAGGCGGTC
>Ga0209013_10003020_pt1 | contig 15094 bp, 7 predicted proteins | sample Cruoilmetagenom2_FD_187291 | JGI IMG/M metagenome (GOLD analysis project Ga0209013, IMG submission 187291) | Oil polluted marine microbial communities from Coal Oil Point, Santa Barbara, California, USA - Sample 2 (SPAdes) (version 2) | ecosystem: Environmental > Aquatic > Marine > Oil seeps ... | reverse complement strand
AGCCAGGTCGCCATATCCCATATCATCGGCATAAAGAATAACAATATTCGGCAATGCATCTTCCCGATTCCCCTTTTGTGAACAGGAGACAATACAACATATTGTGAACAGAATAAGTATGGAGCGTAATTTCATCATGGGATTTGGGGAGTTTATATTATTTCTTTTCAATTTTGAATACCACAGCCATCTCATCAGGAGCTACAGCAGGTATTTTGATGGATAGACCGGCATCTGATTGGTCCCAGATCAGTTCTTCCTTACTCCCGATTAAAGTAACTGTTTCTACTTCTAAGGGCTCAGGAAGTGAGTCTGTAGAAAAGGAGCTGAGCACCACTTCTTCTCCCTCACCGGGCCAACCCAGCAGCGTAGCATAAATGATCTCATCCTTTGTGGTATAACGGATATCTTTCCAGCTGTACTTTAAATTCAAAAATCCCTGCCTGTTCTGGAAATGCCCTTCAGGCTCCTTTGTAGGACCCTCACCAAATGTATACCATGGACGCGTTTCATATATTGCTTCTCCATATTTGCCAAGCCAATGACCCATATCAGTTAACACCCCAACCTGATTGTCGGGAATGGTGCCATCTGCCTTGGGGGAAATATTCAGTAACAGAATTCCATTTTTGCTGACAATGTCAATGAGAACATGCAGTACATCCTTAGACTTCTTGATCTCAAGATTCTCTGTATAGCACCAGCTTCCCTTGCTGATGGTCTCATCGGTCATCCATGGTTCTGGCTCCAGCCTGTTCTTTCTCGATTTCTCAAGGTCATCCACAGTGTAATTTAGAGGCAGGTCATCCTGCTTGCGGACAATAACCACCTCCTTTTGCCATATTTCAGCTTCATTAAGGTAGTAGGCACTGAACTTCTGCCGGTACTCCTCGGGTATTTGATCAAGCCATGAATCAAACCAAATAATATCGGGTTGGTACTGATCAATTACCTCCTTTAGCTTCCCGAACCAGACTTCTTCCAGCCACTGATCCTCCGGAATGTTACCATAGAGGTATTTTAGCTCCTTATCCTCCGAAACAGGAGGAAGGCCTTCAATATAGGGATAGTGACTCATTCTGAATTTTCTCCGCCGATCCCCTTCAGACTCCAGCTCCTCCCGGGCCGTTTCTTTGTAACGTTGAAGATGCCTGGCATGATGAAAAGTTGTGATTAATTTCAAATCCCGCTCACGGATTGCTTTGGCCAGTTCACCTGTAATATCTCTTTTGGGTCCCATATCCGCCGCATTCCAGGGAGTGGCATCACTGTCCCACATGGAAAAGCCATCATGATGTTCCGCCACCGGACCTGCAAACTTTGCACCCGCTTTCACAAAAAGATCAGCCCACTCATTTGCATCAAAGTTCTCTGCTTTAAACATGGGTACAAAATCATGGTATCCAAATTCTGAGGGATGACCATAGTTCGCCAGGTGGTGTTTATAAGTTTCGTTCCATTCAAAATGCATCCACCGGGGATACCATTCATTCCCATAAGCAGGAACAGAATATACTCCCCAATGAAAATAGATGCCCAGTTTTGCATCACGGAACCATTCAGGTGCCGCCTTATGTTCACTAAGCGACTCCCAGGTAGACTCATACGTTTTCGGTTCGGGCGTACTGGTACAACCCAGAAGAAATAAGCCTATTAGCAATACCGATATTTTCCTCATAACATGTTTATTATAGTGTTATTGTTTATTATATAGCTTTCGGTGTTCCCTGCGTTTTCTTCTCAGTTTCAACCTGACACTAATCAGTCGTTCCAGTGCTTATCAATCACCTTCCGGATTTCCGGAAACTGGTCATCGATCTCACCCAACTCTTCTCTCAAATCCTTTAATTGTGATTTCAGATCCGCTACTACATTTGTGTAGGCCGAATCGGTATAACGGTTGTCCATCTCAAACGGATCCTTTTTAAGGTCATAAAACTCCCAGCCAGGAGGTGTCCTGAATAAACTGCGCTTACCCCTGTCTTTGAATTCTGCCCCGTCGCCAGAGTCCATATAATGAATGCCATAGAAGAAAATCAATTTATAATCTTTGGTACGGATCCCGAAATGTGCCGGGTTGGCATGGTTGTGGGCCATATGCATCCAGTACCGGTAATAAGTAGCCTGCTTCCATCCTTTCGGTTCCTCTCCTGTCTCAAGAATGGATTTGAAGCTCTCCCCCTGCATATAGTCCGGAACTGCTCCACCTGCCAGTTCTATGATGGTAGGCGCATAATCCACGTTATTAACAATGGCATCGGTACGTGTCCCGGCTTCGATAGCGGATGGATATCGTACCAGGAAAGGCATGCGCTGCGACTCCTCGTACATCCATCGTTTATCGATATAGTCATGCTCTCCCAGCATAAATCCCTGGTCTCCTGTATAGATGATGATCGTATTATCCATCAGATCAGCCTCTTCAAGGTAGTCGAATAATCGCCCCACATTATCATCCACACCTTTTACACAACGCAGGTATCTCTTCAGGTACTCCTGGTAAGCCAGGTGGGTGTATTCAGGATCAGGGGTGGATGGATCAATTTTCATATGCATGCCCATGTTCCGGATGATGTTCCGGTGACCGATGGAGGATCCGATATCCCGGATCAGCTCGTCATTTTCTCCCCTTGTGGCGACCGATCCATTGTTTGCATTGTAGTACATGCTGGCCGGTTCGGGAATCTCCACATCCTCCAGGTAATTGGCATACCGGTGTGCAAAGTCAAACATATCATGAGGCGCTTTATAGTGATGCATCAGGAAAAAGGGTTTGGTTGGATCGCGCCTATTCTTCAGCCATTCAAGCGAAATATCGGTAATCATATCCGAGGAATGACCTTTGAAACTCACTATATTTTCAGGCCACTCTTTATCACCCCTGACACGAAAATCAGGATCATGGTACTTACCCTGGCCGGGCAATACACAGTAGTAATCAAACTCGGCTGGTTCCTCTTTCAGGTGCCACTTACCCACCATGGCTGTTTCATAACCCAGCACCTTCATCTCTGAAGCCAGGTATTGATCGTCCGGGTTAAGTCTCCCATCCAGGTCCAGTACCCCGTTTATATGGGCATGCTGGCCCGTCATAATAGCCGCACGGGAGGGGGTACAGATGGCGTTGGTACAAAAGGCATTCTCGAACAGGATCCCCTCATGGGCCAACCTGTCGATATTCGGCGTCGGATCCAATGCTGCCAGCCGGCTTCCATAAACACCAAATGCCTGGCTGGTATGGTCATCCGACATGATGAAAATTATATTTGGTTGGGAGAGCTCCGTCTTCTGGCAGGATACCAGTAGCACTAATCCCAGTATACCCCCAATGAATAAGTTCTTTTTCATTCTTTTTGTTTTAAGCAAAGTCCAACCGTTAGTGGTTCAACCATGGCCAACTCCAGCTCTTCGGGACTATAATAGTGTTCCAGCTTAATGATGTTTTCAAGAAATCCTTTACTCCATAATCAGTTAAGGCTCACTTGATTTTCAGCTGCAAACTACCTTCTACAGTTAGCCGCGAATAGGTCACTGTTACAGTCTTCCCTGAAAATTCCTGCACAATACCTAACATGTCCTCACGATAATTCACCGCCCTTCCGTTGACTGAAGTAATAATGTCGCCCTTGCGCAGCCCCGCTTTTGCAACATTGCTTCCAGATGCCAGCTCGAGTAAGTACATACCGATATCCACACCACCAGCTGCATCTATCAAATCTGGTTCCTCAGCAACAGGGACAAATTTACCCTCCTGCCAGATAAAAGTATTTTCCGTTTTCAGAAAATCATCTGACCTCATTTCGCTGGAAAGGAGGGTTGATAACCATGAAGGATGCCTGACTTCGGAAACCTTATTAAAAACTGCCTTATCAACAAAGCCAACAGCTTTCCCATTTTTGAACGTGAGAGCACAAATCGTGCAACTGTCTGAAACCAGGAATGGCCCCGCGTACAAAATACCTGAGAGGCTTGGTTCAGTTCCGTCAAGCGTATAATATACACTATCGCCCCTTAGGTCTGCCTTAAGAGTGACTTCTTTCATTTCAGTAAATTCTCCGCCTTTGGGCTCTATGCGTGTCATCTGATGACCAAATTGGTCCATTGGGAAATTTTTGAAACCCAATTTTATTGCCGGTGAGTTTTCTTTAACCTGAAAATTCCCGTTCAATGGATCCACAAACAGCGGTTCAGCAAAAACAGAACCTTTTCCAAAGCCTTTTGCTTTCCATTGTTCAAAGCTGGTTATTTCTTCTCCCGGTAGCCGAAAATTTCTTGTATTCACGTTCCACCAAAGATTGCTTTCATGTTTCCCCCATGGCATTTTCTCCGGCATTATCGCCGGACGTACCATGTAAGCAGTTTTTTCCATACTTCCAGGAGTGCTGCCACTTACTACTGTAATATTGCGCATAAACTCATCCCCGCTATCCTCAGGCCAAACATGCCAACCCAGTGGAACTGCGCTTACATGAATATTATTCCATACTTTCCTAAAGAAACCATCCCTGAGCTTTAGGGTGGAACCAAGGCTAAGATTATTGTAGATATGATAGTTTGAACATCCGTCATCGAGGTCAATCGTCCAGTTTCCTGCGCTAATGCTTTTTCGATAGTTGGCAATCAGGTTGTTTCGAATATGAACTGTTTTGATTGCATCCAGCAGAACAACATCCTTGTTCATGTCGGGCCAAAACCGATCGCGCCCCCAGCCGTTGAAAGGGCCATGTTCTCCTGTTTCCTGAACAGTCTCCCATATATCACAGTGTTCCAAAATATGACCACCCCAGGTACCGTCGTTAAAGGTGATTCCAGCACGTGGAATGTTGTAAATGGAGCAATGGCTGATTGTAATGTCCATGCTCATGGAAACAAAGACGCCAGAAGTCTGCTTACCATAAATCCCAACATCACGCAGGATACAATTGCTAACCGTACAAGCTGCCGGGTAATCCTCTGTCTTTGGTCCAGCCTCCAGGTCGGTCATGTCTTGTACATACATGTGCCCCCTTCGTTTATTACAGCCCTGGTCAATGCTGCCACGTGGATCCTGGTTCAAGTATGATTTGGTCCAGGTCTGGTACTCCCTAACCGCTTCTGGTTTTCCAACAAAACATACTGCACTTTCTCCTGTGTTTTCAACCAAGCAGCCCGAAATCGAAAATCCGCGGTTATATGCATCTACGAATATCCCATTACCTCCTACCTGTCCCACTTTACAATCCTCAATAGCACAATTTTCCGTACCCGTCGCATATATGGCGCCTCCCCTGTGAATAGCCCAATCGCCCCGGCACATATCTTCATAAACATCCATATATGTAGCTTGTGATTGCATTATATGAAACCCACGAAAGGTAACATACCTAACGGGTTTATCTTTACTGCCCTGCAGTTCAATTACACGTTTTGCTACAGGTGCCTCAACTATGCCTTTGTTGGGATCCAATCTGCCGGGTGGCATAAAATAGAGAACGGAAGCATCCTTATCTATAAACCACTCACCCGGAGCATCGAGCTCTTCAAAAATATTTTCAATATAAAAGGGTGAACCGTGCCCATTCTTCAGCCCAGGTCCCATTCGCTGCTGGCATTGCATGCCACCTGTACCAAAATATATGCACCGCTCTAAACCATCGATACTTTCAACTCTATATTGCATGTTACCCCAATTGTTTTTGTGGAACACGTGTACTATTGCATCCTCGATATTGCTCCAGGTTTTATACTTTTCATCCAAATCTCCCTTTTGCCATCCCATTGACAGCATTTTCCCCCAATCGCAAGTAAGGTATCCTTTTCCAGATCGAAGAGGGTTGTCGTAATCCCAGTTTGGGTAACGAGCCCTAACCATTCTAATGTTATTAAAAAAGAGCTGGTTAACTGTCTTCCCTTCCAGCGATGTTCCCTTCAGCTTGCAGCGATAAATGCCGTCACGCCACAATTCCCATTCTGAGGTAACCGGCAAGCTTCCTTTCAGTCTTACTGTATTTGCCGTAAGCGCTTCATACACTACTGGAGCACCTTTGTTGCCCGAATCCCTGCCTGTAATTACAAAACCTTGTGGCAGATAATAATCACCCTCCGCCACCAGTATCTTTGCCATTTCACGGCCCTGGAGTTTCCTTGTTCGGTCACGGGCTTCCCCAAGGGTAGCCAAAGGTTTCATTCTGGTACCGGGATTGGAATCATCCCCTTTGGTTGATACATAGTATTCGACCATATCCGGAGTGCCCTCAGTGGTTTCAGTATGTCTGCATCCTTGAATGACCATTAGCGCCAGGATGCAAATTGCATATCTTATAATGTGGTTCATAAAATAATTGTTCTCCTTCATCTTAATTAATCAGTTATCATTTTATTTTCCATTAATAATACTGGTATTGCTCCTCCAAATTCCATTTTAACGACATACGCAAAATCTAGTTTCGAAATGTTGTTAGGAAAGTCGACAGATAAACCGTCTTTCTTTTGATTCCATTTGAGTATTTCGCCCGTTGAAAGTAGAGTGATTTGTTTCAAGTCTTTCAGCTCTAAATTTGCCAACGAAGGAACAAGTGCATTTTCCGGATATCCTAGAAATGTAACATATAAGTTTTTTTTGTCTTTGCTTCTGGTAAAGCGAATATCCTCTGAGTTATATTCCACTTCATCGCCATTCGGTCCCTCACTAGGAACGGTTGGTCCTTCACCGTATATTGTCCAAGGTCGAGTAGCGTAAACTGCTTCACCATTTATTTTTAGCCATTGGCCAATTTCTAAGATTGAATTCTGAGCATACTTAGGAATTGAACCATCTGCCTTAGGGCCAACACATAGCAATAACACTCCATTTTTAGAGATAATATCTATCAGCATATCGATCACCTGGTTGGGTGTACGGTATTCTTCATTAGGGTCGTATCCCCAGCTTTTTTTGCCAAGTGATGTATCGTTTTGCCAAAGCCTTTTTTCGATGCTTTTCATTCCGCGACGTTCTACATCTAACACCGCCGACCCAAGGGGCAAACTTCCACGGATTTTGTAATTTACTGCTACATTCGGGTTGGGAAAATCACCGTATCCCCATTCAATAGCCATGTTATAATAATAGGCCAAGAAATCCATTCGATTTTGTTCTGAAAAAGGTTTTCTGTTCCAGCCCCAGTCAAAATAGTAAAGGTCGGGTTGATACTTATCGGCAAGTTCAATGCTTGTTTTCCACCATCGTTTAATAGCAATTGAATCTACCTTTCCTGTTCCGTATAATTCCTGATTTCTTTTTTGAAGTCCATCAAAGCCATTTCGATGATTAAATTGGAAAAATGTTCCATTCCATGCCGAGTGATTTGATAATCCGAAATACATGTCACGAGCTTTAACGGCTTTTTTCATTTCGGCAGCAAAGTCGCGCTTGGGTCCCATGTCAACCGAATTGAAGGGTTGCGATTCCGAATCCCAAAGGCAAAAGTTATCGTGGTGCATTCCCATGAACACAAAAAACTTTCCTCCTCCTTTTTGGAAAATATTGGCCCATTCATCAGCGTCCCATTTTTCTGCTTTGAAAAATGGGATGAAATCTTTGTATCCGAATTCCGAAGGATCACCATATTTTTCTTTGTGATAAGCCGCTGTTTTTAATCCACGCTGCTCAAAGCCATTTCCTTTTTTACTTCCTGAACCATCGTCAACACAGTACATCCACCTTCCGTACCATTCTGATGCATGATCGCCACCGTATGCGGGAATAGAATATAATCCCCACGTACACCAATAGCCAAATTTTGCATCTTTGTACCATTCTGGAATTTGATATTGAACTAAGGACGAGTCACTAGAATTAAAATACTTTGCAGCAGATCCTTTAATTTGTCCATAAACATGGATGCTCAACAGCCCATACAAGCATAAAATCAATAGAAATTTTTTCATAGTTTTTGTTAATAATTTGTATTTCTTCTTTTGGCCTGCATACAACGAGGGAATATATACACTAAGGCCAATAGAATTACCCTTTACTCAGAGCCTGCTAACCGATATCTCAGATAGAATTGAAAATGTATGAACACCATTTTTACAAAGACGCCTGGGAGGAGCTTGACAGGCTCATCGAAGCGGTATAGTAACACTGCAGCTATCTTCGATAAGGATGAGATGAATCTAAGGGAAAATTCTTTATTCATATGATCTGAGAAACACGCAATTATGAATTTGGTAATACCCTCCCCCTGAAATTAATACGGGGGAAGGTATTTATACCAAACCTACAACCTAACTAAGCTAAAACTACTCTATTTATTCTCTCACTGGATTATGAATCCTTCGGGATTCTGCTCCAGATTGCTCGTTGATATGGCCTCATAAGGAATGGGAGAAATATACTGCGCTTTAGTCGGTTGTCTCACCAGATCCACGTTTTCATCAGGACTTCTTCTTAAAGTAACCTCTTCCAGCATTTCGGACCTGATCAAATCGTACCAGCGTTTATACTCACCAGCGAGCTCCCAACCCTTTTCATCAACGATCTCATTCGGCGTTGCCGTAGTCACATCCACAGTACCGTCCGGGACATCATAGGGTAATCCAGCAGCCCTTCTTTTTACCTGGTTCAATGCTTCGATGGATTCGGCATTCTCACCCACTCTGGCCTGGGCTTCGGCAAAGATAAGCAGCACCTCGGCATATCTAATCACTTCAATAGCCCGGAATCCGCTTATTCTGCCACCCATATTGAGATTTACCGACAGGTGGTATTTCTTATACATGGGATGTACACGCTGTGATTCCTGCCAGGGTAGTGTGGGCGGATCTTGGATGAAGATCTGTCCCTCACTGAACCCATATTGCGGAATATCCGTAAAGAACGTGATATCTTTCCGGGGACCTTCGGGGAAATCGAAGAAGAACTGTAATTCGGGATACATATCCGACCATCCCCTGGACTCATGGAAAGCGGTGCCAACTGTCCAAGCATTATATATATTCTCCGATTCAGAACACTGTAATGAGAACACCGATTCCAGGCTATTCTGATAACTCAGTAACCATAACTGGTCAATTGGCAGCAGCTCATAGTAGTTCATGTCAATTACCTCTTTTGCCTTATTGGCAGCAAGCGTGAGTTTTGACGCATCCAACAAAGGCCATCCGCCCCAGTTCAGGTAAAGTTCGGCCAGCAGGGATTTGGCAGCTCCTGAAGAAGCCCGGCCAGGCGCTTCAACCGCATTGGGAGCAGGTAAACTGGCTTCTGCGGTCAGCAGGTCATCTTCCATATGCTCATAATTCACCAGTACGGTGGCCCTCTGCTCTTCCCCGGTGGGGGTGTAACCGTCAAGTATCACCGGCATATTGCCAAAGGTTCTGACCAGGTGAAAATAGGCCATGGCCCGTAGGAACCTGGCTTCACCATCCGCTATCGTAACGACATCTTCAGGAGCAGTCGCTGTTTTCAGCCCATCAATGAGGTTATTGGCAAAATAGATTACCTTCCAATAATCATTCCACACACCATCCAGCCCACGGAGATCTGAATTCTCCCCGCTTCCATAATCGAAACGGTCATATACCCTAAAAGGGGCTTTGTTCCCGGCCCACCATGTGGTCCGGTCATCTGCCCCAAATGTCGTTTTTCCTCCATTACATGGATGCCTAAGTAAAACATGCATGGTGCGGTAAATTGGGGCCAGTGCAGCTACCACATCACCTTCACCTGTCAGGTTCTCCATGGAAAGCACGCTGCTTATATCTTCCTCCAGATCGATGCAGGATGGCTGAACAAAAAACATCGCCATTAGCATGACAACTTTTAATATATGTTTAATTATATTTTTCATGATATTTTTCTTTTAAAGTGCACACTAAAAAATGACTTTTAAGCCCAAGGAGAAGGACCGGCTAAGCGGATAGTTATTGTAGTCGATGCCGATATCAACGTCCATATTGCCGGATGCTGTCGATTCCGGATCGAATCCGGTGTATCCCGTAAGGATAAACAGGTTTTCAGCACTTACATACAGGCGTAATGATTCCAAACCGATACCGTTTAATACATTATCGAGGGTATAGCCCAGTGTAAGGTTCTTGAGTGTTACGAAAGAGCCATCTTCAATAAACTGGGAGGATAAAAATTCGGTGCCATCTCTTCCAGACGGAATATCAGATGGGTTATTCTCTGTCCACCGGTCATTATAATTTGCATGTACCGCATGAAACTGTTGTGCACCAAGTCCCATCATACGCATACGCTGAAAATTGTATATATCATTGCCCTGTGCACCCAGCAATATGAAATTCAGATCAAGATTTTTCCAACTGATGTTCCAGTTCCATCCCCAGGTGAAGGCCGGGTTTCCATCTCCAACGGTTACAATATCATCCGTGGATATCACCCCGTCGTTGTTGACATCCTGATACTTTGCCTGTCCGGGGACCTTCCCGTATACGGCAGCTTCATCTTCTTCGCCCGTCTGGTATACTCCCTCAAAAACGTAGCCCCTGAAAGCGCTGATCGATTGTCCAATTTCGACCCGGGTTGGATTGACCGGGAATGTGTTACTGGAGTATATATTTCCCAGTTCAAAGTATGTAATATCATCCACCAGTGCCAATACCTCATTGACGTTCCGGGAGAAGCTGAGATTTGAATTGATATGCCAGTTCCCTTTATCCAAAAGGATTAAACCTAGAGTGATATCAAATCCCTTATTCTCCACTTCCCCAGCGTTCTGGACGACTCTTGTAGGTCCAACAAATGCCGGCAAGACTCTATCCAGCAGCAGATCGGTGGTGTTCTTTTTATACAGGTCCATGGTAAGGGTAAGCCTTGAGTTCCACAAGCCCAGATCCAAACCAAGGTTTGACTGGGTGGTTGTTTCCCACGTGAGATCCGGGTTTTCCATCTGGTTTGAAGGCGCTACACCCACCGTTAATTCTGCACCACTGAAGGGATAGCCCTGATCAGTAGAAGTGACCGGTATGGATCGTGTTGCCCTGGGTTCAATGGCCTGGCTACCTGTTACACCGTAACTTGCCCTCAGTTTCAGGTTATTGATGACATCAATGGCATCGATAAATGCTTCTTCAGACAACCTCCAGGCAACAGATCCGGAAGGAAACACACCCCAGCGGTTATCTTCCCTGAATTTGCTGGAACCATCCGCTCTGACCGATGCAGTGAAGAGGAACCTGTTTAACAGAGAATAATTGATCCTTCCTAAAAATGATTGCAGGCTTTCGTCTGCAGAACTGTTGAGGGTGTTTTGGATCTCGCCCAAAGAGAGGTTCTTGTAGGTGGTATTATCTGTGAAAAAATTGGATGCCCTAGCCGTTGTCTCGGTCATGGCTGTATACTGTTGTTCATGGATGGCATCTACCTGGAGCCTGTGATCCGGATTATTATCAAGCCGGTATGTGAGACGGTTGGTATTCTGAAGGTTATATACACCCTGGTTAAGCACGGAAGCATTTCCAACGCTATTTACCACGATGGGAATGTAGTCGTTATGCGCCATTTGAAGATGCTCAACCCCGCCCGAAATATTCAGGACCAGGTTATCCAGGATATCCCAGTCTAAATAAGCGCTGGTCATCATATGGGAATTGTAATAGTCTTTCGTGTTGTTTTCCGGAGCGATCAATGGGTTGTTAGAACCATTCCCGGTACCTGGTATCAGCGGTGTATAATTGTACGCCCCGTTCTCATCAAATGCCGGCGTTGTGGGATCCCAGGACAATCCCATGGCTAGATCGGCCCTTGTGCCTAAGTCTTTTTCCCGGCTCATGAAGATGTTGCTCCCCACTCTCACTTTGTCCGTTAAATTGGCATTGATGTTGCTCCGGAATGTATACCTAGTATAATTCTGGTCTGTGATCGTTCCAGTAGCATCATAGTAATTGGCAGAAACAAAGTAATCCACTGCCTCGCTTCCGCCACTAAGCGATAGTTGTATGTTTGTGAATGCTCCTTGTCTAAACAGCCTGTCCTGCCAGTCTTCTCCGCCGTTGGTTCTCAGATCGTCTATTTCTTGCGCGGTGTACCATTCCGATCCGTCGGCAAAATTCACTCCTTCGGCGAATTCTGCAGGGGTCATCACGTCCAGTCTCTGAAACACATTCGAAATGCCAAAAAAGGTCTCAAGTTCCACTTGTGCAGGGCCCTTTTTTCCGGTTTTTGTCGTGATCAGAACCACTCCGTTGGCCCCTCTGGAACCATAAATTGCCGTAGCGGAAGCATCCTTCAACACCTCCATGGAGGAGATATCGTTGACGTTAAGCGTATTGATGTTTTCGACGAACATACCATCCACCACATACAGGGGTGTATTGTTTCCACTGATGGAATTGGCTCCCCTGATCCTGATCTTGAATCCGGCTCCCGGTTTTCCGCTGGTCTGGGTCACCGCCACCCCGGAGGTTCGTCCCTGGAGGGCCTGGTCAACCCGGGTTAAGGGCTGTAGTTCAAAATCCCTGGCTGATACAGAAGCAAGTGATCCAGTATGGTCGGATTTTCTCATTGTACCGTATCCTACGATCATTACTTCTTCAAGTGCGGTACCTGGGACAAGCGAAACATTAATTAGAGTCTGGTCACCTACTGCCAGGGTTTGAGTTTCGAAGCCGACATAACTAAAAATTAATCTGGCATCAGGTCCCACTTCCAGTTTATATTTACCATCGACATCGGTAATTGCGCCCGTGGTGGTCCCTTCTACTACAATGTTTACTCCGATAAGCGGTTCCCCGTTTTCATCGGTTACTGTTCCGGAAACAGTTAAGGGCTGGAGTTTAGTTTTTATTTCGGAAATAAGGGTTTTGGGTGATAGTAAAATCTGGCGGTCGAGTACTAAATAATCCACATTCGAACCGGAGAAGACCGAAGCGAGGACATCCGATATTGGTTTGTTGTCCGCCTGTATATCTACCTTCCGGTCTACATCAACAAGTTTGTAGTTGAACACAAAGAAAAACTCACTCAGTTGTTCAATTTCGTTCAGGATGTTTTCGACGCTGGCATTTTGAAAATCCAGTGTTAATCTGGCACTTTGGGAGTAAGCATTCCCAGCAAAAATTTGCAATGTCGCAAGAAAGAATAGGGTCAGTGCAATTCTCATAACTTTCGAAAGTTTTGAGGTAAGGAAGGATTTGATAAACAATCCTTCACTACCATAGATCTTTTTCATAGTTTTGTAATGTTTGGTGAGTTAATAATTCTTGTTTTAATGCTGCAAGAGATGCTTGCTGAACGGAAGGAAAGCGTTCCCGCGCTTTCCTTCTTTTGTTTTCATAGTCAGGCCATGGTCAGTTTGGCTTTAGGGTTGATAATTTAGTTTAATTATGTGCGAGATAATATAATTCGATGGTTCTTTGTCCGTATGTTCCGTCAGGCTGCCTGGTCCTTCCTAGTTCCTTGTAAGTGATGGGAGATGTGTGCTTCAGTATCTTCAACACCTCATCCAGTTTTTCATCCACAAAGGTTGCCCGATATATAAATGATTCCAGACGGCTGTCCATGATAACCATATTCACGTTGTACCAGCGATTCAGTTTTTTTATTGCCTGGATCATCGGTTCATTGCGAAATACTAGTTTGCCTTCCTTCCAGGATGTGTACTGGTCAACCTTTACAGAGTCCTTTTTAAAATTATTGGTCCCCTTAGTTAAAACACATCTTTCACCAGGTGCCAAAAGACCCATAGATTTTTCATTATTAAAGCGGTCCTTCCCAAAAACTTTAATTACTCCGGTTTCCAGGGTAACCTCCATGGTTTTATCATCGGTATAGGCCATCACATTGAACGATGTTCCATATGCCCTGAATTTCATTTCATCGGCCAATACAGTAAATGGTTTTTTGGGATTACTCACAACATCAAAATATGCTTCACCGGTGAGCTCCACGGTCCGAGTCTTCCCTCTGAATTGAGTTGGAAAACTCAGTGTACTTCCTCCGTTCAGCCATCCTGACGAACCGTCGGGAAGCACAAAACTCGTCCTGGCTCCAAAAGGAGAGTATATTTCAGCACAGGAAACAGACTGATTTCCTGCAATGTTGACTCTCCAATTATACAGGGCAAATAGAGCCATCGGTATAAAAAGTACTGCTGCTGCGCGGGTGATGAATCTGATCAGCATTGACCTTGTCTTTGCTCTAGGAACAGCAGCAGCGTCTTCCAGTCTCAAGATATGATGTATCCTGTCAAGAATCCTCTTTTCATCATAACCGGAAAGGGTAGTCTCTTCGGGTTCTTTGGACCAATCGTCCCACCTGTTTTTAGAGAACTTCGTGAGTTCCTCGTTCGCCAGTAGGTCTGAGAACCACTCTTCAATTTGCAATTGTTCCTTCTTACTCCCCTTACCTTCGAGATATCGTTGTACCGTGCGGGCATCAACTTGTTCGAATTTATTGCTCTCTGTATCCATATATACAATTTCATAAAAAAACTAAAAATACCCGAAATTCGGGTACTTTTAGTCAGTACCAACTTTAACTACTACTAACCTAAAACTAAACCTAAAGCTATATGCTTTTTCATACATAGTTTTCTAAATACTGATAATAATATCCCGGTGAGCAGGTTAGTTACTCAGTCAGAGGTGTTGTTTATATGTATTCAAAATAGAGATGAAATGTACCCCCTTCCTGATTGAAAGCCAGGCAGACCTGTTCAGATGATACTTCTCGACGATGAAACTGCAGGACCCGGAAGTGATGTTACTGGATAAAGAGCCAGATAAACAACAATGACATCAACCTGTTGTCCGAAAGCGCCTTATTTAAGGAGGATTTAGCCCTGTATAAGTGGTTTTCAACGGTTCTGGCGGAGATCTTTAGCTTTTCTGCAATTTCCTTGCTGGTCAGACCGTCCCGCATACTTAAGTGGTATATGGTTCTCTGCCTGTCAGGCAAATGTCTGATGGCGGCTCCAGCTAGCTCCACCATGTTGCGGTATTCAATATCGGCATTGGTTGAATCATCGTCGGTCAGGACTGTTTTACCATACTCCTCGAGGTGCTTCCTTTCTCTCGACAGTTTACGGAAATGCTTCCTGATGGTATTATAAGTAATAGTAAAGAGGTAGGACCCGATGTCATACTGGGAGTTGATGTCAGCCCGCTTCCT
>Ga0209013_10003019_pt1 | contig 15096 bp, 13 predicted proteins | sample Cruoilmetagenom2_FD_187291 | JGI IMG/M metagenome (GOLD analysis project Ga0209013, IMG submission 187291) | Oil polluted marine microbial communities from Coal Oil Point, Santa Barbara, California, USA - Sample 2 (SPAdes) (version 2) | ecosystem: Environmental > Aquatic > Marine > Oil seeps ... | reverse complement strand
TTAACTGTAAAGTATGGTTCCAAACAAAAAGAGTTTAACCATACTAAAGGCTTAGCGCTTTCATTTTATGCAGATGATAAGGTAGAATTTATTGTGAATCTCCTAAAGTCGATTTGGTAAAAAGCAAAAGTTGTTACTTCAGTTACTTTAAAAAAATTATTCTAAAAGTTTCTTTTCTGCAATCCTAATGAAATCGAGCTTTTTCGCGAAATTCATAAACTCCATTAAAAAACAATAGAAACCTGTGAATAAACAATTTTTATGCAACGACATAGAAGGGAAGTATAATATGAGTGGAATCAATATACATCTATTTTTTTATGACTAATATCATGAAAAATGATATCATCTTTTTTTAATTTTAGATAATTCAAAAGTTAAATTTTAATTATGAAAAACTCAAACCATTCACTTATTAGAACTATCGGTTATAAATTATTTATTCTTGGATTTATATTTTTATTGACGGCCTGTAAAGATAGCCCTTCAAAAGATAAAACGAGTAAAACTAAAACAGAGGAAATTGTAAAATTTAACGATATCTATTGGAATGTTAAAGCCATTAATCCAGATGGAAAAAGCTTAGATGTTAAAGCCTTTGATAAAGAAGGAAAATCTTTCGATATAAAGGCAATTCAAAACTCCGATCAAGATAACTTCTTAGATGTAAAAGCCATTGTAGATGGTGAGAAATTACCCGTTAAGATGTTAGAGAGTCATAATCAATTTGTTCCTGTTGCAGCTATAAATAGTGAAGGAATTAAGTATTACATTAAAGCAATAACAGCAGAAGGTGAAAAACTGGATGTTAAAGGTGTTGCAAGATTTGGAAATATTGTCATGATGAAAGCCATTACTAAAAAGGGGAATTTCTATGGAGTGAAAGCTATTTCACCAGCTGGACAACTTAATGATATTAAAGGAATAAAAATTAATAGAAAGGACAGAGATATGACTTTAAAAGGTATAGGTATCCATGCACATGTTAAAGCAATGCACCCAGCTACTAATGAAGATGAATTTAAATTATCTACAAAAAAGAAAAAGAAAGTAGAATATAAAAGTGATTTTGAAAGAATTATCTGGAATATTAAGGCGGTAACTGCTGATGGTAAAAATCTAGATGTGAAAGCTTTTGATGCTGAAGGCAATAAATTTGATGTAAAAGCAACCCAAGATTCTAAACAACATAGTTTTATGAATATTAAGGCATTTGTAGAAGGGGCCGAACTACCTGTTAAAATAATGCAAAGTTCAGACGAATATGCACCTATTAATGCTATTGGAAGAAACGGTACTATTTACGAAATTAAAGCATTAACTGAAAATAATGTAACACTAGATATAAAAGGTATTAGTCGTTCAGGTAACATTATTAATGTTAAAGCTATAAATGAAAATGGGGAATTCTATGGTGTTAAAGCTTTCGCTCAAGACGGAAAACTTAATCAAGTAAAAGGTATTAAAATTTTTGACAGAGAAGTAGAGATGAAAGTACAAGGACATCCAGTACTGGCTCATTTAAAAGCTATTAATCAATAATCTGCTCTGTCTCAATAAATAGAATATCTAATACTAAATTTTGCTTATTGCTGATGGTTAAGGATATGAGCTGTGACCTAATTGGGATTACACATATACATTGTTAGTGGTAGGGCTTTTGAATATGCTTTATTGAGGCGAGTGCCGATTCCAATCCCATTGATCGTCTCCAAGCCGCTAATTGACCTAAATGCATTGATTCATGATTGATGCACGTGAACGTAACCACATCTCCTAATGTTGGCATAAAATTACTGAATCGCCAAGTTAATGGTTCGTTTAATTTATTTTCATCCAAGTCTTTCAATAATCCTTTTACTTTATCATGTTGGTTTTCCAATTCCGTAATCAATAATTGTTTCGAAGGGTATTTGCTCTTATCGAGGTCAGGTTTTCTTCGGTCACCAGGGCCTTGGCGTACAAATAATTCAACCCAATTTCCAGGCATTTTAAATTCTGCCCCCAAATCTTGCGCTAAGTCTGCACTGCCAGTTATCAAATGTCCAATTGTAAAAGCAGGATGGTTATCAAGTCCCGGAGCTGGTACAATAGTCATTTGTTCTTCTGTGAGATTATGAATAAGGGCTTTTGCATATTCTAGATTAAAGTCATATTGTTTTAAGATTGTATCTAATGTCATAAAATTATTTTCTGCTTACAGCTAATGTGTTCGCGTATGGTTTTATTGCGTTGAGCACTAAGTTAGCAAAAAGAAAGGAACCCCTTGCTCAGCAGCAGGATTTTCCGAAAGGAAAATCAGAGGCAATGAACTATAAACGTTGTTAGACTTTATTTTTATAACTCTCAATAAGTACTTGAATTCATCATCATTCAATTTCTTTTTCTATGTTGGCGTTGAGCATCTTTAAATCATTATAAAATCGCTCATATGATTTTTCAATTTTTTTTAGATTATATAAATGATCCTCAAGTATATTTTCTGTTTTCATAGAATTTAAGGCTTGTCTATTGTCCCATTGAAATGCCGATACTGGTAAATTCTCATTTTCGTCGATATCAAATTTGCGATCTATCTTAACCAGTGATATTATATCATAAAAATGAGGAATCACCAAGGTCTTGAACGAATGCAAGGTTGTGGCTTGTGAACTTTTCAAGTCGTCCAATTTTGAACTCCATTCTAATAACAGATCATGTAGAGTCTGGTTACTTATATATTCAATATTTCCTGAATTAATCATATTAGTGAACGATGCCATGTTGGGGTCAAATATGGTTATTGATAATCCTTCAAAAAACAAACTGTCAATGAGGTTTTCATCTTTTTTATGGAAATTTTCACCCATGCTGCTTAACAATAATATCAAGGTTTTTCGAACATTTTTCGAATCTTCGATCTTGAACGCAAGTTCATCAATATTAATTTGGTTTTCGGCTCTGATAGCCTTTAACATAAGATGACCATTCTTCTTGTTTATTCTATTTTCATTCCAATTATTAATACTCAAAGCAATCAAGATCCCAATCACTACTAGTACAATCTCTCCAATAGCATATTTCAAATACTTTCCAGTTTTATTTTTTTCCATATGATAGTATCGTATTTTCCTGAAGAATTTAATCATAGAAAGTTAGTTAGTAGCTTATAAAGATAGAAAGAATATAATTGACTGTTTTAAGGCTTACAAATCGACTAATTAAATCGTTTTACAGTTCTATGATAGTATTTGGTTAGATTGAAAGTATTGTTAGTGTTTTGGGAGTTGGTTTTTAAGACTGATAAATATCATTTCATAAAAACAATCAATCTATACTTTTGTATTAGTATAAAATTATTTTGAACTAATGATAATTTTATATCTATCTTATATAGGCTTTGTCCTATTGATTATTTAACCCCTTTCTATGGTTATATCACAATTAACCAAACTAGTAATATGCAAAAAACCTTAAAACTATTTGTATTATGAAAATTAAAGAAAACAAAGGACTATGGTGGTTAACACGAGTGTTGAGCATGCTAATAATCGTAGGCTCTATATTATTGTATATAGGCTATAAAGTATTTCCAGAACCAGGGGAAGGTAATCCTTTAAGCACAAAAGAAATCATTGGATTCTGTTTAGTGGTAATAGGGTTTATTGGACTTTTACTCGCATGGAAATGGGAAATTAAAGGAGCTATAATTTCACTCATTGCCTTTGCCGGATTAGCAGTAATTTATCCTATGATACTTGTTCCAAGCCCTATGTATTTGTGGCCAGGTACTGCTGTATTATTTATTGTGCTATGGAAAAGAAGAAGAAATACAAAATAGGGAAAAAAATTATTAGATTATTTGTACTATAATGGTCAGCATTATGTTACTTTGCTTTGGTAAAAGCAATAGTTTCATTTGCTGATTTTTCTTTTAAAAGTTTTCTTCTCCAAAGTTTCTTTTACTAAAGTTAATGAAACACTTTTTGCACTAATCGACGATAGGAGAGAAGTGGAATGTGTGTGGAATGGAAATGATAATATTTATTAACTAAATTTGCTTTTAGTTTTACATAAATTATAATATCCAGTATGTACGATTTTTATTCAATAATGAAAAGTGAAGTTGTCTTCAATAAATTTGAAGTCGACAATGTCCTTTTCGTAGAATACAAGTGTCCATTAAAACAAGATGTGGTTGAAATTTGGTCAAAGTATGACTATGTTGTTTACATTTTAAGTGGAGAAAAAACTTGGCGTACCAGAGAAAAATCTTGGGTAGCAAAAAAAGGTGAAGCATTATATATTAAAAAAGGAGCTACAATTATCGAACAGAAGTTTGATGATGATTTTTGTATGCTTGGTTTTTTTATTTCAGATGATTTAATTAGACATACTTTAGATGATGTAATAAAAGCTACACCTATAAAAAATATTGACGAAGCAGATTTATTTGTTATCAATAAAATTCAGATAAATAATCAATTAGAAACATTCTTTCAATCTGCATTAGGATATTTTCATGATAAAAATATGCCATTAGAAGGGATATTAGAATTAAAAGTAAAAGAACTTATTTTAAATATAATTAATAGTAGGCAAAATTTAGAGATTGCTTCTCATTTAAAAAATATTGCGTTAAACGAACTTCCTTCATTACCTAATATAATGGAAGCTAATTTTTGCTATAATTTAAAACTCGACGAGTTTGCAACTTTATGTAATAGAAGCAAGTCAAGTTTTAAAAGAGACTTCAAAAACCATTATAACTGCAGCCCTGGTAAATGGATACTTGATAGAAGGTTGTCAAGAGCCGCAAAATTATTAAAATCGGATTTTGAGTCAATCTCCCAAGTTGCTTATGATTGTGGTTTTGAAAGTACTGCTCATTTTAGTAGAACATTCAAAATCAAGTATAATATCACCCCATCTTCATTTAAAAATGCTAAATAATCACTACAAAAATAGCATTGGGCTTTTCAGTCAAGTGATTGAGCCTTTAAGGATAATCTAAACTCTCTTTGTCACGTTCCTTTGCATTGAATCATAAAATAAATGAATCATGCTTAAGAATAAAACAGATATAGAATGGATATCATTAACAGAAAAGATATCCCAAGGATTTGCTGAAAAAGCAAAACAACATGATGAAAGTGGCACATTTGTACACGAAAATTATAATGTTTTAAAAGAACATAAATTTTTCTCTGCCATGATACCTAAAGAGTTAGGCGGTGAAGGGTTATCTCATACAGCTATGTGTGAATGTGTCAAAATTGTAGGTGAATCTTGTGGTTCTACCGCTTTGGCTTTATCAATGCATCAGCATTTAATTGCAGCAAGTGTTTGGAAGTATTTTAAAGATGGCTCAAACGAAACATTATTGCGAAATGTTTCAAATCATGAATTGATACTCATTAGTACAGGAGCAAGAGATTGGTTAGGCTCTAATGGAGAACTCAAAAAAACCAATGGAGGCTACCTATTCTCTGCAAAAAAACACTTTGCAAGCCAATCTGCTATTGGAGATATGGTTATTACAAGTAGTATTTATGAAGATACAAATAACCAAAAAAGTGTTTTGCATTTTGGAGTGCCAACTAATTCAGTAGGAGTTAGTTTATTAGACGATTGGCACGTTATGGGGATGAGGTCTACTGGGTCTCAAACGCTTGTTTTTGATAATGTGTTTATTCCTAATTCAGCCATTTCTTTAGAGAGACCACAAGGTGAATTTCATGGTGTTTGGAATGTAGTAATTCCTGTTGCAATGCCATTGATTATGGCGGCCTATGTTGGTATTGCAAAAGGTGCTTATAGTGAGGCAATAAAAATTGGTAAAAAATACCAAAGAAATCATAAGCATCTTAAGTACATAGTAGGTAAAATGTACAACTCTTATATACTGGCATTAACCCAATGGCATAGTATGGTACTTACTGCTAACAACTTAAGATTTGACCCAGATAATCAAAAGACTATAGACATTTTAAGTTTAAAAACAAACGTCAGCGATGCTTGTATAGATACTGTTAATCAATGCATGGACGCAGTTGGTGGACAAAGTTTTTATAAGAGTCATTCAATAGAAAGAATGTTTAGAGACGTTCAAGCTGGTAATTTTCACCCATTACCAAAATGGGACCAGTACGCCTTTACAGGAGAAATCATATTAAATAACAATTAATAAATAGATTATGGAAACTATTAAAATCATTCAAATTGTATCTGTGCTAATAAGTTTGATAGCACCAACATTCTTCTATGTTAATATTAGAGAGGGAATTAAAAACTCAAACTTTGAAACAAAACTAAAATTAAAATTTAATAGACTATTATTCATTGGAGTCTCGTTTTGGGTATTGGCGGTGTTTCTTTTAACACTAAATAACTTTTTCTCATATAATGAAGGAGAAAGCTTTCCTAAATTCTTATTAGGGTTGTTAGTTCCAGTAAGCGTTGTTCTAATTCTATTTAGCAACAAAAATTTTAGAACAATACTTGACAATATTTCCTTTAGATATTTGGCATTAGGCCAAACTTGGAGAGTATTAGGAGCTATTTTCTTTTTAGTTGCCATATCTGGTATTGGTCCAAAAGAATTTATTGGTTCAGGAATAGGTGATATTACAACAGGAGCAATAGCCATTCTTACAGTTTGGTCTTTAAGTAAAGGATTTGGTTGGTCAAAAATATCAATGTTTGGATTAGTAGCTTTTGGAGTAGTTGACTTACTCATAGTTCTTTTTATTCTTCTTACCAAATATCCAATCTGGAGTAGTGCTATTCCTTCTACAGCTTCTGCTGGGTCTTTTCCTATGATGCTTATTATAGGCATTGCAGCACCAATGGCTCTTTTATTACATGTTTTTATGTTAAGAAAGCTGATTCTTGAAGAGAAGCCCAAATTAATTTCAAATTAATCTTATCCATTATAAAAACTATATAACATGAATGCTACAAAAAAATATTTCACTCAAGATTTTATAAAGTTCTTTAAAGAACTTGAAAGTAATAATAATAAAGAATGGTTTAATAAAAATAAACCCAGTTATGAAGAATTTGTAGACATACCATTTAACCTATTTGTAAAAAGGTTATTGGAAATCTTATACAAACTTGATGGAACAATTAGGATTAATGCAAGTGAAGCGATTTTTAGATTAAATAGAGACTTGCGTTTTTCAAAAGATAAGTCGCCATATAAGGTTTTTAAATCTGCTTTAATTAGCTCAAAAGGAAAAAGAAATAAAGCAGAACCAGGCTTCTATTTAGAAATTGGTGCAACTGATATAAAAATTTCAGGTGGTTGTTTTAAGCTAACACCAAAACAAATGAAGCATATAGACAATAATATGCACTTAATAAACCCAATAATAAGCAAACAGACATTTGTTAGCTATTGTGGTGAATTAAGAAAAACAAAAAGCAGTTTAACATTTGAAACATTATTGTCATCAGAATTAGTGTCTAGTGATGAGTTAGATATTTTGATTCTAACACATTGGCAAATAATGTTACCTGTGGTAAATATTTTTAAAGAAATATTAAAACAAGAGAAACAGTAAAATAGTTTCATCAGTGAAGCAATAATAATTAATCAGATTATTAAAAATTAAATAAGATGAATGCAATAAAAAAAATAAAAAACTCGACAAACAAATTTGCAAGTAATTGGGCAAAATTTGTGATAAAAAATAAATGGCCTGTATTGATATGTTCATTCTTATTGGTAATTGGTCTTGGTTCTCAAGGTAAATTAGAGTTTGATGGAGATTACCATGTGTTCTTTAGTGAATCAAATCCTGAATTGGAGGCTTTTGATGCATTACAAGAAAAATACACAAAAGATGATAATGTAATTATGGTATTATCACCATCTAACAAAGATGTTTTTACAAAATTAAACTTAACAGCAATAGAGGATTTAACGGCTCAATCATGGAATACACCATATTCTTCGAGGGTTGATGCAATTACAAATTTTCAGCATACAAGTGCTCTTGGTGATGATTTATATGTTGATGATTTATCCTATAATTCATTAAATAAAAGCGAATCAGAGATTAATAAAATTAAAGAAATAGCTTTAAAAGAGCCAATGCTGGTAAATCGGATTGTTAATGAAGAAGGTAGCGTCACTGCTATTAATATTACTGTTAGATTACCAGGAGAGGATAGTGCAAAAGAGGTTCCAGAAGTAACTAAATATGTTAGAGATATGGTGTCTAACTTTAAGAGTAAATATCCACATTTCGATGTACACATTTCTGGAATGGTTCCTCTAAACACTGCATTTTTTGAGGCTTCAATGAAAGATATGGGATTAACAGGTATAATGATATTAATTGTCATTATTACAACATTTTTACTTACAAGGAGCATTCAAAGTACATTAACAACCCTTGTTGTTGTTATGTTTTCTATTATTAGTACGTTAGGGTTTGTGGGTCTTACAGGAATTAAATTAACACCACCATCCTCTGTTTTTCCTACTATGGTATTAACATTAGCAGTAGCAGATAGTATACATATTATCATAACAATGCTACAAAAAATGCGTAAAGATGGCTTAAACAAAAAAGAGGCTTTAATAGAGTCTATGCGCCTAAATTTTATGCCAGTTTTTATAACAAGTCTTACAACGGTTATTGGTTTTTTAACAATGAATTTTGGCGATGTTCCACCATTCTGGGATTTAGGAAATATTACGGCTTTTGGAATGGCTATGGCATTTCTTTTTTCAACTACTACTTTACCAGCATTAATGGCAATTCTTCCAATAAAGGTTAAGTCTAAAATTAAAGAAAATGAACCAGTATATTATTTTAATTGGTATTCTGGACTGGCACGTTTTGTAATAAAGCAACCTATAAAATTGTCAATTATTTCATTTTTGGTAATTGGTTTTTTAACATACTTGGCAAGTAAAAACACATTTAATGATGAGTTTATTAATTATTTCGATGAGAGTGTTGAATTTAGAACAGATACAGATTATATAAGCGAAAATTTAACTGGAGTATATAATGTAGAATACTCAATTGGCAGTGGAGAAAGTGGAGGTATTAACAACCCAAATTATCTCAATAAACTTAATGAATTTGAAGACTGGTTAAAGCAGCAACCAGAAGTAGTTCATGTAAACGCTTTTAGTGAAGTAGCAAGACGTATTAATAAATCTATGAATGGAGATGATGAGCGTTTTTATAAAATTCCAAGCACTCGTGAAGAAGCTGCACAGTACTTATTACTTTATGAACTGTCATTACCCTTTGGTTTAGACTTAAACAATCAAATTAATGTAGATAAATCTGAAACAAGAGTAACAGTTACAGTAAAAAACCTTGATAGTCCTCAAATGATTGAATTTTCAAAAAGGGGTGAACAATGGTTAAGGGATAACACACCTACAGAAATGCACGCCATTGGTGTAAGTCCAATGTTAATGTTTTCTAAACTTGGTTTTAGACAAGCAGATAGTATGTTTAAAGGGAACATTATTGCGCTCATATTAATATCTCTTGTTCTTATGATTGCTTTACGCAACTTTAAATTAGGAATGTTGAGTATAATTCCTAATGTAGCACCTGTGCTTATTGGTTTTGGTATTTGGACATTATATAAAGCGCAAATTAATACAGGAATGGTTATAGTGTTTGGTATGACCTTGGGAATTATAGTCGATGATACAGTTCATTTCATGAGTAAATTCTTAAGGGCTAAAAGAGAGTATGGTTATAATGCTAATCAAGCTGTAGAGTATGCATTTGAAACTGTTGGGCAAGCATTAATAACAACAACAGTAGTTCTTTTGGCTGGTTTTGCAGTGTTGTCAACATCTTCATTTGCACTTAACAGTTATATGGCAAGAATAACAGTGGTAATTATTATATCAGCATTAATTATCGATTTTATTCTACTACCATCATTACTAATATTAACAAATAAAGAAAAAAAGAAAGTCAAAAAGAAGTACACATCTTTCTTTTATTTCAGATAAACTTTAAAAATTAAAAACAATGAAAAATTTAATTATTACAATGGTTAGCTCAATTGCAATTACTGCAATGGGTATAGCTCAAGAAAACAAAGGTTTAGAAATTGCTAAAGCCGCAGTTCAAGCAGATTTAGGTTTTAATAGTTCGATAGTGAATCTTAAAATGGTATTAACAAATAGTAATGGACAAATTAGTGAACGTGCATTAATAATAAAGACCCTTGAATTGCACAAAGATGGTGACATGTCACTGATAGTATTTGAAAGTCCACGAGATGTTAAAGGAACATCAACGCTAACTTATACGCATAAAATAGGTTCAGATGACCAATGGTTGTATCTGCCATCTATAAAACGTGTTAAAAGAATTTCTTCAAATAACAAATCTGGACCTTTTGTGGGTAGCGAATTTGCGTATGAAGACTTATCCTCTCAAGAAATAGAAAAGTATAATTATAAGTTCTTGGAAGAAAAAGAGAATCTATTAATTGTAGAACAAGACCCTGTTGACCCAAAATCTGGTTACACAAGAAGGATTGTTACTTACAATAAACATAAAGGGTATAGAATTGAAAAAATAGAATTTTTTGACAGAAAAAATACGCTGTTGAAAACTCTTAATTATACTGCTTATAAGTTATACAAAGATAAATTTTGGAGAGCCAATACTTTAAAAATGGTAAATCATCAAAGTAAAAAAGAAACCTTATTGGACTTCTTCGATTATAATTTTGATGCAAATCTAAATGAAGAAGATTTTACTCAAAATGCGTTAAAAAGAAATTGATTAATAGTATTAGTTGGTTTAGCTAGTTGTTGATTTGATAGAGGCCGGAGACAGAGTTTTGGTTTCCGGTATTCTATCTTCAAATTCAAAAGTCATGAAAATTAAATATTTATTCATATTCACATTATTAGCTCACGTAGTAAGTGCTCAAAATGCAAGTGTCAATCACGATTTTGAGTTAGACCTTGAAGCAGAATACAGATACTTTTATAACTCACCTTCTTTTGACGGTCAAAAAAGTAATTTTCCATCAATGGCATTTAGACCAAAATATACTTTAGACTGGAATAAAGGGTATGAAAGTATAAATGCAGAAACTTTTTTTAGATTAGATATAGATAATGAGCGTACTCATTGGGATATTAGAGAATTATACTACCAAACAGTTAAAAACAATTGGGAATTAAGCGTTGGTTTTAAAAAAATATTTTGGGGCGTTACAGAAAGCAACCATTTAGTTGACATCATAAACCAAACAGATGTAGTAGAAAGCTTTGATGGTGAACAAAAATTAGGTCAGCCAATGGTGCAGTATTCATTAAATACAAGCTTTGGCACATTAGATTTTTTTTATTTACCCTTTCATCGCAAAAGAAATTATCCAGGCGAAAAAGGACGCTTTAGGTTTTCAACTGTAATCCATTCAGATGATATTAAATATGAATCTTCATCAAAAGAATGGCATCAAGATTTCGCTATAAGATATGCTCATAGCTTTTCAATAATTGACATTGGGTTATCACATTTTTATGGTACTGGCAGAGAGCCTTTATTTCAATTTACTAATCAAGGAGATATTGATGCTTTTTATCCAGTAATTAACCAAACAGGTTTTGATTTACAGCTTACTTATAATGCTTTTTTATGGAAGATGGAGAGCATATATAGACAAAGTGATTTTCAAGATTTTTTTGCATTGACTGCTGGTGTTGAGTATACCATAAGTAATATTAAAAACTCTGGAATGGATGTTGGGCTTATTGGGGAATACCTCTACGATGAAAGGGATGATTTGGCATTAAGTGCTATGCAAAATGATATTTTCATTGGAACCAGAATAGCATTTAACGATATACAAGATACTTCTATTTTGGCTGGTATGATATCCGATATTGAAAATAGTAGTAAAATATTAAGTATTGAAGCATCAAGAAGGTTTGGAAGTAGTTATAAGTTAGAAATAGTTGGTAGGTTTTTTCAAAATATAGATGGTCAGGAACTAATACTTTCTAACTTTAAAAATGACAGTTTTTTAAAAATAAACTTCATTAAATACTTTTAGCAAACTCTATAAATATTAAAAAAATATATCATGAAAAAAATAATTATTACTCTATTACTATTAATAGTAGTCATCAGTATTAATGCACAGCAAATCATTGGAAGTTGGGAAGGTGTATTAAAAACTCAAGGAACAGAAATGAAATTGATTTTTAACATATCACAAGTTAAAGAAGGCTTAAAAGGAACTCTTGATAGTCCAAATCAAAAAGCATTTGGAATCCCGATTACATCAATTAATTATGCAAATAAAGCATTAAACATTGACATTTCGAATCTTCAAATTAAATATGATGGTGAATTGGTTGATAACAATACAATAGATGGAATTTTTTCGCAAGGTAATTTCTCAACAGAAATGTTGTTAAAAAGAGTTGAAAAAGAAAATAATCTTCAGAAAAAAAGCATGCCTACCGATAAAAATAAATCAGATTTAAAGCCACGAAATAAAACTTTAAAAGAGAATGCAGGGAGTATAAAGGGATTAAATTATAAAAGCACTCATTTCGAAAATAGTCAAGATACAAATCTGGAGTCAAGTAAAATTAATTTAATTACGACAGATATAGACAACTTTTGGATTGCTTGGGAAAAATCAAAAACTGAATTTGATTCTTTGGTTTTTGATTCAATGTATATCGCAAAAGGGTCAGAGGGTTTAAAGGGTTTTATGCCTTATCGCATTGTAAGCGCAGGCAAATTAGTTAAGACGATAAACAAAAATAGGAGTTACTATGAACAATTAAAGAAAAGTACTTTACAGATAGAGAGTATGAAAGATGATATTAAAAAATCTTTAATTAATCTTTCAAGCATTTATCCAGATGCAAAATTTCCACCTGTATATTTTGTTGTTGGAGCACTTAATTCAGGAGGTACATCTATAGAGAATGGGTTAGTCATTGGTGTTGATATGTATGGAAAAACTACAAATACCAAAATGGAAGAGTTGCGTCCTTGGTTACAGACGGTTTTAAAGCCAGTAACTGAAATTCCATACATTGTTGCGCATGAGCTAATCCATTTTCAACAAAACTATAAAACAGATAATTTACTTGGTGCTTCAATTAAAGAAGGTTCAGCCGATTTTATCGCAGAATTAATTGCGGGAAAGCATATTAACCATCATGTACATGATTTTGCTAATCCAATTGAGGAAAAATTATGGAATGAATTTAAAGAAATAATGCATAATAATGACTTTAGTGGTTGGCTATATTCTTCAATAAAAGGGCGGCCTAACGATTTAGGATATTGGATGGGTTACAAAATAACGGAGTCATATTATAAAATTGCTAAAGATAAAAAAGAAGCAATTTCTGATATTTTAAACATTAAAGATTTTGATAAATTTCTTAAAGAAAGTAATTACAAACTAAAGTATTAATCATGAGAATAATAGAAATGAAAACGGATTCAAGAAAGCTTTCAGCTACTTTATTTGAAGAAACAGGTAGTAATGATGTTCTCGTTATAGCTTCAGCAACTGGTGTCAAGCAATCTTATTATCAAAAATTTGCTGAATTTATATCTAAACAAAATATTACGGTTATTACATTTGACTATAAAGGTATAGGTCGCTCATTAAATGAACCGATTAAGGAGTTAACGAATAATGTTACAGACTGGGGAAAGAAAGATTTAGAAAGTGTACTTAACTATGTAATAAATAACTATCCTAATTCCAAAAAATATTTCCTTGGCCACAGCATGGGAGGACAGCTATTAGGATTGTCTAAATCATCGGTAATACTAGATAAAATAATTTTAGTAGCTGCTCAATCAGGTTTTTGGAAATATTGGAATGGTATTGATAAAATAAAAATGTGGGCAAATTGGAATATCATATTCCCTGTTATGATTCAATTGTTTGGTTACATGCCAACAAGTAGAATTAGTCGCATGGAAGATCTTCCTAAAAATGTTGCAAAACAGTGGAGCAATTGGGGTAGGGAGAAAGAGTATTTATTGAGCGAATTATCTCTTAAAGAAACGGTATTTGAAAAACTAAAGCAAGAAATAACTTCTTTTAGTATTGAAGATGATATATATGCACCTAAACAAGCAGTCGAATGGTTAGAGTCAAAATTCAGCAATGCAAGAATAAAACAAGTTCATCTAATACCTCAAGATTTTAATTCTAATAAAATTGGTCATTTCGGAATTTTTAAAGATAAATTCAAAGACAATATTTGGAAATTGTTACTAAATGAAATTAGGCATATCGATTCTTACGAAATTGATAAAATAGCCTAAAGGTTAATAAAAATGACCTCATAAAACTTTGGTTAAAACAATAGGTGAGTGGAGCAACCATATTTTAGGGGTTTAGTTACTCATTTTGTAAGTTTCTCTACATTTTAAAGCATTTTCTTTAGTAATCTTGGTTAGTTACAATGTTTCCTAAAATATAGCGTAACGAACCGTTAATTGTTTCCAAAGTTTTATGCAGTCTTGATTTTTTTGTTTCCTTTTTTATCAAGAAAAAAAGATAAATCAAACCTTTAGAAGTTCTACAGTTTAATTTCTATTTTACATAATATTAGAAGTTACAATTAAAAGAATATTCTAATGGAAGTGAGAATAAAGCAAGTGTACAGAAATTTTTAAGCAAAGAATTGAGCAAGGGAAAATTTTGTACTGTTGCGTAATGCTTACTAGAAGTTTCTGAAAACTTTTTACAACGAGAATTTCAATTATAGACGAATTATAAATACGAAGCTAAAAGCTTTTGCTTTTTTTGGCGTTGGCAAGCGATGGATAATTGTGTTATAAATAAATTGCAATTAGCAATTTGATTTTATAAAAGCAATCGAGCGTTTGGTAGCGGCAATTTTACATAATGGCAAATTATAGCTACAAATGATTTCCTTATTAATCTAAAAATTAATAATCCACGAGAATCGCGTATTTAAAATTTTAATGACCCAAGTACTGAATATCGTAAAGAATAAATACAGCTTCTGGGATATTTTACATAATATAGAATTATAGCTTACGAATGAATAAACCACTATTATAGACAAAACAATATATTTGTACTATAATT
>Ga0209013_10003018_pt1 | contig 15100 bp, 13 predicted proteins | sample Cruoilmetagenom2_FD_187291 | JGI IMG/M metagenome (GOLD analysis project Ga0209013, IMG submission 187291) | Oil polluted marine microbial communities from Coal Oil Point, Santa Barbara, California, USA - Sample 2 (SPAdes) (version 2) | ecosystem: Environmental > Aquatic > Marine > Oil seeps ... | reverse complement strand
TCAGCTGTCGAGATAGCCAGGGCAGCTTCTGCCGTAGAAGTCGCACGAGCTGTTTCCACTGTCGAGATCACCAAATCTATGGCTGAAATAGAAGCATCAAAACCTGTCGAGCAAGCCAATACGTTTCATACTGTAATGCACAAAATCCCACTGGAAGATATCAAAGCAAAGGCAGCAGCCACGATCGCAAATTCTGTTGCAAGAGTAGAGGTGACAAAGGCCAATGCAATTGCAGAAGTGGCACATGCAGTTGCAGCAGTTGAAATTGCAGAAGCTCAGGATATTCAAGTAATGCAGCAGGAGATTGAAGCCGAAGAGAAAGCCGGAAGGAACGGCTCGACTACCTACCCGACAATACTTATCAGAATGATTGAAAACTAATAAGTCTTTTATTATACGTTATCCTAAAATATATTCAGGATAACGGAATCTTTCACTATCCGATCCAAATTTCAAAATGACATTCAAATATTTTTCCCCTATGAATTTTGATATACTCACAAAAAATGAGGATACATTAAGATGCCATCTGAATATTTATCGATTATTACCGCCCTATTGACTGTTGCCTGCCTGCTCTTGTTATTTGGACTGATGATGCTCAGGCAAAAACATAAAGCCGAGTTGGAAAATCAAACCAGAGAGAGAGATTTTCTTATCGTTTCATTAGAAGAGAATAACAAGTTGCTAAGACAAAGTGAAATTGACTATGCAGAGGAGGAGGATCGAGCAGTTGCTTTTGATCGTCAAAACGCTATTTACAAAGAGCGGATCGATGGGCTTCTCGAGAAGACAAGCAAGTTCGATCAGCTTCAAAGGCAACTCACTGAGGCATCCGGTCAAATCAAAGCGCTCGAAACAATGCTTGAAAATGAGCAGAGAGTAGGCTCTGAGAAACTGGAACTGCTGGAGAAAAATAGAGAGCAGATGAAAATGGAGTTCAAAGAGTTGGCAGATAGCATTTTGAAAACAAATTCCAAACATTTTTCCCATCAAAATTCAGAAAATTTGACAAAGATGATCACACCCATCAGGGAACAATTTGACGCATTCAAAAAACAGATCAATGATGTCTATATCAATGAGACAAAAGAGCGCTCTATGCTCCAGGCAGAGATCAATCATATCAAAGAGATCAATCTACAGATGAGCAAAGAAGCCAACAATCTCACCAATGCCCTCAAAGGCGAAAGCAAGACGCAGGGAATCTGGGGTGAAATGATCCTCGAACGCGTGCTGGAAAACTCCGGCTTGAGAGCCGGTGAATCCTACAAGCGCGAGGTAAGCCTGGAGCACGAAAGTGATAACAGTCGCTATCGTCCGGATGTCATCGTCTATCTACCTGACCAAAGAGAGATCATCATCGATGCCAAGACATCACTTCGTGCCTATGAACAATATGTCTCCGCAGAAGACGAGGATCAAAAGCATCATTTTGCCAATCAGCACCTTGCTTCGATGCGAAAGCACATCAGAGAGTTGAGTGACAAAGACTATACCGGGCTCAAAGGAGTGGAGACGCTGGACTTTATCTTTATGTTTGTACCTATAGAGAGTGGTTTGTTGATGGCGATGGAACATGACTCCGGACTCTTTGACCATGCATTCAAAAAGAATGTCATTTTGGTAGGTCCTACTACCTTGATGGTGGCACTCAGGGCAGTCGAAAATACATGGAAGCAGGAGCACCAGCAGCGAAACGCCATGGAGATAGCCAAACGTGCCGGACTTCTTTTTGATAAATTCGTAGGTTTTGTGGAGAGTGTAGAAAAGCTGGGGAAACAAATCAGTGTTGTGCAAAAAACCTATGATGAGAGCTATGGAAAGCTTCATTCGGGTGCAGGCAGCATCACAAGGCAATTTCAAAAACTTGAAAAACTTGGTGCCGCAGCCAGTAAAAAATTGCCGGAACATATCGCAAGACAGATAGAAGAATAAGCCAAAACAGGGCAATAAGGGTTAAATTTTACATTTTTTTTAAATTTACAGCTTCACATAATATAAATCCGTTATAATACCTGCGATGAAAGATGAGATGTGAGTTCATCTTTAGTGTGACCGTAAGTGTTCTGCTAGACCGAAAAGCTCTCGATTTTGATTCCACTTCGTAACTGAAGTGCATTTCCCTATAAAAAGGTATTACTATGGCAGAATTGCTTAACGGAACCGTAAAATGGTTCAACGACGAAAAAGGTTATGGATTTATCCAGCAAGAAAATGGTGGTAGTGACGTATTTGTTCACTTCAGACAAGTAAACAGCACTGGTGCTGGGCGTGTTTCTTTGGCAGAAGGCCAGAGTGTAACATTTGAAGTTGGCGAAGGTCAAAAAGGCCCTCAGGCTGAAAATGTAACACCTCTCTAGGTTGTTGCCTCAAACAGGTATTCCACCTGTTTGAAACTTTGAACAAACTCCAAATTTTTTACCCCCTATCTTTTTTTTTCACAATCCGCTATAATGCGACAAATTTTCTACAAATATAAATAATTCTTCAGATAATTCAGATTTATCCTTATTTAACGATACAGTAAAAATGTTTCCGGAATTGATTGTATTTTATGAAAACATATCAATACGAAAGAAACACTATGAAATTTACCGATTTTAATTTAAAATCAACGATCCGGGAATCAATCGACGAAGCCGGATTTAAAGAACCCAGTCCCGTACAAAAAGAAGCTATACCTCTTATACTTGAAGGACATGATATTATCGCTCAGGCACAGACAGGTACAGGTAAAACTGCTGCCTTTGGGCTGCCGATCATGAATCAGATGAAAGCAGATGGAAGTGTCGAAGGACTGGTCATCGTCCCTACCCGTGAGCTGGCTATGCAGGTGAGTGATGAACTTTATCGTTTTGGGAAGCACTCCGGACTCAAGACGGCAACGGTTTATGGCGGAACCGCTTATGGCAAGCAGATCGAGCGTATCAAGCAGGCATCCGTTGTCGTTGCTACTCCGGGAAGATTGCAAGACCTTCTCATGAGCGGAAAGATCAAAATCTCTCCCCAGTTTGTCGTATTGGATGAGGCAGATGAGATGCTGGATATGGGATTTCTCGATGAGATCAAAAATATCTTTACTTTTCTCCCTGAAGAGCGACAAACACTGATGTTTTCCGCGACGATGCCAAAAGGGATTCGCCGACTTGCTGAACAGATACTCGACAAACCAAAAACCATCTCTATCACCAAAGCAGAGAGCACCAATGAAAATATTACACAACACTATTATGTGGTGCAGGAGAGAGAGCGCGATGATGCACTGGTGCGTTTGATTGATTATAAAACCCCTACTAAGTGTATCATCTTCTGTCGTATGAAAAAAGAGGTAGACAGACTGGTGTCGCACCTCACTTCCCAGGGCTTCAAGGTCAGTGGACTCCATGGAGATATGGAGCAAAAACAGCGTGAAGTAACAATCCGTGGATTCAAACAGAGTGGTATCGATATTCTTGTCGCTACCGATGTGGCAGCGCGTGGCCTGGATGTCAACGATGTATCCCATGTCTTCAACTACCATATCCCTTTTGATTCTGAAAGTTATGTACACCGTATCGGCCGTACAGGCCGTGCAGGTAAAACAGGTGAGGCGATCACACTGGTGACCCCCGGTGAACTCAGAACGATCAAGCGTATCGAAAAAGATGTCGGTGCCAAGCTGGCAACACAGGTCATCCCTACTCGCCAGGAAGTACAAAACAGCAAATCCGATGAGCTGATCGCTGCCATCGCAGGAACACAGATTACGGAAAATGCCATCAATCTGGTCAAAACGCTTCAGCACGATCTTGATATCGTCACCATTGCTCATCTACTGGCTTCGCGCTTGCAGGCGAGTCAAAGCATCAAAGGAAAAGAGAATATCGGCTTGGGACTCGAAGAGATAGAGCTCCTGATCGAGAGAGCGATGCAAAGCAGGGGCAACGACCGCGGCAGAAGCGGGCACAGACGCCGAAGACCCAGCAGCGGTGGCAGAAATAGTCGAAACCAGCGCAGCAGTCGCGGCGGCAGCGGACATCGCGGACAAAGAAACAGTAAGCCGAGAAGAGATTAAGTAAAAAAGCTCGAAGGATTATCGTGAAATTATTAGTATCCGCCCTGGAGCCCTCCTCCAATTTGCATCTCAAAGAAGTCCTCAAACACACTCAGGATGTAGAGCTGCTGGGTATCTTCGATAAGTCGCTTGGAGATCCACTCTATGATATTTCTCAGATGGCGATTATGGGAGTGGTCGATGCACTCAAAAAGCTACGCTGGTTTTTTAAAGTGGCTGATGAGATGGTCGCACTCGCCGAGCAGGCAGACAAAATTCTCCTAATGGATAGCTCCGGCTTCAACCTCCCGCTCGCCAAAAAACTTAAAAAAGCCTATCCGGATAAAGAGATTATCTATTATATCCTCCCCCAGATATGGGTCACCCGTCCCAAACGCGTGAAGAAATTGGAAGCCTATTGCGACAGACTACTGGGCATTCTTCCTTTTGAAATAGACTACTATCAACACAAAGCAGAGTATGTGGGTCATCCTCTGCTTGATGAGATCGATCTGACAAAAAAAGAGAGCAGTGATGGATCAAATGAAAGTAGAACCATCGCCTATCTTCCCGGAAGCCGTCGGGGAGAGATCACTAAACTGATGCCTCTTTATCGTCAACTCAGAGCAAAACTGCCTACACAACATGCGCTGCTTGTGGTACCCTCCACTTTCAGCCAGGAGACCATTGATGAACTCTATGGAGATGTAGAGGGGTTTGAAATCGTCAAAGATACACATGCTGCTCTCTATTGTTCTGATTTCGCTTTTATATGCAGTGGAACTGCTACACTCGAAGCAGCACTCATAGGGACTCCTTTTATACTCAACTATATCGCCAAAAAAATAGACTATTTTATCGGGACAAAATTTCTGGGTCTCACACAGATAGGACTTGCCAATATCATTTTAAACCATCATGACGGGTCAACACTTCACAATGAACTGATCCAGGAAGATGTCACCCTGGAAAATCTCCTCTCGGAATATAATCATTTTGATCAAAAACTATTTGCTCAAAAAGCCGATGAGCTCAAGGCGTACCTGGGTCACGGCAGCAGCCAAAATGTTGCAAGTATCATTATGGAATAAATTTTGATATTTATTAATTTTAAGAAAATATCATGCTAGTTCATATCTGCTGCTCTGTCGACAGTCACTACTTTTTACAAAAACTTCAAGAAAGTTATCCGGATGAAAAGCTCACCGGGTTTTTTTATGATCCCAATATCCATCCCTACAGCGAATATCAACTTCGACTGCTCGATGTAAGGCGATCATGCCAAAAACTGGGTGTTGAGCTGATAGAAGGGGAATATGATACAGAGAGTTGGCTCAAAGCGGTTCGGGGATTGGAACATGAGCCTGAGAAGGGAGCACGATGCTCTGTTTGTTTTGATCATCGCTTTGAAGTTTCAGCAAAAAAAGCACAGATGATTGGAGAGCATACCTTCACCTCCACCCTCTTGACTAGTCCGAAAAAGTCACTCACTCAACTCCAAAAAGCAGGTGAAACACTTGCGGAGAAATATGGGTTGGAATTTTTGGCTCCTGATTATCGAAAAGCATCCGGAACACAGGAGCAAAACAGGATGGCAAAAGAAGATGCACTCTATCGACAGGACTATTGCGGCTGCATTTATGGATTGACCATGCAGCGTGAACAGCAGGATAAATTGGCTGACGAGCTCTTTGTGCCCGTTTCCGGACAACTGCAGCCTGAATCGATCGAGGAACGTATTGCTCTGTATGAAAAACGTTGGGAGTATGAAAAGCAGAAAATTCCTTACAAGATTATCAGGCAGCGCTTTCTCAACTGGCGACTTATAAGTGGCCTTGTGCGAATCAAAAAGCAGATTACTCCAGCCCATTTACTCCCCTATTCTACACTAAAAAGCGACTACAGCAGAGGCAAAATTGAGTACCAAATTGATGGCCAACACTATATGAATCGTGACGAAGTACGCTTTGTGTCATTGGACCGATACAATCACCTCTGCGGTACCGATTATGAAAGTGCCCAGGCATTGATATTTTCTCCGCCATCCTTCGCAGATGAACTTAAAGTACGTCATCTTTTGGAACCTGGCCTCTTCTCTCTTTCTACTATTTTGATCATCGATGAGATACCGACAAAAAAAATAGAAATTCTTTGCCAAAGCAAGGTATACAGTGATGTGCGAGAAATTCTTGTCGAACTCTAAAAAGTAGCTCTGAATTTTTTGCCATTTTTTAAATATTTTTCGGTAGAATTAACCTTCTAATTTTCATATAAAGGCTCAACTTGTTATTTGATGTTGTTGAAATCCAAAAAATCCTACCCCATCGCTATCCTTTCCTCCTATTGGACAGAATTACAGCACTTGTCGAAGGCGAATCGATAGAGGGATATAAAAATGTTACGATCTCTGAGCCTGTTTTTCAAGGTCATTTTCCTGATCATCCTATTTATCCGGGTGTAATGATCATCGAGGGAATGGCACAGGCAGGCGGTGTCCTGGCTTTTCAAAGTCTTCCGGAGGAAGATAAAGCGAAAGCTGATTCAAAAGTGGTCTATTTTATGAGTATCGACAGGGCCAAGTTCAGGGCACCTGTTACACCTGGAGATAAACTTATCTACAAACTCACTGTGATGAAAAACAAAGGGCCGGTCTGGCAGCTCGATGCTAAAGCTTATGTGGATGACAAAGTTGTTGCCCAGGCAGAACTCAAAGCAATGATTGTAGACAAATAAGGAAGATTTGATTGATACAGAAAATTCATCCGACTTCTATTATTGAAGAGGGAGCAGTGATTGGCGATAATGTAACGATTGGCCCTTTTTGCTACATCACTAAAAAAGTGACGATCGGAAACGGAACCACTATCGCTTCCCATGTACTCATCGAGGGAGACACAAAGATTGGAGAAAACAACCAAATCTTTGCTCACTCCGCCATAGGAACTATTCCTCAGGATTTGAAATATAAAGGTGAAGAGGTTCAGCTGATTATCGGAAATGGCAATATTATCAGGGAATTTGCTCAAATTAACTCAGGGACTGAGGATGGCGGCAGCATCACCCGCATAGGAGATAATAATCTTCTAATGGGATATGTTCACATTGCCCATGATGTGCAGATTGGAAATAAATGCATTATAGCCAACGGTACAGCAATAGCAGGTCATGTTGAAATGGGAGATTTTGTTGTCGTAGGCGGACTCAGTGCTATACATCAGTTCAGCAAATTGGGTGATTATGCTATGCTGGCAGGTGTCAGTGCCTTGGCGCAGGATATCCCTCCTTTTTGTATGGCAGAAGGAAATCGTGCTATGCTTAGAGGACTCAATCTGACTGGTTTAAGAAGAGGCATTGATCGTGATGAAATCAATGCCCTTAAGAGTGCCTATAGAGAACTTTTTGAAAAAGGTCAGCCTTTGCAAGAGTGTGCACAGCAGCTTTTTGAAGAGAGTGACTCTGTCTTTGTCAAACAATTAAGTGAATTTATCAAGAATTCCAAGCGGGGTATTCCGTTTACGAGGAAAATAAATGTCTAAAAAATTATGTAGTTTCTGCAACGCTCATGAGAGTGAAAAAAATCCATTGATTGCAGGTTCGGATGCCTATATCTGCTCCAATTGTGTTGTCTCTGCCTACAAGATCCTTTTTGGCGAAGAGGAACCTTCTGCCCAAATCGATTTCAACGAGGAATTATTGGCTCCCAAAGAGATCAAGCATATGCTCGATGAATATGTAATAGGACAAGAGAGTGCAAAGAAGACGCTAAGTGTTGCCGTATACAATCACTATAAGCGCATCTTCAAGGATATCAAAGAGGACGATACACAGATTGCAAAGTCCAATATTCTTTTGCTCGGACCGACAGGAAGCGGAAAAACACTTCTTGCTCAGACAATCGCACGCTTCCTGAATGTTCCCATAGCAATAGCTGATGCAACCAACTTGACAGAAGCTGGATACGTGGGAGAAGATGTAGAAAATATTCTCACGAAACTCCTGCAGGCTGCCGATGGAGATGTCCAACTTGCTGAACAGGGTATCGTCTTTATCGATGAGGTTGATAAGGTAGCACGGATGGGAGAAAACCGCTCCATTACGCGTGATGTCTCCGGCGAAGGAGTCCAACAGGCACTCTTGAAGATCATCGAAGGCTCCGTCGTCAATATTCCGCCCAAAGGGGGTCGAAAGCACCCCAACCAGGACTTCCTCCAGATCGATACTTCCAATATTCTATTTATCTGCGGCGGGGCATTTGATGGTCTCAATGATATCATCAAGAGACGACTCGGCAGCAATACACTGGGGTTTGGACAGGAAAAACGCAGTAAAAAAGAGGAAGAAGATATGCTTCATCTCGTCGAATCGGGAGATCTTGTCTCTTTTGGCTTGATACCCGAATTGATAGGACGACTTCATGTTCATGCAACACTCAATCAGATCACCCAGGAAGATATGGTCAAGATCCTGGTCGAACCAAAAAATTCACTGATCAAGCAATACCAGAAACTCTTCAGTATCGACCACGCGATACTCACCTTTGAGCCCGAAGCTCTAGAAATGATCGCACAGCGAGCTATTGACAGAAAGACAGGAGCAAGAGGTTTGCGTTCTATCATGGAAGAGATTCTGCTCGATATAATGTATGAATTGCCTGAACTTCAGAACTATGAAGTGGTTATCACGCCCGAAGTCATCGAAACAGGCGAAAAACCGATCTATATTAAAAATAAAATAAGTGCATAAGGATAAAAATGTTTAAAAAACTATTGGGAGCATTCTCCAACGATATGGCAATAGACCTCGGTACTGCCAACACGCTTGTGTTGGTCAAGGGCCAGGGTATCAGTATCAACGAACCATCCGTCGTTGCGATACAGTTTGACAAACATGGACAGCAGCACATTCTTGCCGTGGGCCAGGAAGCGAAGGATATGGTCGGTAAGACACCGGGCAATATCAAAGCAATCCGGCCGATGAAAGATGGCGTCATCGCAGACTTCAATGTCACCGAAATGATGATCCGATACTTTATCGAAAAATCCCACAAGAGAAAAAGCTTTTTCAGCCCCCGTATCATCATCTGTGTTCCTTATGGATTGACACAGGTTGAGCGCAAGGCTGTCAAAGAGTCTGCTCTCAATGCCGGTGCACGCTATGTCTATCTGATCGAAGAGCCTATGGCTGCAGCTATCGGAGCAGGACTTCCAATCAAGGAACCCAATGGTAATCTTGTCGTAGATATCGGCGGCGGTACAACTGAGATCGGCGTCATATCACTCGGAGGCCTTGTCTTGTGCCGGTCGATTCGTATCGCCGGCGACAGGCTTGATGCTGCGATCATAGCCTATATCAAAAATAAATTCAATCTCCTGATAGGAGATCGTGTCGCAGAAGAGTTGAAGATCAAAATAGGAACAGCTATACCTCTGGACGAGGATTTGACGACTATTGTCCGAGGGCGTGACCAGGTTGAAGGAACACTGACTTCGATAGAGGTTAACAGTGAGCACCTGAGAGAAGCGATGAAAGAGCCTATTCGAGAGATTGCTGAAGCGCTCAAAGGTGTACTGGAAGAGACACCCCCCGGTCTTGCCGGAGATATTGTGGAAAATGGTATCGTGCTGACAGGCGGCGGTGCCCTGATAAGAGGATTGGACAAATATCTTTCTGATTTGGTAAAATTACCGGTTTATGTAGCTGAAGATCCACTACTTGCAGTAGCCAAGGGGACAGGCAAAGCGCTTGATGAAATAGATCTGCTGCAGCAAACCGCTTATGAAGACTAGAATACTTGTCATTATTATACTGTTGTTATTTTTGGCAATTATTCTCACACAAAAAGATGGTAAAATTGTCGATATCCTCCTCTCTGTGGTCAATCCTGTCAAACAGACTTACACTAATGTCACGAGAGAAGTAGGAGACAAGAGCAAGAGCTATGTCTACCAAAAAGAAAATATCCAAAAACTAAGCAAGGAGAATAAATTCCTTCGCAAGCGACTTCTCGAACAAAAGCATTATATCCAACAAGTCAGCGACCTCTATGAGAGGATTCCCTCAATAGAACGAATGCCTAGAAATAGTGTTGATATCGTTCAAACGATCTCTTATGTGAAACTCAATAGTTTCAGTCAGGTAATATTGACAAAACCACAAAATTTGAATAGCAGCAAAGATAGACTTTATGGATTGATCCAGGGGAGTGTTGTCGGGGGTGTGGCAAAAGTGCATAACAATAATCTCTATGGCGCGCTTATCTCTAATGAAAAATGCCGCTTTTCTGTTTTTGTCGGGAAAAAACGTTCAGCGGGTATTGCAATGGGTATCAATGCCAAACAGATGTATGTCAAATTTATTCCAAAATGGTCAGATATAAAGCCGGGTGACGAAGTATTTACCAGCGGCCTGGATACGATCTTTTTTGCCAATATTCCTGTTGGTGTGGTAGAGAGAGTTGAAGTTGAAAGCAGTTATAAAGTCGCTTATATCAAGGCATACGCTGATGTGCTTCATCCGGATTATTTTTACCTGATCAAAGATCCTTCTGCGACACTGACATCCAGATTTGACGGTAGATATATTTCAGACTGCAACAACAGCAGATCTGTTGCAGACCTGAACCAGACACTTAAAGATCAAAATCTAACACTCAATGATGAAAACGGGACAGTTGACAGTATGATCGATCCCGTCATCTCCAGCATTCCGTCTGTCTTGCCTGAAGAACCGAAAAAGATCATTCAGACGCAAGATGAAGAGGTAAGTTCAGAACATTTGCAACCGCCACCGGAAAATCAACGACGCCCTGTCAAGAAAAAGAAAAAGAAAAAATCAAGGCCAAAGGTTGAAAATCTTGATATGTTCTAGCTTATGCCGGAATCAGCCTCTTTGCAGGGGCTATTAAACAACGAACCTGTATAATAACAAACTAAAACTCAAGGGTAATTCTCCATGCCAAAACGCGAAGATATCAAAACTATTTTATTGATCGGATCTGGTCCCATTGTGATCGGCCAAGCCTGTGAATTTGACTATTCAGGAACGCAAGCAGCCAAAACACTTAAAGAGCTTGGCTACAGGGTTGTGCTGATCAACTCCAACCCTGCCACCATTATGACAGATCCTGAGTTTGCACACCGTACTTATATTGAGCCGATTACTGAGGATGTCATTGCCAGAATCATAGAAATTGAGAATGTCGATGCCATTCTCCCTACGATGGGTGGCCAGACAGCGCTCAATGTAGCGATGAGTATGCACGAGAAAGGGATGCTTGAGAAGATAGAATTCCTGGGTGCCAATCCTGAAGCGATCAAAAAAGGTGAAGATCGCCAGGAGTTCAAAGAGGCGATGATCAAGATCGGAATGGATCTGCCTATTTCTCAATATGCCTACAATATGGACGAAGCACTCGATGCCGCAAAGAATATCGGTTTTCCACTCATCATCCGTGCCTCTTATACACTTGCAGGGGGAGGTTCCGGAGTCGCTTACAATATGGATGAGTACAAAGAGATTGTAGAGGGTGGACTTGATGCCAGTCCTATCTCTGAAATTCTGATAGAAGAGTCTCTTTTGGGCTGGAAAGAGTATGAAATGGAAGTCATCCGTGACAGGGTTGACAACTGCATTATCGTCTGCTCCATCGAAAACTTTGACCCTATGGGTGTGCATACCGGTGACAGCATCACCATCGCCCCTGCCCTGACACTGACAGACAAAGAGTATCAGCGCATGAGGGATGCTTCTTTTAAGATCCTGCGTGAAGTCGGTGTCGATACAGGCGGATCTAACGTGCAGTTCTCCATCGACCCCGATACCGGCCGCATGATCGTCATTGAAATGAACCCGAGGGTCAGCCGATCTTCCGCATTGGCTTCAAAGGCGACAGGTTATCCTATCGCCAAAGTTGCCACACTGCTTGCCGTAGGCTATACGCTCGACGAAATCACCAATGATATCACAGGAACACCGGCGAGTTTCGAACCGGTGATCGACTATATCGTCACCAAAATTCCCCGCTTTACTTTTGAGAAGTTTCCGATGGCCAACTCTACACTGACTACCGCAATGAAAAGTGTCGGAGAAGTGATGGCTATCGGTCGCACATTCAAAGAGTCTTTTCAAAAAGCACTCTGCTCACTTGAAACCGATCTGATCGGATTCAATCCTATTAAGTGTGATGGAGAAGAGCTGGTCAAAGAGATAAGACGGCCGCATGAAGACCGTGCACTCTATGTTTTCGAAGCGCTCAGACGAGGAATGACAGTCGATGCTATTTTTGATCTTTGTAAAATAGACAGGTGGTTTCTTTATCAATTTGAGGAGCTTGCTCAGAGTGAAGCGGCAATGGATATCGCTATGCTTACAAATGAAAATCACTTTAGAAAAGTCAAAAGTGAAGGCTTCTCAGATGCTATGATCGCAGCAGTAATCGATAAAAAAGAGGGACTCACTCTCAATGAAAATGATATCTATCGAGCCAGAGAAAAGCTGGGTATTGCACTCGAATATAACGAAGTAGACACCTGTGCGGCTGAGTTCAAAGCACTGACACCCTACCTCTACTCCTCGACAAATATCACGATACTTCCTAAAAGCGAAAGTGTTCCTTCGGAGAAGAAAAAAGTACTTGTTATCGGTGGAGGGCCTAATCGTATCGGCCAGGGGATTGAATTTGACTACTGCTGTGTCCATGCTGCTTTTGCACTGGAAGATATGGGAATCGAGTCAATTATGTATAACTGCAACCCTGAAACGGTTTCAACAGATTATGATACCTCTGATATTCTCTACTTTGAGCCGATCGACTTTGAACATGTGAGAAATGTGATAGAGTTGGAAAAACCCGATGGTGTCATTGTGCACTTTGGCGGACAGACTCCGTTGAAATTAGCAAAGAAACTTACCGCTATCGGCGCCAACATATCAGGAACCACAGCAAAAGTGATTGATTTGGCAGAAGACAGAGAGCAGTTCTCTGATTTTATCGACAAATTAGGGCTGAAGCAGCCTGATAACGGTACAGCTTTTGCCAAAGATGAAGCAATGGCGATCGCCAATCGAATCGGTTATCCTGTACTGGTACGGCCAAGCTTTGTACTGGGTGGCCGTGGAATGCGCACCGTCTATAGTGATGCAGAGCTCAGAGAGTATATGGATGAAGCCGTCAGTGTCTCCAATGATGCGCCGGTATTGATCGATAAATTCCTGGACAATGCTATTGAATTGGATGTGGATGCGATCTGTGATGGAAAGGATGTCTATATCGGTTCAGTAATGCAACATATTGAAGAGGCAGGGATACATTCCGGTGACTCTGCCTGCTCCCTGCCCCCTATCTCTATCTCTGATGCACTTCAGGAAGAGGTAAAACGACAGACAGCGGATATTGCTCTGGGACTGGGTGTCGTAGGATTGATGAATATCCAGTATGCCATTCATAAAGGTGAAATCTATCTTATTGAAGTCAATCCAAGAGCTTCCAGAACCGTACCGTTCGTCTCCAAGGCTACAGGTGTTCCTCTTGCCAAAGTAGCGACCAGAGTGATGCTGCAGGGGGATCTCAAAGAGGCACTGAGACACTATGATATTTTCAATGTGGTCAATTTTGATAAGAAGATCCTTGAACCTATACTCAAAGGCCATATAGCAGTCAAAGAGGCTGTCTTCCCTTTCAATAAACTGCCTGGTTCTGACCTGATCCTTGGTCCTGAAATGAAATCTACCGGTGAAGTGATGGGGATCTGTGATACATTCGGCATGAGTTTTGCCAAAAGTCAATTTGCCAGCAAAAACAACATTCCGCTGGAAGGGAAACTCTTCATTTCACTGACTGAGACGGATAAGCCCTTTGCCGGCGAAGTAGGAAAACTATTTACTGATCTTGGTTTTGAGATCGTCGCAACCTCAGGAACCCATAAAGCACTTGAAGCTGCCGGCGTGACATCAACCAAGGTCCTCAAGATCTATGAGGGCAGGCCGAATATAGACGATATGATCAGGAACCAGGAGATTTCTCTGGCGATCAACACCAGTGACAATAAAGCGAGTAAAGATGATGCCAAGACGATGAGACAATCTGTCCTAAGTAACAATGTTGCTTACTTTACGACGATCGCAGCAGCCAAAGCAACAGCACTTGCGATCAGGGAACTCAAAGAGACAGGTGGTTCACTGGAGCCAAAAGCCCTTCAGGACTATCTTGCATAGAGAAGATCTTGTTTTTCTCACACAAACAGATACAACAATAGGGTTTGTCTCACAAAGTGCGCAGAGACTCACCCAGATCAAACAACGACCCCCTCACAAATATTATATCAAAGCCCTCCCCTCTCTTCGAGCACTCAAATCTTTTATTCGAGTACCCGAGAAGCACAAAAATCGTATAAGAAGAGCAAAACGCAGCACTTTTATCTTTCCTGATAGACACTCCTATCGTATTGTCAGGGAAAAACGACATTTATCTTTGATTCAAAAACTTGGATGGGCTTATACCACTTCTGCCAATTTAAGCGGAGAATGTTTTGATCTCAAATTTGCTGCTGATTCTGCAGATGTCATTGTCGGATATCCGGATCACAAAGAAACAAAAAGCGCTTCAAATATTTTTAAATTAAATAATATTAGAATGAAAAGGATACGCTGATGCCCACACCTGAGCCCATCTGGGAAAATGATCATTTGAGAATTGAAATTGAGAAGAGTGAAATACCCTGGCTCAAGATATTTTCCCAGTACCCCTATCGTGAAATGAGCGAAGTGCCTCTTGAACTCAAGATGGAGATCTATACTATGCTTGACCTGATTGAAAAAGAGATGCTCTCCTACTATAGGCCCACCAAGATCAATATTGCCTCTTTCGGAAATTATTTGCCTCATGTTCATTGGCACATTATGGCACGCTTTGAAGAAGACAGCTATTTTCCGGAACCGATGTGGGGAGTGAAGCAGAGAGAAGCAAAACTCACACTTCCCTCTCAAGAGCTTTTTTTGAAGCAACTGCATATAGCGCTCTCAAAGATAAATCAGGCTTAGTAGCCCAATCTTTTTTTCGACTTAGTA